>FWPU01008495.1_pt1 | contig 17463 bp, 19 predicted proteins | sample 2228361 | NCBI WGS metagenome assembly FWPU01 (sample SAMEA103939777, study PRJEB20133) | metagenome
GTTGTCCTGCGCGCGCGCCGACGCGGCGACAAGTGCGAGCGCCGCGATGACGAGCCCGCCGAACGTGCGATTCAGCGTGCGTACGAGCGAGGGTGCAACGATGGCAGGTGCCCACGTCGCACCGACTTCGGAAGGGCTTGGCACGTAGATCCTTTCGAGTAGCGCAGGGCGACACATCGCGAAATTCTGGCGCGCCGGCGAGGTGATCGCTCGGTAGGCCTTGACCAGCGTACGTGCGGTCCTTACGGCGCAACCCCGCCGCCCGTGACGCTTCCGCGGTCGAGCGGCGGTTCGTCGGCGATCGGGCGTATGTCGGGACGTCTCACGGCGCCGGGGCGATGATGACCATCGCTCGAAGTCGCCCCAACATCGGGCCCGGTCGGCGCCGCGGCGACCTCGGTGTGCCCGCCGCCGCCATCACGGTGCCCGAACTGAAAACCGGGGCGCATTTGATCCCAGCGCACGCCGTCGCGATACGCGCGAATCAACAGGTCCGGAGTGGCGCGAATGTGCGCCTCGAGCGCGAGCGCGGCGCGCGCCTCGAGACCGGCCATGGCCGCCTCGAATATCTGCCGGTGCTCTTCGTGGACGTCGCGCACACTTCCCGGCAGGCCCATTGCGTAGCGCCGGTATCGCTCGCCGTGGCGCGCAAGGATGCGCAGCACGTTGACGGTCCAGGGCGACGCGTGCGCGGCGATCAGGGCTTCATGAAAGCGCGTATTCAGCAGCTCCCAGCGGCGGCGGTGTTCCGGTCGGATCGGCTGCTCGAACGCGCTGAGTTCATCGAAGGCGCGTTGCAGTTGCGCCCGCCAGGCGTCGCCGCCGTTGCGAATCGACTGGCGCAACGCGTCGATTTCGATGTGCAGGCGCAACCGCGTCAGGTCCTGCAGATCGTCAATCGCAATCGGCGCCACGCGGAATCCACGCTGTCCTTCGGCAACGACCAGTGCGTCACTGACGAGCCGGGTGATGGCTTCACGCAGCGTGCCGGCGCCGACGCCGTATACATGCTTCAGATGCTCGATGCGCAGCCGCTCGCCGGGCAGAAGACGCCCTTCGACGATGTCGTCGCGAAGTTCGCTGTAGGCGCGCTCGATGAGGGTGCGCGGCCCGTCCATGAGGGCGTCGCCCCCATGGTTGCCCAGGTCCGGTGAACGCAGTGCGCGCTTGGCCATCGTCTTACTGTGCCGTCCGGCTTCGCGAGCGCTTCAGCCGGTAGCTGAGCTGCGGGCGCGTCATGCCGAGTGCGCGCGCAGCGCCCGCAAGATTGCCGCCGGCGCGCTCGACTGCCTCGCGAATCAGCATGTTTTCGAGTGCTGCCAGACACAGTCCGCGGCGCTGCACGTCGTCGTAAAGCGATCCGGCGCCTTCGTCCGGGTCGCTTTCCAGGCGCCCCTGTTCGTTGACGGTCACGGCCGAGTTGTGATGGAGCGTTGGAAACAGCCGGTCGACGTCGATGGACTGGCCCGAGTTGGTGAGAATGATGCCGCGCTCGATCAGGTTCTCCAGCTCGCGCACGTTGCCGGGCCAAGGGTACTGGCGCATCGCGTCGAGCGCGCGGTCGGTGAATCCAGCCACACGCTTGCCGTGCAGCGCGGCAAACCGCTGTAGCAGGTGCGAGGCAAGCGGCTCGATGTCTTCCGCTCGTTCACGCAGCGGCGGTATCCGGATCGGATAGACGTTGAGGCGGTACATCAGATCGCGGCGAAACCGTCCGGCCCCAACTGCCGCTTCTAGGTCGACATGCGTCGCCGCCACCACGCGTACGTCGACTTTGCGGGCGGCTGTGGCGCCGAGCCGCTCCACTTCGCCTGTCTGAAGCACGCGCAGCAGCTTGGCCTGCGCCGGCAGCGGCAGCTCGCCCACCTCGTCGAGCAGCAGCGTTCCACCGTCGGCGCGCTCGAAGCGGCCTGGGCGAGCGGCGGCCGCGCCCGTGTACGCGCCCTTTTCCGTGCCAAAGAGCTCGCTTTCGATCAACTCCCCCGGCAGGGCCGCGCAATTCACGGCGACGAACGGCTTGTCGCGACGCGCGCTCATCGTGTGCAAGGCGCGCGCGAAGCGCTCCTTTCCGACACCAGTTTCGCCGGTCAGCAGAACCGTTACTTTCGTCGACGCGGCCTTGCGCAGCAATTCGACGCCTTGCAGGAAGGCTCGCGACTGCCCGACCAGCGGCCCCAGATCGTCGGTCGGCTCCAGCGCCGAGCGCAGCGTCTCGACTTGTTGCTGCAGATCCTCGAGTTTGACCAGAAGGGGATCGGGTGCGTAGTCCGCAGCCATCGCATCGCCGTCGGGCCAGGCCCCGCGCGGGCGGCCCTCGATCAGGCAGTGCGGGGCACCGCAAGCCGCACAGGCCGTCTCCTTGTACAGGATCGCGTGCCCGAAGAAAGCGCTCGTATAGCCGGACGCGTATCCGAGCAGCATCCAGCACACCGGTTCGGTCTGCGGACCGAAGTCCCGCAGATGCGTTTCGACTTCCCAGCTATGGTCCCAGCGGTACACACCCAGATAATGGCCCCGCTGCAGATCCGCTTCGAAGCGCACCGGCGTCACCTGCACCGCGCCTTCCAGCATGTGCAGTTGTGGACCCACCGCAAACATCTCGAACAGCGGCGCACCGCTGCGGGTTTGGCGGGCCAGTGCGGCGTCGCGCTCCCCTGCGGCATAACCGGCGCGCAGCAAAAGCCGGCGGGTTTGCTCGCGCCCGATCGCCTGGATCAACTCGCGACGCAGCCCGCCCAAGGCCGCCGCGTGAACGAGCAGCATCCGTTGCCCGGCCAGCCAGATGCGCCCATCCCCCGCGGAGAAGTGCACCAGCCTGCGCAGATCGCCGTCGGAAGGCAGCGCGAGCCTCGTTTCGCTGGACATGCGGAGAACTATCGATAACGTGGATGCCGCAAAGCGTACGAGAGACTGCAACGAGCTAACGAAATCGTCAACCCAGACGCTGCTCGTTGACCAATTGGTAATGATGCGCCGCGCAACTTAGCCGGGGATGACTTCTCCGAGTTCACCAGTCGTCGCGTGGCTTTTCGGAACTCTCTTTGATTATCGATATTTAGCCGACCGTGATCGTGGTGTGGCACGTTCAATGCTTTGTTCGTGTCCACCGACGCAGGATGACCGCTCATGACAGCCGACACGAGAGCACTGACCGCCGTCGACATATCGCGGCGCTTCGTTCGGGTCACCGCTGAACGCGCCGACGGGATCGTCGCGTTCGACTTCGCGATCGGTTGGCCGGAGCTGTCGGTCGAGCTGATGCTGCCGCGCGCGGCGTTCATCGAGTTCTGCGCGACCAACCAAGTCATCCGGCTCGATGCTGAAGCCGGCACCGATAACCCCAAGGAGACTGACGTATGACGATCGATCTGAAGGCGCGCGAGGTCCAGCCGCTGCGCCACACCTACGCCCATGTCTCGAAGTACATCGGCGAAGGCCGGTACCCGACCCGGTACGAAGAGGCGACGATGGGCGCCCAGCCGGCAACGAACTTCCACTATCGCCCCACGTGGGACCCGGACCACGAGCTGTTCGACGCTTCGCGCAGCGCGGTCAAGCTCGCCGACTGGTACGTGCTGCGCGATCCTCGTCAGTTCTATTACGCCAGCTGGACCATCACGCGTGCGCGCCAGCAGGACGCGATGGAAGCCAACTATCAGTTCGTCGAGCAGCGCGGTCTCATCGCCAAGATGCCCGACGCGGTGCGCGCCAAGGCGTGCGACGTGCTGATGCCGCTGCGCCACGTCGCTTGGGGCGGCAACATGAACAACTGCTCGATCGCCGCATATGGGTACGGCACCGCGTTCACGGCGCCGGCCATGTTCCACGCGATGGACCACCTTGGCGTGGCGCAGTACCTGACGCGCCTCGGCTTGGCGCTGGAGGAGCCCGGCGTTCTGGAGGCGGGGCGCAACGAATGGCTGAAAGACCCGCGCTGGCAGGTGCTGCGCCGCTACGTCGAAGACACGTTCGTGCTTAAGGACCCGTTCGAGCTTTTCGTGGCGCAGAACCTGGCGCTCGACGGCCAGCTCTATCCACTCGTCTACGGCAGCTTCCTCGACGAACATCTGGCGTTGCAGGGCGGCACCGCCGTGGCCATGCTGACCGCCTTCATGCCCGAGTGGCACGACGAAAGTTCGAAGTGGGTCGATGCGGTCGTCAAGACCGCCGCTGCGGAATCGAACGACAACCGCAAGCTGATTTCCGGTTGGGCCAGGACCTGGGCCGATCGCGCTCAGGCCGCGCTGGCCCCGGTCGCTGAACTCGCGCTTGGCAAAGCGGGCGATGACGCAGTGGCCGGCGCACGCGCCGCACTGAACGCCCGTTTGACCAGGGCCGGACTTGAGTGAGCGGCGACCGCCGACAACAAAGCACAAGGAGACCGTATGTCCAACGTGTTCATCGCCTTCCAGGCCAACGAGGAGTCGCGCCCGATCGTCGACGCCATCCTCGCCGACAACCCCAAGGCCCAGGTGCAGCACTCGCCGGGCCTCGTCAAGATCGATGCACCGAACTCGCTGACGATCCGGCGCCAGTCGGTTGAAGCGCAGACGGGGCGCCCGTTCGACCTTCAGCAGATTCACGTCAGTCTGGTAACGCTGTCGGGCCACATCGACGAAGACGACGATCAGTTCACGCTGAGCTGGAAGCACTGAACGCACTGCGCCAAGGAGGATCGAACGATGGATACACGCGTAGTCAAGAAAAAGCTCGGTCTGAAGGAACGTTATGCCGCGATGACGCGCGGTCTGGGCTGGGAAACGACCTACCAGCCGCCCGACAAGGTTTTCCCTTACGACAAGTACGAGGGCATCCAGATTCACGACTGGGGCAAGTGGGAGGACCCGTTCCGTCTGACGATGGACGCCTACTGGAAGTACCAGGGCGAGAAGGAGCGCAAACTCTACGCAGTCATCGACGCCTTCGCACAGAACAACGGGCAGCTCGGCGTCAGTGACGCGCGCTACGTCAATGCGCTGAAGCTGTTCATCCAAGGAGTAACTCCGCTGGAGTACTGCGCGCACCGCGGCTTTGCACACGCCGGCCGTGCCTTCCGCGGCGAAGGTGCGCGCGTGGCCTGCCAGATGCAGTCGATCGACGAGCTGCGTCACTACCAGACCGAGACGCACGCGATCAGCCAGTACAACAGGTTCTTTAACGGCATGCACCACGCGAACCACTGGTTCGACCGTGTCTGGTATCTGTCGGTGCCCAAGTCGTTCTTCGAGGACGCGATGACCGCGGGCCCGTTCGAGTTTCTGACCTCGGTCAGCTTCTCGTTCGAATACGTGCTGACGAACCTATTGTTCGTGCCGTTCATGAGTGGCGCGGCCTACAACGGCGACATGAGCACGGTGACCTTCGGCTTTTCCGCGCAGAGCGACGAAAGCCGCCACATGACGCTGGGCATCGAATGCATCAAGTTCATGCTCGAGCAGGACGAGGGCAACGTGCCGATCGTGCAGCGCTGGATCGACAAGTGGTTCTGGCGCGGCTACCGGCTGCTGACGCTGGTGGCGATGATGCAGGACTACATGCTGCCCAAGCGCGTAATGAGCTGGAAGGAAGCCTGGGAGATGTACGCCGAAAGCAATGGCGGGGCGCTTTTCAGGGACATGGCGCGCTACGGGATCCGCGAGCCGAAAGGCTGGAAGGACGCCTGCGAAGGCAAGAGTCATATCAGCCATCAGGCGTGGAACGTCTTCTACAACTACAACGGTGCGGCACCGTTCCATACCTGGTTGCCGACGGACGAGGAAATGGCGTGGCTGTCGGAGAAGTACCCGGAGAGCTTCGACAAGTACCACCGCCCCCGCTTGGAGTGGCTGCGCGAACAGCACAAGGCCGGCAACCGCTTCTACAACCAGACGCTGCCGATGCTGTGCACGACCTGCCAGATTCCGATGTTCTTCACCGAGCCCAGCGATCCGACCAAGATCTGCTACCGCGAGAGCGACTACCAGGGCGACAAGTATCACTTCTGCAGCGACCACTGCAAGGAGATCTTCGACAACGAACCAGAGAAGTTCGTCCAGAGCTGGCTGCCGGTTCACCAGATCTACCAGGGGAACTGCTTCAAGCCCGGCACCGATCCCACGAAGCAGGGCTTCAACCCCCTGCTCGCGGTACTCGACTATTACGAGCTGAATGTCGGCCGCGATAACTTCGACTTCGAGGGCTCGGAAGACCAGAAGAACTTCGCCGCCTGGCGCGGCGGTGCGGTTTGAAGCCCGAAGCCACCGGAACCAGGAGACATGACGATGAGCGTCGCCGCGGTCAAGGAATATCGTTTCCCGCCCCAGGACACGCGTGACAAGTTTCCCGCGCCGCTGCTGTACATCGGGTGGGAGGATCACCTGTTGTTCTGCGCACCGCACTGCCTGCCCCTGCCGCCGGACATGCCGTTCGGCGCGCTGGCAACCCAAGTACTGCCGGGCATCTATGGCTACCACCCGGACTTTGCCAAGATCGATTGGGCGAAGGTGCAGTGGTTCAAGTCCGGCAAGCCTTGGAAGCCGGACCCGTCCAAGTCGCTCTCCGACAACGGCCTGAAGCACAAGGACGTGATCCGCTTCCGTACCCCCGGTCTGACGGGCATCAAAGGATCGTTCAGTTGAGCCAACGAGGACGGTCGAGTGCGGGCGAGATGAGCGCCTCAGCTGCATGAGCCATACGCTGACCATCGAGCCGCTGGGCGCGACCGTCGACGTCGAGGATGGCCAGACCATCCTCGACGCGGCGTTGCGTCAGGGCATCTACCTGCCGCACGCCTGCGGGCACGGCCTCTGCGGCTCGTGCAAGGTGCAGTTGCTCGACGGCGAAGTGGATCACGGACCCGCCAACCCGTTCGCGCTGATGGATGTAGAGCGCGAGGAAGGGAAGACCTTGGCTTGCTGCGCCACGTTGCATTCCGACGTCACGATCGAAGCCGACATCGAAGAAGACCCGGATGCCGAAGTCATCCCGGTGCGAGACTTCACCGCTACCGTTGCGCGCGCCGCGGTGCTGACACCGACGATCCGCGGTATCTGGCTGAAGCTGGACCGTGCGCTGCACTTTCAGGCCGGCCAGTACGTGCAGGTGCGCGTTCCCGGCGTCGAAGGCGGTCGCGCGTTTTCGATCGCCAATTCGCCCGCCGACGTCGAACGCACCGGCACCATCGAGCTGAACGTGCGGCGCGTGCCGGGCGGAGCCGCCACCGGTTACCTGCACGATCAACTCGCGGAGGGCATGCGACTGCAGGTGAGCGGTCCTTACGGGCGCTTCTTCGTTCGCAAGTCGGCTCGCGTTCCGCTGTTGTTCATGGCCGGCGGATCCGGTTTGTCCAGCCCCCGCTCGATGATCCTCGATTTGCTGGAAAGCGGCTGCGAGGAGGCGATCACGCTGGTTTACGGCCAGCGCACGCGCGAGGAGCTTTATTACCACGAGCAGTTTCAGGCGCTCGCCGAGCGGCATCGCAACTTTCGTTATATGCCCACGCTGTCTCACGAGCCGCCGATCAGTGTCTGGTCGGGTGAGCGCGGATTCGTTCACGACGTGGCACGAACGCTGTACACGCGCGACGGCGCGACGGCGAACTTTGCCGGTTGCAAGGCCTACCTGTGCGGACCGCCGCCGATGGTGGAGGCGTGCATCGCCACGTTGATGCAGGGGCGTTTGTTCGAACGCGACATTTACACCGAGAAGTTCCTGAGCGCAGCCGATGCCGCGACCATGGTACGCAGTCCGCTGTTCAAGCGGATCTGAAGCGCCGGACGGACGCGCGACCGATCATGTTCTTCGATACCCGACCGAAAGTGACGGTGACCGTGGAATCCACGGGCGAGAGCTACGCGTGCGCCACGACCGAGAGCCTGTTGCAGGGCATGTTGCGGCTCGGCCGACGCGGTATTCCGGTCGGCTGCGTGGGCGGCGGCTGCGGCGTGTGCAAGGTGCGAATCATCGAGGGCAAAGTGAGCAAGCTCGGACCCGTCAGCCGTGCCCACGTCAGCGTCGAAGAAGAGGCCCAGGGATGCACCCTTGCTTGTCGGGTGGCCCCCTCGACGGCAGTGCGGCTGGCCGTCATCGGCAAGATGGAGAAGCCTTTTCGGAAAGGGTTTGCCCGCACGACCAGTCCTGCAGCCACCCCGCGAGCGACGCTCGCACCGGAACCTTAGTCCGCAACCGAAGGAGACAACCATGAGTGGAGTAATGCGCATCGGACACGCCAGTTTGCGCGTGATGGATATGGCCGCTGCCGTGCGGCACTACGAGAACGTGCTCGGCATGAAGCGCACGATGGAAGACAAGCACGGCAACGTGTATCTGAAGTGCTGGGACGAGTGGGACAAGTACTCGCTGGTCCTCACGCCTTCGGATCGCGCCGGGTTAAACCACGTCGCGTACAAGTGTGAAAAAGAGTCGGACCTCGACGATCTGAAAAAGAGAATCGAGGCGTGGGGCATCAAGACGACCATGCTCGACGAAGGCACGATGCCCTCGGTCGGCCGCATGCTCAAGTTCAATCTGCCGAGCGGCCACGAGATGCGTCTGTACGCGACCAAGGAGTTCGTCGGCACCGACGTCGGCTCGACGAACCCGGACCCCTGGCCCGACGGGCTCAAGGGCGCCGGCGCGCACTGGCTCGACCACTGCCTGCTGATGTGCGAGCTCGATCCGGAGAAAGGTGTCAACACCGTAGCGGACAACACGCGCTTCATGAAAGAGGCGCTCGACTTCTACCTCACCGAGCAGGTCGTCGTCGGCCCCGGCGGCGCGATCCAGGCCGCCACGTGGATGGCGCGGACCACCACGCCGCACGACATCGCCTTCGTCGGCGGGCCGCGCTCCGGGCTGCATCACATCGCGTTTTTCCTCGACGAGTGGAACGACGTGCTGAAAGCCGCCGACGTCATGGCGAAGAACAAGGTCAAGATCGACGTCACGCCGCAGCGGCACGGTATCACACGCGGCTACACGATCTACTTTTTCGATCCGAGCGGCAATCGCAACGAGACCTTCGCCGGTCTCGGCTATCTGGCGCAACGCGACCGGCCGGTGACGACCTGGACCGAGGACCGCCTCGGGTCCGGAATCTTCTACCACACGGGTGAGCTGGTGCCCTCGTTCACCGAGGTTTACACCTAAGCCGGGCGTCGGGCTCGCTGCGGCCGCCCGGCCGTTGCGAGCCTCCTGCCGGTTGAAACGCACACGATGAAGCACGCCGTCGAGCAAGCCTGCATCACCGACGCCGCCGCGCATGCCGCGGTGGGCGCTGCCGTGGCCGAGGCGCGAAACCTCGGCATCCTCATCAACGTGGCCGTCGCCGATGCTTCCGGAATGCTGATGGCTTTCCTGCGCATGCCGGGCGCATTCGTCCACTCGGTGCAGCTCGCGATCGACAAGGCGCGGACTGCGGCCGGCTTCGGTTTCCCGACGTCGCAGTGGAAGTCCATCGTCGGCGACGACACGCTGCTGGCTGCGGGGCTGAACAAGCAGCCCGGGCTGGCGATGTTCGGCGGCGGACTGCCGATCGTCGAGGACGGACGGCGCATCGGCGGCATCGGCGTCTCCGGCGGATCGGCCGAGCAGGACGAAGTCCGTGCGCGAGCGGCGCTGCGTGCACTCGGCCTCTGTTGAGTGCGCCGCCGCGCGCTCGGACCCGCCGCACCTTTCTTCCGATAACAATGAACGAGTTTCTGAACTTCATCGACGGACGGTTCGTCGCAACCGGCAAGACGTTCGATAACCGCAACCCAGCCACCGGCCGCGTGATCGGCCCGGTGCACGAGGCCGGCGCGGCGGAAGTCGACGCCGCCGTGCAGGCGGCGCGGCGCGCGCTCAAGGGCGACTGGGGCCGGATGAGCACGGTCAAGCGGGTCGAGGTGCTCTACGCGGTGGCCGACGAGATCAACCGTCGGTTCGACGAGTTTCTGCAAGCGGAAGTCGCGGATACCGGCAAGCCGGTGTCGCTCGCCTCGCATGTGGATATCCCGCGCGGTGCGGCCAACTTCAAGGTGTTCGCCGACATCGTCAAGAACGTGCCGACCGAAAGCTTCGAGATGGCCACGCCCGAGGGCGGTACGGCACTGAGCTACGCGCTGCGCTCGCCGCTGGGCGTGATCGCCGTCGTCTGCCCGTGGAACCTGCCGCTGCTGCTGATGACGTGGAAAGTCGGGCCGGCGCTGGCCTGCGGCAATACGGTGGTCGTCAAACCTTCTGAGGAGACGCCGGCAACGGCCACGTTGCTCGGCGAAGTGATGAACGCGGTGGGCGTGCCCAAGGGCGTTTACAACGTCGTGCACGGCTTCGGCCCGAATTCGGCCGGCGAGTTTCTCACGCGCCATCCCGGGGTCGATGGCATCACCTTCACCGGCGAGACGCGCACCGGCGAAGCCATCATGGCCGCCGCGGCCAAGGGCGTGCGGCCGGTGAGCTTCGAGCTTGGCGGCAAGAACGCCGGCATCGTGTTCGCCGACTGCGACTTCGACAAAGCGGTGGCCGGCATCACGCGCAGCAGCTTCGAGAACTGCGGGCAGGTGTGCTTGGGCACCGAGCGGGTGTACGTGCAGCGGCCCATCTTCGAGAAGTTCGTCGCGGCATTGAAGGCGAGCGCCGAGAAGCTGAAGATCGGTCTGCCGCAGGAGCCGGGCGTCAACCTCGGGCCGCTGATCTCGGCCGAGCACCGTCGCAAGGTGTTGTCGTACTACGAGCGTGCCCACGCCGAAGGCGCGACGGTGGTCACCGGTGGCGGTGTTCCACCGGTCGGCGGCGCGGCCGCGGACGGCTATTGGGTGCAGCCGACGATCTGGACCGGACTGCCCGAGACTTCGTCGGTCGTCCGCGAGGAGATCTTCGGTCCGTGCTGTCACATCGCGCCATTTGACACCGTCGAGGAGGCGATCGCCCTGGCCAACGACACCGAGTACGGGCTGGCCACGACGGTCTGGACGACGAACCTCGAAACCGCGCACCGCGTGGCGCGCGCGATCGAGGTCGGTCTGTGCTGGATCAACAGCTGGTTCCTGCGCGACCTGCGCACCGCGTTCGGCGGCGCGAAGCGCTCCGGCATCGGCCGCGAGGGCGGCGTGCATTCGCTGGACTTTTACACCGAGCTGCGCAACGTGATGATCAAGCTGTGATGACGATCACCATGGCGCAGCGCGCCGTCGCCCGACGCTTGCCGACGATCGCCGCGGCCGGCTGCGCGGGATGTTGCGCACTCGACCTCCGATTCGCGATGCCACGAAGCCGCCTCATGCGTTGTGCGGCGCGAGCCCCGAGATGACTGCGGCTGTCGATCCCGAACGCGGTCGCCGTGTGCAGACCGGCGCATTCCAGACGAACGTGCTCGAGGCCGGCACGGGCGATGCGTTGCTGCTGATTCACGGTTCCGGCCCGGGCGTCAGCGCCTGGGCCAATTGGCGCCTGACGATGCCCGCGTTGGCGCGCACACGACGCGTCGTCGCGCCCGACATGGTCGGGTTCGGATTCACCGACCGACCGGCCGGCTTCGCCTACACGATGGATGCGTGGGTGCAGCAGGCGCTGGACGTGCTCGACGCGATGCAGATCGCGTGCGCAGACGTGGTCGGCAACAGCTTCGGCAGAGCGTTAGCACTGGCCTTGGCTGCCCGTAACCCGCGGCGGGTGCGCCGTCTCGTGCTCATGGGGTCGGTGGGTGTGCCTTTCGCGATCACCCCCGGGCTGGATGCCGTATGGGGCTACACACCGTCGCTACAGAATATGCGGCGCGTCATGGATTGGTTCGCGAACGACCGCAGACTCGTGACGGACGAACTGGCGCAGTTGCGTTATCAAGCGAGCATCCGGCCGGGCTTCCAGGAAGCCTTCGCGGCCATGTTTCCTGCGCCGCGCCAGCGGTGGGTCGATGCGATGTGTACACCCGAGGCGGCGATTCGCGCGCTACCGCACCACACCCTCGTCATCCACGGCCGCGAGGATCGCGTGATTCCGATGACCAATTCGCTAACCCTGGCGAACTGGATCCCGCGCGCACAACTGCACATCTTCGGCCAGTGCGGCCACTGGACGCAGATCGAGCATTCGGCGCGTTTCAACCGCCTGGTCGCCGACTTTCTCGCGGAAGCCGGCGCCGACGAACCGACGCCTCTGGCGCCTCACGAAAGCAACGCACGATGAACGAGGACCTCATCCGCTGGCTCGGCGACGAGCTGTACTCGGCGCTGACCGCCTGCAAGACGGTCGAGCCGCTGACCGCGCGCCATCCCGACATCACGATCGACGATGCCTACCGTATCCAGCAGCGGCTCAACGCCCGGCGGCTCGACGCCGGCGAGCGCGTGATCGGCAAGAAGATCGGCGTGACCAGCCAAGCGGTCATGAACATGCTCGGCGTCGATCAACCCGACTTCGGCATGCTCACCGACGCGATGGTCTACAACGAGGCCGAAGCGATTCCGTTTGCGCGCCTGATCCAGCCCAAGGCCGAGGGCGAGATCGCATTCGTGCTCAAGCGCGACTTGCAGGGCCCCGGTGTGACGGCGGCCGAGGTGCTCTCGGCGACCGAGGGCGTGATGGCCTGTTTCGAGATCGTCGACAGCCGTATCCGCGACTGGAAGATCAGGATCCAGGACACCGTGGCGGACAACGCAAGTTGCGGCGTGTTTGTCCTCGGCGATCGACTGGTGGACCCCAGACACGTGGATCTGCATACCTGCGGCATGGTGCTGGAGAAAAACGGCGAGATCGCCGTCACCGGCGCGGGTGCGGCGACGATGCGCTCGCCTTTGGTGGCGGTGGCTTGGCTTGCCAATACGCTCGGCCGTCTGGATATCGCGCTGAAGGCGGGCGAGGTGGTCTTGTCGGGTGCGCTCGGGGCGATGGTGCCGGTCAAGGCCGGCGACAGCCTGCGCGTGCAGATCGGCGGCATTGGCGGCTGCTCGGTTCGTTTCGTCTGAACTCCTCGAGGAAAGCGATGAAGAAAGTCAAATGCGCACTGATCGGGCCCGGCAACATCGGCACCGACCTGCTGGCCAAGCTGCAGCGCAGCCAGGTACTGGAGCCGGTGTGGATGGTGGGCATCGATCCCGCCTCCGACGGTCTGAAGAAGGCCCGCGAGCTGGGCATCAAGACCACCGCCGACGGTGTGGACGGACTGGTACCGCACATCCGAGCCGATGAGATCCAGATCGTGTTCGACGCCACCAGTGCCTACGTCCACGCCGAGAACTCGCGCAAGGTCAACGCCTGCGGCGCTATGATGATCGACCTGACGCCGGCGGCCATCGGCCCGTACTGTGTGCCGCCGGTGAACCTGAAGGAGCACATCGGCAAGCGCGAGATGAACGTCAACATGGTCACCTGTGGCGGGCAGGCGACGATCCCGATGGTCTTTGCCGTCAGCCGGGTGCAGCCGGTGCGCTACGCCGAGATCATCGCCACCGTCTCCAGCCGCTCCGCCGGCCCGGGCACGCGCAAGAACATCGACGAATTCACCCGCACCACCGCCGGCGCCGTCGCCAAAGTGGGGGGAGCCAAGCAGGGCAAGGCCATCATCATCATCAACCCGGCCGACCCACCCATCATCATGCGCGACACGGTGCACTGCCTGGTCGAGGGCACCCCGAAGGCGGCCGAGATCGAAGCGTCGGTGCACCGCATGATTGCCGAGGTGCAGAAGTACGTGCCCGGCTACCGGCTGGTCAACGGTCCGGTCATCGATGGCGATCGGGTTTCGATCTACCTCGAAGTCGAAGGCCTGGGCGACTACCTGCCCAAGTACGCCGGCAACCTCGACATCATGACGGCCGCTGCGGCCCGCACGGCCGAGATGTTTGCCGAAAAAATCCTGGCCGGCACGCTCACGCTCGAAGCGGTGCCCGCCGCAGCCACGGCCTGACCGGCCTTGTTGCACAGGAGAACGAACGATGAAAAGCGCTCTGGAAGGCCGCCGCGTCACGCTGCACGAGATGTGTCTGCGTGATGGCATGCATCCGAAGCGGCATCAGATCACACTGGAGCAGATGACCACCATCGCGCGGGCGCTGGACGACGCCGGCATGCCGCTGATCGAGGTTTCGCACGGCGACGGCATGGGTGGGGCCTCGGTCAACTACGGCTTCCCGCGTCACAGCGACGAGGAGTACCTGAAAGCGGTCGTGCCGTTGATGAAGCGCGCCAGAATCTCGGCGCTGCTGCTGCCGGGCATCGGCACCGTCGACCACCTGCGCATGGCGCACGACATCGGCGTGCACACCATCCGCGTGGCCACCCACTGCACGGAAAGCGACGTGGGAGAGCAGCACATCAAGCTGGCGCGCCAGCTGGGCATGGACACGGTCGGCTTTCTGATGATGGCGCACATGGCGAGCCCCGAGCGGCTGGTCAAGGAGGCGAGGCAGATGGAAAGCTATGGCGCCAACTGCGTCTACATCACCGACTCGGCGGGCTACATGCTGCCCGACGATGTCAAGGCCCGCGTGGGGGCGGTGCGCGCCGCGCTCAAGCCCGAAACGGAGCTGGGCTTTCACGGCCATCACAACTTGGCGATGGGCGTGGCCAACAGCATCGCGGCGATCGAGGCCGGCGCCAACCGCATCGACGCCGCCAGCGCTGGCCTGGGTGCCGGGGCCGGCAACACGCCGATGGAGGTGCTGGTGGCGGTGCTCGACCGCATGGGCGTCGACACCGGTGTGGACGTCTGGAAGATCCAGGACGTCGCCGAGGACCTCGTCGTGCCGATGATGGACTTCCCGATCCGCATCGACCGCGACGCGCTCACACTCGGCTACGCCGGTGTCTACGGCAGCTTCCTGCTGTTTGCCAAGCGTGCCGAGGCGAAGTATGGCGTGCCCGCGCGCGACATCCTGGTCGAGCTGGGCCGTCGCGGCATGGTCGGCGGGCAGGAAGACATGATCGAAGACACCGCGCTGAGCATGGCCCGGGCGCGCGGCCTGATCCCGGCGCGCGCAGCCTGAGGGGGCGACGGCATCATGGCGCTGGACGACACCACCATCGCCCGCCTGGCAGAGCACCTCGAGCGCTGCCAGCTCGAAGCGCGCGACACGACCAAGATCACCGACGACCACCCGGACATGGACTGGGCGGACGCCTACGCGGTGCAGGATCGAATCCTGCAGCGCAAGCTACAACGCGGTGCGCGCGTGGTGGGGCTCAAGTGCGGCCTGACCTCGCATGCGAAGATGAAACAGATGGGTGTGTCCGAGCCGGTGTTCGGTTTCCTGGTCGACGAATTCGCCGTCGCCGAGGGTGCGGCGGTATCAACGAAGGCGCTGATTCACCCCAAGGTCGAGCCCGAGATCGCCTTCGTCATCAAGCGCGAGCTGCGCGGTCCCGGCTGCCATCTGGCCGCCGTGCTGGCGGCCACCGACTTCGTCATGCCCGGTATCGAAGTCATCGACAGCCGCTACCGCGACTTCAGGTTCGACCTCAAGAGTGTGATTGCCGACAACACCTCGGCGGCGCGCTTCGTCGTCGGCGGCAATGCCTGCGCTGTCGATGAAGTGGACCTGCGCCTGTGCGGCGTGGTGCTCGAGAAAAACGGTTGGCCGGTCGCACTCGGAGCGGGCGCGGCCGTACTCGGCCACCCGGCCGCCGCCGTGGCGGCGCTGGCCAATCACCTGGGCCGGCGCGGACGCAGCATCCCGGCAGGCAGCGTCGTGCTGTCGGGCGGCGTGACCGAGGCGGTGTCGGTGGCTGCGGGCGACTGCGTCGCGCTGCGCGTGCAGGGCATGGGCCAGGTGAGTCTGAACTTTGTCTGACCGCGCATACCCATCGGAGCACTGTCATGCCGTTTGCCCAGATCTACATGCTGGAAGGTCGCACCGAGGAGCAGAAGCGCGCCGTAATCGAGAAAGTCACACAGGCGCTGCACGAAGCGGTGGGCGCACCGAAAGAGACGATCCGCGTCTGGATCCATGACATGCCGAAGACGAACTGGGGCATCGCCGGGGTGAGCGCGAAAGACCTGGGGCGCTGAACCCAAGCGGCGGACGCCCCGGCGCCCACGGCTTCGCGTAACGTCGCAGCGCGGGCATGCGCGTCGGCACGTCGTGAAGGCGGGTCCGCCGGCCGAGGCGCGCGGTGCAGGAATGCATCGCGGGCGGAGCGCCGCCGGCCTTACCGGACTTTGACCCTAAGAACCGCCGTTGACGCATCAGCTTCCGGCGGTTTTGTGAGCGCAGCCGCGGGGTTAGCGAGATATCGGATACTCGCCGAACGGGTGAGGCGAAAAAGTCGAGCGACGACGCGATGGCGAACGAGAAAAGAGAACTGGCGCAGGCCGGCGAATTGATGGTGGCCGACACGATGGGCGGGCGCGTGCATGTGCGCTGGGACGAGTCGGCACAGGCCACGCCACACGGGCAGTTGGTGTTTTTTTGCCGAGTTCCTGGCCACAGCCGGCATCTTTGATCGCTGGGTCGATGGATGTCCGTTGAGCTACGGCAGCCCGAACGCCAGCAGCAAACGTGACGTGCTGGGCACGCTGATGCTGGGGATCCTGGCGGGTAGCCGGCGCTACGCGCATATCGCAGGCGTACGTGGCGATGCGGTGGCGGCGCAAGCGTTGGGGTTGGGTGGCATCGTGAGCGAGGACTCGGTGCGGCGAGCCCTCAAAGCGATCGGACCTGCGGCCGGAGAGAGCTGGATGCGCAGCGCCTTGATCGACAGCGTACGCGAGGCGCTGGATCGGCCGTGGGTGCTGGATATGGACGTGACGATCAAGCCGCTGTACGGGCATCAGGAAGGCGCCGAGCTGGGCTACAACCCGCACAAGCCGGGGCGTCCAGGCCACGCGCTGCATACCTTCTGGGTCGGCAACCTGCGGCTGGTGCTCGATGCCGTACTCAGTCCAGGCAAGCAACACAGTGCCAAGTATGGGAAGGCGTCGCTGGAGCGACTGCTCGATGAGCTGGGCGACAAGCGTCCGGAGTTGGTGCGTGGTGACTGCGGCTTCGGCAACGAAGACATCATCGCCATATGCGAGCAGCGCAAGCTGTCGTACCTGCTGCGGCTGCGGCAAACGGCCAACGTCAAGCGCCTGATCGAACGGCTGTTCAGACGCGAGGATTGGACGCGTGCGACCGAAGCCAGTCAAGGCTGGCAGGCGATCGAGGACAGCATCAAGCTCAGTGGCTGGAGTCAGGCGCGGCGCGTGGTCGTGCTGCGCCGGCGCATCAAGCACGACCTGGCTTTGACGAGCAAAAGCCACGACAAGCAGCGCGTGCTGGCGCTGGCGCACGACGAGGTCCAGGATGCGGCGCAGGTGTGGGAATACACGGTACTGGTGACCAACGCGCCGTACGAGATCAGCGCGATCGGCCAGTTGTATCGCGACCGGTGCGACAGCGAAAACGGCTTCGATGAACTGAAGAACCAATGGGGCTGGGGCGGGTTCACGGGAGGTATCCGAATTCTTGTGTGCTGAGGCGGGTTGAGAGATCGTTGTTGGGGTTGGGTGCTTTTGGTTCCGACTTTTCT
>FWPU01008496.1_pt1 | contig 17459 bp, 12 predicted proteins | sample 2228361 | NCBI WGS metagenome assembly FWPU01 (sample SAMEA103939777, study PRJEB20133) | metagenome
TTCGGGAGAGGAGGTGGGTGAGTTCAAGAGCGGCCTCTACCATTTGGCCCGCCGCCGACCCGACTTGGAACTCATTCCCGTTTATTTGGACAATATGAACCGCATCCTGCCGCGGGGAGAGTTCCTGCCGGTGCCGCTCTTGACCCGAATCACCTTCGGCCCGCCCATGTGGCTGGAGCAAGGCGAACACAAGCAGGCTTTTTTGGAGCGTGCCCGGGCCGCCGTGGTTCGCCTCCGTGATTTATAATCAGAAGCGGCCGGCCGCCTCGGCCGCGCTCGCGTCTTCGTTTTCCAGCGGTCCTCGCCGATCTTCGAGCGTGATATGGATGCCGTAGCCTGGGGTTTGATGGGAGGAGTCGTCGCGCTCTTGATCATCGCCACGGTGGTGGTCAATTTGCTGCGGCGCCGGCTCCCCGACCGTCTCAATCCGGCCTTGCTGGAGAACATTTCCAGCCGGCTGCGGGCGTGGTGGTTGCTGTTGGCCGGGCTGGCGGGGGCCTTGATGCTCGGCAAAACCGCCACCGTCGTGCTGTTCTTCCTGATTTCGTTTTGGACGCTCCGCGAATTCATCACCATCGCGCCGACGCGGCCGGGCGACCATCGCGCGCTCTTCTGGGTCTTCGTCTTGGCGACCCCCGCCCAATACCTCCTGGTGGCGCTGGCTCAGTACGAGCTGTTCGCCATTCTCATCCCCGTTTACGCCATGCTGTTTCTGCACGCGCGGATCGCCCTCTCCAACGATCCCGTGCAATTCCTGGAACGGACGGCCAAGATTCAGATCGGCCTGATGATTTGCGTGTACTGCCTCAGTTATACGCCCGCTTTGCTGACGGCCTTGCCCCTCGACCCCGACGGCTACTCGCCCAACGTGCGCTTGTTATTCTTCTTCGTGCTGATCACGCAGCTCAACGATGCCCTCCAGTTCGCCTGGTCGCAATTGCCCAGCCGCCACTACATCGTGCCCAATATCAACCCCACGCGAACCTGGGAAGGGCTGTTGGGCGGGGCCGCCAGCGTGACGTTGCTGGGAGCGCTGTTGAGCTGGGCCACGCCTTTCGGTTCGAGCTGGGTCGCCGCGGGCATGGCCTTGGCCGTGGCGCTGGCCGGTTTCGCCGGCGGAATCACCATGTCGGCCATCAAACGAGATCGCGGCGTCAAGGATTATGGGACGCTGGTAGAAGGGCACTCCGGCGTGCTCGACCGGCTGGATTCGCTCTGTTTTGCGGCCCCGGTCTTCTTCCATCTCACCAAGCTCTACTTCCACTATTTCCCGTTCGCCGCGGGATGAATCCCGACCCTGCCGGGATTCTCGAACACCCCTCCGAACCGGACGTAAGTTGGAAATAGGAGATTCCCGACACCGGGAACGAGCGCCGTGCCCGCTGCGGCAACCAACCGTCCGAGCGTGCGGGAAAGCTCGGCCCAGAACCACACCCGGCGGTGATGCAAGCTCCCGACCGCCCGCCCGAACCCTGGAAATGACGACCCGGCATGACCGAATCCGCCCGCATCATTGCCATCGGCGACATCCACGGCTACTCGCAGCCGCTGGCGGCCCTGCTCAACGCCGTCCGCCCTCAGCCCGATGACACGATCGTCACCCTGGGCGATTATGTGGATCGCGGGCCGGATAGCAAGGGCGTCTTCGAGATGCTTCTGGCCTTGGAGCGACTCTGCCGACTCGTGCCGATTTTGGGTAATCACGATGAAATGCTGCTGGACATCGCCCACGGGCGGACGGAGTTTTTCGAGAACTGGTTGAGCTACGGCGGGACGACGACGCTGGCTTCGTACGGTTGCGCCCTGCCCTCGCAAATCCCCCCCGCGCACCTCGCCTTTTTGGAACGTTGCCGCGACTATTACGAGTCGGAGAGGCACTTCTTCGTTCACGGCAACTATTGGCCGGGCCTGCCCTTGGCCGAGCACCGCGCCTTGGAACTCCGCTGGGAGTCCCTGCGGCAGCGGACCCCCGGCCCGCACATGTCCGGCAAGATCGCCGTGGTCGGTCACACGGCGCAAAAAGACGGCGAGATACTCGACCTCGGCTATCTCAAGTGCATCGACACGTGGTGCTACGGCGGCGGATGGCTGACCGCGCTGGAGGTGCAAACGGGGACGGTGTGGCAAGCCGACCAAGAGGGGCGTTTGCGTTCGTGACGCCGCGGGCTGATGCGCGATCGCTCGGCCGCACAGCCGCTCGGCACGCGCCGCGGACCGCTGCCGGCGCGAACGTCTCAGCCGGTGCCGTTTCCCGATCGCCCCACGAGGCGGCGGATCACGTGTTCCACCCGTTCGTGGAGCACGAAGAAGGGGTGGTGCCTTCCCAGCTCCGCCAGCTCCCGGAGCAGGGCGGAATCGCCGATGACCTGTGCTAAACGGCACGGTCCGCCCCATTGCGGGGGAAATCCCAAGCCGAACACCGCCGCCGCGTCCACGCCCCGAGGATCGCCGACCACGCCGTCGGCCAGCAGGCGAAAGCCCTCCAACATCATCCCCAGGGTCACGCGGCGAACGATTTCCTCGCTCGGGGGCCGCGCTTCCGCCGCGGTCTCCCACCAGGAGCGGATCCAATCTTCGCAGACTTCATCGCGTTGCGGAGGCGTGGTCCACGCGGTCGTGCTTGCGTAACCGTAAAAGCCGCTGCCGCACTTCCGTCCCAGCCGTCCTCGCTTCAACAGGGTCACAAGGATGGGCGAGGGGGCGACGCGATCGGGGAAGGCCTGCCACAACACGCGACCGACCCGAAACGTGGTATCGATACCGATTTCGTCCATGATCTTGCAGGGTCCGCCGCCCCAGCCGCAGCGTTCGATCACGGTATCGACCTGGTGCGGCAACCAACCCTGCCGCAGCATGTGCAGGGCCTCGCTCAAAAACGGGAAGAGCAGCCGATTGACCGCGAAGCCCGGTCCGTCACCGACTTCCAGCGGCAAACGCCCCAGGCCGGCCGCCAGACGCCGCGTCGCCTCCAGAGCCTCTTGCGACGTGGCCGGCGCCCGCACCACCTCCACCAACTTCCGCTCCCGTACCGGGTGAAGAAAGTGCAAGCCGAGGAAACGCGCGGGGCGCGTCAATCCTCGTGCCAGGGTCGCCAACGGTATGCCCGACGTATTGCTGGCCAGCACGGCCGTGGGACTCAAAGCGCCCTCCAGTCGCGGCAGGAGATCGCGTTTGACGGCCTCATCCTCCACCACGCACTCCAGCACGAAATCGCAATCCCGGAGATCGGCAAGCTCACAGCCCAGGCTGAGCCGGTCCAGCAAAGCCGAGATTTGGGACTCCGTACATCCGGCCGCCGCGCAGTCTTCCGCGATCCGCTGCGGGGCCGTGCGAAGAGCTTGCGGTTGCAGCTCCTGCAAGGTTACCCGGCGGCCGCGTCGCAGGAACAAAGCGGCGATCGTACAGCCCATCAAACCGGCCCCGACGATACCCGTCCGACCGGTCGCTCCCTTCGCGGCCTCAGGCGGAAGACAGTCGCCGCCCATTCCCGACCCGCTCGGCGACGCCGGCGCATCGTCGGCCGGCTCGCCCGATTCCGCACTCTCGCGATCCCGCACGCAATAGCTTCGCAATTCGCGGACGTAATCCGCGGCCCCGGGCAGGCCGGCCTGGGAATCGCTCAAGAGCCGTTGCCAGACGTCGGTCATGGCTGCTCCTCATGGGAGACGGCTCCCGGCAACGGTCCGAGCGGGATCGTGCCGGAACGGGCCGTATCCGATCTGCCGCCGGGCGGATGGGCACGAGCGAATTCCTCGCGCAAGGCCTCCAGCAGCGCGGCGTTTTCCGCGGGGCGGGCTTGCCACGGGAAGTCCCGAGCGGGAGGCCAGTACTCGGAAAGCCGCGCGTGGGCCGATTTGCGCACCGCATAGACCTGCGACGCGAGACCTTCCATAAGCAAAGGAGCCGCCTGCCGCCGCGGCCAGCACGAAACCGAACGTATCACTTCGAGCTGCACGTCGCCGCCGGAATCTTGCAGCAGACGCCATGCCGCCGCCCAGACCTCGTCATCCGGCGCATCCGACGGCTGCAACTCCGCCAGGAGCCGCGCAACTTGCAGGCGGACGTACGGCGAGCGGTCGCCGGCGGCGCGACGCACGGCCTCCTTGTCGCCCCCCAAAATCAAGGCCTTGGCCGCCGCCGCGCGAAAGGCCTCCCCCTCCGCTTCGGCCAACCGCCGCAGCTCTTGCCGCGAGGTCGGAGTGTTGATGCGTCCCAAGGCAGCCACCGCCGCCAGCCGTACCCCGAGATCGGCATCCGTCAGCGCCCCGCCGACGAGCGTTTCCAACGCGGCATCGGCGGCATCCCCGGAGACGCTCTCTAAGGCTGCGATCCGATCCGCGGCACGGGGGCTTTGAAGAGCGCGTGCCAAGGCTTCCGACGAGGGTTGTTTCGCCGAAGCGCCCTGCACGTCGGCCGCCGGTCGCCCTTTCGGTTGAGCCGCGGTCTCCCGGCAGGCCTTGTGATCGGACTTGGAGGGGCTTGCCAGGACCTCCGCACCGGCGCCCGTCGCATCCGCAGGCTCATCCTTCCCGGAGCCGTCCGTTTGCCCCGCGTCGCGGGATAGCGCTTGCTCCGAAGACGCGGTCGGGTGCGGATCGCCGATCCGAGCCACACTGGAACAACCGCAGCAAAGGCAGAGGAGCACGAGGGGAAGAATTGCCCGGCCGGGGACGCAAGCCTGGATACGCAGCGGCACCCGGTACATCACCGCCTGCCGGCGCGGCGTCGCAACCAACGCCGAGCCGGTTCGTCGCCTCAGGGGAAACGTCGCCTCCATGCGTCAGACCTCCCGTATCGGCGGGGGTTACCCGGTGGGAGCCGCGGCGGCGGGCGCCGCCGGTTGCAGGGCCTGCACCGCCGTACTCAGCGTTCCCAAGGCTGTGGGCAAGCGCTGCAATAGATCCGCGTTGGGATCGCGCGCGTTCGCCGCATCGTTGAGCGCCTTGGTCACGCCGTCCAGGGCCGTGGAGAGCTTGGCGGCGGCCTGTTCGACGGGCTGTCCGCCCACGGCGCTCCGCACGGCGCGCAAGCCGGTTTGGGCCGAGTACACGTACGACGCAATGCGCCGCGCCGACAGTTTGTTGGCGCTCCCCGCCAAGGAGGCCTGAACGTCGGCCACGCACAAATCGAGCACCATCTTGCCCAGCGCTTGCGCTACGGCGGCGAAATCGACGCCCTGGGCCGAGGAAAGGTTCAGCCCGCCCAGGGCCTGCGCCGCGGCCAGGCGAACGCGTACCGGCTCGGCGGCATCGCCCACCATGCCGGCCAAGGCCTGCACGACTTGCGCATCGCCGCCCAAGGCCTGCATCCCGCCCAAAATGCCGATCGCCCGGGCACGGAACCAGGCATGGACTTCGGCATCGCGACCCGCCGGCGGATCCTTCTCCTGCGCCATCGACGACAACAAGGGGAGTACCTGCGAGTTCAATACGTTCGCATCGGCGATACCGATGACACAGTGACGCTCCAGCCCGACCAAGGCGGCCAATTTCACGGCGTCGCTCTGCTGCGCGTCGGTGAGCGCTTCGATGACGACGGGCAAAGCAGCAGCACACGGAGCCGGGGGTTGCGTGCTCCCGACTCCTCGCTCGCGGTCATTCAGCTCTCCGATCGCCAGCATCGCACTCACCCGGACCGCCGGATCCAGTTGCTCGTTCTTGACGTAATCGGCCAACGTCTGGAGGGCAATCTGGACCAGCAGATCGTGGGGCGGCCCGCCGGCCCGAGCCATGTTCCCCAACTCCGAATTCGTCAGTTGCGTCCGCAACTGCTGCAACTTGGAGCGGTTGGCCGCTTGAGTCCAACTGGGAAGAAAATAGTTGATGTAGTAGTCGCGGAATACCTGTTGGCCATTGGGGACGGCGTTGAAATTGCCCTCGCGGAGCATCCGTTGCACGTTCTGACGCTGTGCCGCCAAGGCGTTATCCACCGACAGCTCCAGGTAGTTCGGCACGGCCGGGGGAATGGGCTTCGGCTCGGGGACTTCCGGCGTAGTACCGGGCAGAGGGGGAAGGCCGGGGATGTTCGGCACGGCTCCGGGCGGCGGTGCGCCGCCTCCCGGTCCGGGTCCGCCCAAGCCCGGCGGCGGTCCCGGCGGCTGAGCCTGGGCCGCGCCCCACGCCGCGGTCCCGATCGGCAAAACCATCGCGCCGCGACGAACCGAGAGAATAGCGCCCATCCGATATAGCATGTTCTTCATTTCCGCTGGCAAACGGACCGACGAAAGGGGACGAGGGACCACCTTTTAGGCTACTCTCGATGGAATCGGCATGTCAAGCTAAACGAGCATGGAATCGCAGCGGTTGATTGATCGCGACGGCCCAAGGCGGTAAACTCCCGTGCAACGGTTTGCGCCCGCGGCCGATCAATCGCCGCCACGATCGCCGCGGGGCGAGGCGGTCGCCGTTTTTCAGTCCGATTAACTTGGAGGATCCGCCATGAGGCCCCGCTACGCCGGTTTTGTCACTCTGGGTCTGGGTGCGTTCTGTGCGTTCTGTGCCGCGGTGATGCCGCCGCTCGCCGCCGAGGAGGCCCCCTATCGCGTCTTGGGGGAAAAAGAGGCCTTCGGGGCGCCGGGCGAAATGATGACACAGTACCTTTTCGCCGAAGTCGCGCGCGCCGAGCAGGCTTGGAAAGAGGCCTACGAGGCACGCAAGACGCCCGATGCGATCCGGGACTACCAACAGCGGTGGAAGGCGGAATTCGTGAACCGCATCGGCGGATTTCCGGAACCGACCCCGCTCAACCCGCAGACCGTGGACACGCTTCAGCGGCGGGGCTACCGCGTCGAAAAGGTCATCTTCGAGAGCCAACCCAAACATTTCGTCACCGCCGCCCTCTTCCTCCCGGATCCCGACCGCTATCCGCCGCCGTATCCCGGCGTCTTGGTACCCTGCGGGCACTCCAACGAGGCCAAGGCGTACCGGAACTATGCCGGCTACGGCGCCCTCTTGGCGACGAACGGTTTGGCGGCCTTGGTCTTCGACCCCATCGACCAGGGCGAGCGGCATCAATGGCAGGACCCCGACGGCAAGTTCACCCTCTGGGGAACCGCGGCCCACAACATGGTCGGCAAGGGTTGCATCCTGCTGGGTTGGAACACCGCGCGTTACGAAATCTGGGACGCCATGCGTGCCGTGGATTATCTCCAGGCTCGCCCCGAGATCATCCCCGACAAGATCGGCTGCTCCGGCATCAGCGGCGGCGGCACGCAAACCGCCTACCTGATGGCCCTGGATCCCCGCATCCTCGCCGCGGCCCCGGGATGCTACATCTGCGGGCTGTTCGGGCGACTGCTGAAAACCAACGGACCGCAGGACGCCGAGCAAAACATTTTCGGGCAACTCGCCTGGGGCATGGATCACGCCGATTACTGCATGATGCGGGCGCCGCAACCGACTCTGCTGCTCACGGCCACCCGCGATTACTTCGATATCGAAGACGCTTGGGCCTCTTTCCGCATGGCCAAACGGTTGTACGGCCGTCTGGGCTACCCCGAACGCATGGAGCTGGCCGAGACGGACGAAGAGCACGGTTTCACCAAGCAGCTTCGCGAAGCCTCCGTGCGATGGATGCTCCGCTGGTTGGCGGGCCGCGACGAAGTCGTCTTCGAACCGGAAGATCTCGACGTACCCACCGCGGCCGATTTGCAATGCACGCCGCAGGGCGAGGTCATGCTGCTGCCGGATGCCCGATCGGTTTACGATCTGAATCGCGATCAGGCCGCCAAGCTGGCCGAGCGCAGGGCGCAATGGCAGCGCGAAACGCCGCGCGAGAAGATGGTGGAACAAGTCGCCCGGCTCGCCGGCATTCGTCCCCTTCAAGACTTGCCGGAACCCAGGGTCGAGTCTCGCGGCGACCTGGAACGGGCGGGCTATCGCGTGCAAAAGCTCGTCTTCCAGGTCGAGGAAGGCGTCGTTTTGCCGGCACTGCTGTTCGTGCCGCAGGGCCCCCCCTCGGGCAAGGTCTTGTACGTTCACGAACAAGGCAAGGCCGCCGAGGCGGCGCCCGGGGGGGCCATCGAAGCCTTGGTCCAAGCGGGCAAGATCGTGCTGGCGGTGGACCTCCGCGGCACGGGAGAGACCCAGCGGACCGGACAACGCTATTTCCATCCCGACTACCACGGCCCGGACGGGCAGGACTTCTACGTCGCGTATTTGCTGGGAAGATCGTACGTCGGCATGCGGGCGGAGGACTTGATGGTCTGCGCCCGGTGGCTTCAAGGGAACCAACCGCAAGGGGCCGCTCCGGAATTGATCGCGGTCGGGCACCTGGGCATTCCGGCGCTCCACGCCGCGACGGTCGCCCCCGACCTTTTTGCTCGCGTCACGTTGATCCGGCCGTTCATCTCCTGGACGAACGCCGTCGCATTGGGCGTCAATAAGCTGCCGTTGGTGGGCACGGTGCACGGGGCGCTGGAGGTGTATGATCTGCCCGAGCTGGCCGCGTTGCTAGGAGATCGCTTGCAGACGATCGATCCGCGGGACGCGATGGGCCGCCCCGTGCAGCCTTGACGCGGCACGCGCCCCGAGTCGCGGATCGCCTGAAGATTCAATCGATCACGACCAGGTAATAGGGCGTTCGGTCGCGGGCACCGTCGATCAGGAATCGGCCGCCTGTGACCGGCAGCTCGCGACCCGTCTCGCGACCGGCCTGATCCAGCACCAGCACGCGGATGGTGCCCGATCGGCGGATCGTGATCTCGGCCGACACCGGCTCCATCCGGATCGGCCCCTCTCCCGGAATCAGCAAGCGCGTACCGTCGGGCGAGACCTTGGCGTTGGTGTTACGCGCACGAGCCATCGCCGTGATCAGCAATTCGCGCGAGGCGGCCAGCGTGCCGTCCTTTTCGCGGGCCGTGACGTAAACGGCTCCGAAACGGCTGCGCGGGGCAAGGACCGTCTCCCCCAGGTCGAAGGTCTCTCCCCGGAAAAAGCCGACGGCGGCCTTGGTGGCCGGGGTATTGAGGGTCAGGTAACCGCCGCGATTCCCGTCGCTTTCCCGCCACGCCAACTGGCCGGTCGCCGAAACGATGACGCCGTCGCGGAGATACGGGCCGAGATCGAACGGCGGCGTCGGTCGAAAGGCGTCCGTGAAAGTCACGACGCAGCGGGCCGCGGCCAAGGCTTGGGCGGGCACCTGGCTGCCGCTCAATTCCTTCGCGTCGTAGCCCTGGACCACGCGATCCTCGAATCCTAATCGGCCTTCCCACAGCGACGGGACATGCACCTCGCGCGAGATGACGCGCTCGGATTCGATCACGTCGCCGCGCAAGACGTGCCGGGCGACCGCGGGAAAGACGCCTAGCACTTGCGGCGCCGTTACATCCCATTTCTGCCGCCCCAATCGCTTGCTGAAGCCGCCGTCGTCTCCGTTCTGGAACATGAAGGAAACGTCCCAACCCTGCAAACCCAAGCCGTAGCCACCGATCACGGCCGGTCCTTCCACGCCCATCTCGTTGGGAAATACGTGAATCCATTCGGAGAGCATGAAGGGGCGATCGGCCGCCTGCTGCAAACCCGTGCTGAGCATGCCCGAACCCGCCCGCGACACCATCGTCGCATCGACCCTCTCGCCGCCGAAGTAATTGTGGCGGTCGATGGTCCCGATCAAGTAATCCGATTGGAGATTGGCGAAGTGACTGAAGGCGCGGCCGGCCTGCCAATTGGAAGCCACCAACTCGCCGGAATAACCGGCCTCGCGTACGGCGCGGACGTAGCGCTCGTAGAATTCGCACTGCAATTGATACAGGAATTGCAGCGTGTCCAAAAGCCGCCGCTTGCGAAAGGCCTGCGATCCCGCCAGTTGGTCGGGATCCCAAAACCAAGGGTTGCCCAAAGGCAGAATGTTTCCCTTATCCAGCCGCTCGGGTTCGCCGACGGGCACTTCTCCGGAGAAGCTGTCCAAGGCCTCTTTCCCCCACGCCTCCACGAGTCTCTCGTGACTGCCGTATTTCTCGGCCAGCCAACGGCAGAAGCGCTCGCCCGTCATCCGCCGCAGCGTCGCGCTCTTCTTCAACGGTTCCATGGAGGAATAGAAGAGGATGCTCTGCTCGTTGATGATCTCGATGAAGGCCACGGCGGGGTCTTCCGCGTAGGTCAAGCCCGTGTAGGGATTCCGGTGCTCCAAAAGACGCCGAATCTGGAGGATTTGCACATCCTGCAACTGCGGCGAGTAATGCACCGCGCTGTGCGGCGGTCGTACGCGGGCTGCGGATCCGGAAAAAGTGCCGAACTCTTCCAGGTACGGCACATATCGCCGATCCTTCGGCCCCAGCGACGGCGTTCCAAAGTGCGCGGAAAGCTTGACGAAGATCCCGGCCTCCTTGAACTTCGCCACCTGGTAGTCCATGCGATCCAACGCTTGGGGATCGAACTCCAGGCAGCTTTCCGGGGACTGGATGCCGGCCCAACCCGGCCCGTCCGCGAACTTGTGCAAACGCACGGCGTTGATGCCGTACCGGGAATAGAGCCGAGCCCGTTTTTCCGCCAATTCTCGCTCCGGAGCACACGCGCTATAGCACAGGTTCAGGCCCCACAGCTTGATCGATCGATCGCCGTAATAGAGATCGCCGCCGCGGCGCGTGATGCGGCCGCGACCTCCCGCCGGCTTCTCCAGCCAGTCCTCCAAGCCGATCCGGCTGCCGTCCTCCAGGCCCGTCGCCGTCCATTCGTACCACGCGTCCAAGCCGGGCTCATCCGGAATGTCGGCCGTCGTCGGATACCACGCCACGTCGTCGGGCAACTCTAACGTCAGTTCGATCCGAGGGTTTGCGGATGCCTTGAGATGGTCCGCAGCCAAGACGATCCGCGCGGCTCCATCGGCTTGAATCGTGACGGGAGCCGCAAAGACAAGGGCGGTCACGCGGTTCGCTTCATCGTGCAATTCCATTTCCCGCACGTCGCGTCCGACGACGCCTCGCCCGAAGGGACACTTCACCGGTGACGCGCCCTCCGCGCCGCGAACGACACCTTGTCGCCCCTGAAAGGCTCGACCGGTGGCCATTTCCAACACGATCAAGGTGAGGTCGGTGTCGCGCTCGGCCTTCAGCTCGACGGAGAGGGCAATCCGCCGGGCATCCACCGGCTCTGCGCGAAGTACGGCACGGATGGGCACCCCCGTCCCGCCCAACACGGCGGAAAGCTCACTCACCGCGGCCCGACCTTCCTTGCGAGCATCCGCTTTGAATCCGGTCCAGGCCCAATTCGGTCCCCAAGCCGCCGTTTGCAAGCGGAGGTAGTCTTCACCGCGATCACTGATGATCAATTCCCGGCCCTGGATGAGATAAGCGTCGAACGCCGCACATGCCCGATGCCCGGCGCTGGTCGCCCAAAACATCAAGCCCGCGACGATCGCCGCGCAACGCACTGAGACTCCCCTTCTCTCGACCATGGGACGGCTCTCCGATCTGCTGCGTTTGGAGGACGGGCCTCGCCGGCGAGCAAGAGTAGTGGGACGCCGGCGGGCATGATGATACGGGTCTGCGTCGCCGCCGGGTGAAGGGCGGCTGTTCCGCTACGCCCCGGCAAACTCGCCGGTCCCGCGATCCTGGAGCCTAGTATAGTCCGTACCGCCCCAGGCCGCCACGCCGCGCGGACGGCGGCGCAGCACCACGGGGCCGGCATCCTCCGCCGCCGCGCCGGGGATTGTCGCGCCGGCCCAATCACACTATCCTGCCGTGAAAAAGGCGATTTCCAGCGGCCCGCCGCCGACCGTGAACGGGAGGGAATCATCCGATGGACTGCAAAAAAGAGCGGAATCTGGACTTTTGCACGTGTACCTACGATCCCTGCCCACGCAAGGGCGTGTGTTGCGATTGCTTGCAATACCACTTGAGAAACCGGCAATTACCGGGATGCTGCTTTCCCAAGAGCGCCGAAGCGACCTACGACCGGTCTTTCGCCCATTTCGCTCGCTTGGTGCAGGAAGGCAAGGTCTGAGCCGGCCCGGACGCGACGGAGCACGTCCCTCCAGAGAATCGCGCTATTTCTTCGCGTCCCTCTAGAGAATCGCGCCGCAAACCCTAGAGCCACCAGCGTAAGCTGGTGGTGCTCGCCGCCGTCGGAGCGAGGCGACGCTGAATCTTGGGCTGCGCCGGAGACACCTCCGGCTCACGCTGGAGGCTCTAAGAATCCGCAATCGAAAGCGATTCCCTCCTGGAGGGCCACGCGCTCTTGTGGCCGCAATACGGAGGGCCGCCCTCCGTGGCGTCCCGCGGAGAATCTCTCATCGCGCGACCGGTGCAAGAGTCGCGATGGGCCGTCCGATCAACCCCGCAAGTGTCGGGCGAACCATTCCCGGGTGCGACGCCACATCTCGTCCGAGAGGACGTGCCCCGCCCCCGGCTCGATGTAGTGGCTGAAGTTCTCTTCCGCGCCGGCGTCGCGATAGGCAGCGCGAATGATCTCGATTCCCTCGCGTACCTCGGGAATGGGACTGCCGCCGTCTTCTTCGCCGAAGTTCAGGTGCAGCGCCCGCGGTGCAATCAAACCCGCGATATCCGGCGTGTCGCCGTATTGGAACCAGCCGGGAATGAAGTTGGGAAAGCAGTGCAAGATGTGCGTGCGGTGTATGGCGGCATAGGTGGGCAAACAGCAGTTGCCCACCATGCAACGCAGCCGCTCGTCCCATGGGCCGACCAACCATGTGAAGGTGGAACCCATCGAGTGTCCATAACAACCGATGCGATCGGCCCGCACGTAGGGCAGGCTTGCGAGCAGATCGATCGCCCGGCGCATGTCCAGGATGTTCTTCCAGGCCAAGCATTTCCCCTGCACCACGTAGCGGAGGAATTCGAACCGTTCGTAGTCTCCACCCTTGAGATAGGGGCTTTGGCGCTCCTCGAAGCAGAGGGCGTCGGGGCAAAGCACCACGTATCCCTCGCGTGCCAAGGCCGCTCCCGTGTGATGCATGGGGTTGCCCGCCAAACCGGCCGGTTCGCTCTTGCCCAGGTGCCACTCGCCGTTGTGCTGGTGCCAGACCGCGACGGCGGGTGCGGGATGGGCGTCGTCCACGCCGTCCGGAACCAGCAGCAAGGCGGGAACGCGATCTCCCGGTTCCACCGCGTAGCGCACGGAGAGGATGCGGTAGCCGTCTTTGCGCTCGAGTTCGCCCCATTGCGGGTCGAGAGGCGTCGGCTCCGGCCAAGGCCCGCCCAAACACTGCAACAGCTTGCTCTTGAGGAATTCCTTGCGATCCATGGGAAAGGCCTCCGACAAAGACGGGAGCGTCATCATCGAGCGCCCGAAGCCCTCGCGTCAACCGCGCAGTTCGGCGCGGCCCATCGGCTCGTAGACCGGCCCGCTCGGTTGAAGTTCGCTGGAGAAAACCACCACTTCGTCCACCGAGGACGGTCCGAATTCCAGGTCTTGCGCTTCGCGCATCATCTCCGCCAGGTCGTGCACGGCGTGATCCTGTCTGCGGACCCGTCCCAGGGTCAGATGGGCCTGGAACCGCCGCGCCTCGCGGGGATAGCCCAGTGACTGGAGCGCCGCCTCGACACGCGCGTTGAGGTCGCACATTTGCTCCGCGCCGTAATCCACGCCCAGCCACAGCACGCGCGGCCGCGTCGGCGTGGGAAAGGCCCCGACGCCGCGAACCTCGATGGAGAACGGCTCGACCGCGGCCACCGACTTCTCCACCGCCAAGCAGATGTGATAGACGTCGCGCAGGTCCACCTCGCCCAGGAACTTCAGCGTGATGTGCATTTGCCGGGTATCGACCCAGCGGACGTCGGCGCCGCTCTGTTGCAGGCGGCGGATCAACTTGGCGGCTCGATTGCGAACCCCCTCATCGACTTCGACGGCGACAAAGGTCCGAACCTTGCCCTTCATGGATGCCACTCCGACCGGCGGTCTGTCCGCCACTTCCCGGGATCCGCTCTAAAACGTCAACATCCGGCGATACTCCTCCATCCGGCGTTGGACGTCGTCCCGCGTGATCTTGAGGAGGCGATCGACGCTGAAATCCTCGACGGTGAAGCCGGCGCAGACGATGCCGTAAGCCATGGCCAGCTTCAGCGTCTCGGGGGTGTAATCGGCCTGCTCGGCCAAATACCCCATCATGCCGCGGGCGAAGCTGTCGCCCGCGCCCGTCGGATCCTCCACCTGCTCCGTGGGATAGGCCGGCAGCACGTACATTTCGTGTTTGCTGAAGAACATGGCGCCGTGCTCGCCTTTTTTGATGACGATGAAGCGCGGTCCCATTTCCAGCAGCGCTCGGCCGGCGCGGAGCACATTTTCGTCCTCCGCCAAAAGCTTGGCCTCCGCGTCGTTGAGCACCAGCCCGTCCACGCGACGCATCAACTCCCGCAATTCCTGCGGCTCATTGCGGATCCAGTGATCCATCGTGTCGGCCACGGTCAGCATCGGCCCCACGCATTGCGAAAGGACGTTGAGCTGCATCTTCGTCGAGCCGTTGGCCAAGAATAGGAACTTGCAGCGGCGGAGGTCCTCGGGCAGGATCGGATCGAAATGCGCCATGACGTTGAGTTGCACGTCCAGCGTCTCGCGCTCGTTCATGTTGGAGAAGTAACGTCCCCGCCAGAAGAACGTCTTGGCTCCCGGAACGACTTGCAGTCCCGCCGTATCGACGCCCTGGGCTTGCAGCAACGCCGTGTATTCGGGGGGCCAATCCTCGCCCACGACGCCCACCAAACGCACCCTGGTGAAGAACCTCGCCGCCAGCGAGAAATAGACGGCGGAACCGCCCAACACGCGTTCCCGTGTCGCTCGCGGCGTCTCCACGCTATCGAAGGCTACCGAACCCACCACCACCAAGGGCATGGCACTCATCTCCCGACGTGTCAGTTAGGGGAACCGAGGGAGCCGCGGTGCCGCGAGGAAGGTCTTGCGTCCGTCCCGCCGGGCCGGCGGCCCTCCCTCCCGGCTCCACGGCTTTCTCAACATGTTACACGGACGGGGCGTCGCCTGCATGAGGGAGCGGGAACGCCCCCCGCCGTGTCGCCGCCATCCGCCCCTACGCACCGGTTTCCGGCATTCCCAGCCGATCGCCCGGTTGAAGGCGATAACCGCGGAGGAAATCTTCGGCCGACATGACCCGTTTGCCGGCCGGTTGCAAGGCGCGGATCAGGACGGCGCCCTCTCCCGCCGCGACCAGAATGCCCTGCGAACCGACCTCCAAGACCGTGCCGGGAGACGCCGTGCGGGACCGCTCCGCCGTTTGCACGCTCTCGAGGATCAACCGCAGGGGCGGTTTCCCCGGTCGGCACCAATAGGTGTACGTCTTGGGCCAGGGGACCATCGCTCGCACCTGATTGCGGATCACTTCGGCCGGCCGCCGCCAATCCACCAGCCCATCCTCCTTCTTCAGCTTGGGGGCGCGGCAAGCAGCCTTGGGGTCTTGCGGCAACGCCTCCAGCAAGCCGGCCTCCAAATTGTCGATCGCCCGGAGCATCAACCAGGCTCCGATCTCCGCCAGTCGCGCCTCCAATTCCACGGCCGTTTCGTCGGGGAGGATGTCCACCTCGCTCTGCGCGATCACGGGTCCCGCGTCCACTTGCGGCGTCATGTGGATCACGCTCACGCCGGTGGTCTTTTCGCCGTGGTAGATGGCCCAGGGAATGGGAGCGGCCCCGCGATACTTGGGCAGCAGCGAAGCGTGCAGATTGACCCCGCCGAGCCTGGCCGCGGCCAAGGTCTCCGCCGACAGGATCTGCCCGTAATCGCAAACCACCAGCAAATCCGCCTGCCACGACGCGAGCGTCCGCCGCGCCGATTCGGCGTTGATGTCCGGCGGGTCGAAAATGGGAATTCGATGGGCCGCCGCGATTTCGCGCAAGGGGCTGGGGGGCAAGGGACGGCCGTCTCGCTCGCTCCGCGCGGTGATCAAGCTCAGCACCCCGTGCCGCGATTCCAACAGCCGACGAAACGTGGGGACCCCGAACGGACCGGTCCCGACCATCACAAGTCGCATGATTGCTGGAGTACCCCGCCTTGGGTTGGAAACCCCGCCGATTTACAACGCGAAATCGCATCGCCGCGGCTTGCCGGGAACAGGGCACCGGATCTCTCCTCGGCCGAGCCGAACCGCTTGCCGCATTGCGGGAAAAGCGCCCAAGCCCTCAGCATATCGCGGTCGCCTCGGATCGTCACCCCCGCCGCAACCGCGCACCGGCCGTGCCGGCGGACGTCCTCCGACGACGGCACGACTTCCGTCTCTCTCCGCAGCCGCATGCCGATTGCCGGGGGGAGTGCGCCGTCCGGGCGAACCTCCGGCACCATAGGCTCAGGCTTTTCCCGGCCCTTGCGCTGTGGTAACGTATCGTCGGCTCGCTGCCGTATTGCGGTTCGGTGTTGGAGGGGAGCTATCGGTTTCAACCGGGAGATCATCGCCATGAAACCATCCTCGGGATCGTCGTATGACCGTCGTCGTTGGCTGGGAACGGCCGGCGCCTGGACCGCCGCAGCCGCGCTGCCCATTCCCCAGATCTTCGCATCATCGCGGATCGGCGGAGCGAATGACCGGCCGGGCATCGGGTTCATCGGGACGGGCGGACGGGCCGGCACGCACATCGACATCTGCCTGAAATTCAAGGAACAGGGGCACTGCGACACCGTGGCCGTGTGCGACGTGTACCGACCCCGGGTGGAGGCGGCCGCAGCCCGCACCGGCGCGAAAATCTATCGCGACTATCGGGAATTGCTGGCCGACGACGGCGTCGATCTGGTGTGCATCGCGACGCCGGATCGGCACCACGCACCGCAGGCCCTGGCCGCCGTACGCGCCGGCAAGGACGTTTACGTGGAAAAGCCGCTCACGCATTGGTCGCAAATGGATTTGGCGGCCGAGTTGGGCGACGAGGCCGAGCGCCTCCGACGGATCGTTCAGGTGGGTACCCAGTATGTTGCCGACGAAGCCTACGCCAAGGCGCGCGCATTGATCGGACAGGGAATCGTGGGAAAGATCGTACACGTCCAGCTCGGCTACTTCCGCCGCGGCGACTGGGGCGAGCGGATGCCCATCCCGGATCCCAACGCCCAACCGGGACCCGACCTCGACTGGGAGCAGTTTCTGGGCGATGCCCCCAGAGTCCCCTTCGACGTCTCGCGTTTCTTTCAGTGGCGTCTGTATTGGGACTATGCGGGCGGGCCGGCGACCGATTTGCTCGTGCACGCCTTCACCCCCGTTTTCTGCCTCCTCGAACTCGGCTACCCGGAACGCGTTCTCGGCGGAGGCGGCACGTTCCAATATCCCCGCGAAGTGCCCGATCAGTGCAACATCATCGCCGATTATCCGGGCGGTCCCAGTGTCGTCATGAGCAATTCGCTATCGAACTTTACGGGCATTCAGACGATCTTGCGCGGCACCGACGGCGCGATCGTGCTGGGCGATCTGGAACATCCCGGGCGGGGGATCCGAATCGTGCCCGTCGCCAAGGAATCGCAAGAGGTGGTGATCCCTTGGAGCGGATTCGGCAACACGGAAAAGCTCTGGGAAAA
>FWPU01008497.1_pt1 | contig 17455 bp, 16 predicted proteins | sample 2228361 | NCBI WGS metagenome assembly FWPU01 (sample SAMEA103939777, study PRJEB20133) | metagenome
GCCACGCCGCAGGAAAATGACGGCATGGGATGCCGTCGTGGTCGGCGCGATAGACCAGTTCGGCATCCTATGCCGACGATTTTCGGGGGAGCATGAGCATGAATTTGCGGAACCTTTCCCTCAAACGGAAACTGATGCTCATCACAACGACGACCAGCGCCGTGGCTTTGCTGCTCGCCTCGGTCGGGTTTGTCATTTATGACCTGACGGCGTTTCGCCGAGCCATGATGGACGACCTGCGGACAACCGCTGAGATTATTGGAGCGAACAGCACGGCAGCGTTGACATTCGACAACCCCAAAGATGCCGAGGAGATCCTGTCGGCTCTGCGGGCGAAGCCAGAAATCGTGGCCGCCGGTCTCTACACGCCGAACGGGAAGCGATTCGCGCAATATCTGCGCCAAGACGCTGTGCAGCAGTCTCTACCCTCACAAAAACCGCCGGGCAAAGGGTTCCGCTTTCAAGAGGATGAACTGCGGGGGCTTCACGATGTCGTTCTGCAAGGCGAGACCGTTGGAATATTGTACCTGCGGACGGACATGTCGCGGTGGTACGCCCGCTTGAAACGTTACGAGGGCATCGTGGGGCTTCTCATGCTGGGTGCGGCTTTGGTGGCGTTTCTGCTGTCGTCCAAATTGCAACTGGTGATTTCCAAGCCGATTTTAGGGTTAGCCGAAACAATGAAGAGGGTGTCGGCGGTGAAGGACTACTCGCTGCGGGCGGTCAAATCCGCTGAGGACGAAATCGGCTCCCTCATTGACGGCTTCAATGGAATGTTGTCGGAAATTCAGCAGCGCGACGCGGCTCTGCAGAGCGCGAACGAAAAACTGGAACAGCGCGTCAAGGAGCGGACGAAAGAACTGGAGCAGGAAATCGTCGAACACATGAAAACCGAGGCGGAACTGCAAAAAGCCAAAGAAGACGCCGAAGCCGCCAACCGCGCCAAGAGCACGTTTCTGGCGAACATGAGCCACGAACTGCGCACGCCACTCAACGCCATCATCGGTTACAGCGAAATGCTGCAAGAGGAAGCCGAAGACATGGGACACGAGGACTACCTCCCCGACCTGCGCAAGATTCACGCTGCCGGTAAGCACCTGCTGGGTCTCATCAACGATATCCTCGACATCTCGAAGATTGAAGCCGGTCGCATGGAACTCTACCTTGAAACCTTCGACGTGACGAAGATGGTTCACGACATCGTCGCCACCATCCAACCGCTGGTGGAACAAAACTCCAACGCCCTTGAGGTGACCTGTGACGCGAATGTGAGCACGATGCGGGGCGACCTGACCAAAGTGCGGCAGATTATGTTCAACCTGTTGAGCAACGCCTGCAAGTTCACGCACGAAGGAACGATTCATCTGAACGTTGCTCGCGAGGTGGGTGACGCCGGCGACTGGCTCATCTTCCGCGTGACAGACTCCGGCATTGGGATGACCCCGGAGCAGATGGCGAAGATCTTCGATGCGTTTACGCAAGCGGACGCTTCGACCACGCGCAAGTACGGCGGCACGGGATTGGGGTTGGCCATCACCAAGCGGTTCTGCCAGATGATGCACGGCGACATTACCGTCGAGAGCGAATTGGGCAAGGGGTCCACCTTCACGGTCCGACTCCCCGCGAAGATTACCACTCCTGAGGTCGAAGAACCCGTTGAACCTCCTCCGCCTGCTCCCGAACCAGAGGTCGCTGTCCCGTCTGGCAAGAACACGGTGCTGGTGATTGACGACGAACCGACGGTGCTCGACCTCGTGAGCCGCTTTCTGACCAAAGAAGGGTTTAACGTCGTCACCTGCTCCAGTGGAGAAGAAGGTCTGCGCAAGGCACGGGAGGTTCATCCCATTGCCATCACTTTGGACGTCATGATGCCCGGTATGGACGGATGGGCTGTGCTGACCGCGTTGAGGGCGGACCCGTATCTGGCATCTATTCCGGTCATCATGCTGACGATTGTGGACGACAAGAACCTCGGTTTCGCGCTGGGAGCCTCTGACTACATGGCAAAGCCCATTCAGCGGGAACGCTTGCTCACCATTCTCGACAAGTATCGGCGCGATAACGGACATCTCCACGTTCTCATTGTCGAAGATGACCCCATGACTCGGCAGGTGCTGCAGCGCACGCTGGAGGTTGAGGGATGCGTCGTCAGCGAAGCCGAAAATGGGTTTGTAGGGTTGGAGCGCGTCGCTGAAGACCGTCCCGACTTAATCCTGCTGGATCTGATGATGCCCGAGATGGACGGTTTCGGATTCATCGCCGAGTTGCGCAAAACCGCGGTTTGGCGGAGTATCCCCATCGTCGTGGTGACCGCCAAAGACCTGACCGAAGAAGAGTGGCGGCAATTGAGCGGTCAGGTCGAGAAAATTCTGCAGAAAGGCGCTTACACCCGTGATCAATTGTTGCACGAAGTCCTTGATTTGGTGAAGGGTTGTGCCCAGACAGATCGCAAAGAAAAACAGGAGGTCGTTAATGTCCAAGATTCTGCTGGTTGAAGATAACGAAATGAACCGCGACATGCTCTCACGGCGATTGGAACGCAGAGGTTACCAAGTGATCATAGCGGTTGACGGCGCACAGGGCGTCGCCCTGGCGCGGTCGGAGAGGCCCCACCTCATCCTGATGGACATGGATTTGCCCGTGCTGGACGGCTGGGAAGCCACCCGACAACTCAAAGCCACTCCCGAAACTCAATCCATCCCCGTCATTGCCCTGACGGCTCACGCCATGTCGGGCGACCGCGAAAAAGCCATCGAGGCGGGCTGCGATGACTACGATAGCAAACCGGTGGAGTTGCCGCGCTTGCTGTCGAAAATTGAGGCACTGTTGGGGCAAGGTCCGACGCCGTGAGGGGTAATCACCTATGATGCCTGAATTACAGGAATCCCATCGTACCCATCGCGCCTTTCTGGCTCACCTGCGCCACGAATTGCGCACCCCCATCAACGCCATCATCGGCTATGGCGAGATGTTGCTCGAAGACGCCGAAGAGCGGGGGCAGGAAGTAGTCGTCTCCGACCTGCAAAAGATTCGCGCCGCCGGCGGCGAACTGCTCGCGCTGGTCAATGACATCCTCGCCCAAGACAAAATTGAGTCCGGCACGCTGGACGGCGACCTGGAGAGTTTTGGCATGCGGCTGCGTCACGACCTGCTCACGCCGATCAACGCCGTCATCGGTTACAGCGAGATGCTCTTAGAGGACGCCGCCGAGCAGGACGCGGAAGACTTCATCCCCGACCTGCAAAAGATTCACGCGGCCGCGCAGCGATTTCTCACCCTCATCAGCGACGTTGTGGCTCTCTCCCGCATCCGGGCGGGCGCGATGCCTCTTGACATGATAACGAGCCCCGGCGCGTCAGAGATGATTCAAGACGTCGTGACCACGATTCGCCCGCTCTCGGAAGGGGAGACGAAGGCTTCCGAGCAGGGCTTGATTCTCATTGTGGATGACAACGAAATCAACCGCGACCTTCTCTCTCGTCGTCTCGAGCGACAGGGCTATACCGTGGCGGTTGCCGACAGCGGGCATCGCGCTTTGGAGATGCTCGCCGCTGAGAAGTTCGACCTCGTGCTGCTTGACATCGTGATGCCGGAGATGAACGGCTATCAGGTGTTGGAACGTCTCAAAGCCGACGAACAGTTGCGCCACATTCCCGTTATCATGCTTTCGTCGCTGGACGAACTGGACAGCATCGTGCGCTGCATCGAAATGGGGGCAGAGGACTACCTGTCCAAGCCGTTCAATCCCGTGCTGCTGCGCGCCCGCATTGACGCCTCCCTCGAGAAGAAACGGCTGCGCGACCGCGAGGTCTATCTGTTCGAGCAGTTGCAGGAAAACTACAAGCGACTCCAGGAGTTGGAGTCGCTGCGCGACAGCCTGACGCAGATGATTATTCACGACCTACGCACGCCGCTGACCTCCATCATGACGGGGTTGCAGACGATGGCGCTCATGGGCGAATTGAGCGAGATGCAGAACGAACTGCTGGACATGGCGATTCGGGGGGGGCAAACGCTGCTCGGCATGATTAACGACCTGCTGGACATCAGCAAAATGGAAGACGGCTCGCTGCGTCTGGAATACAGCGACGTCGCCCCCGCCGACGTAGTAAACCACGCCGTTCAACAAGTCGCCTCGCTCGCCCACGATAAAAACCTGACGCTGGCAACCCACATCGCCTCCGACCTCCCCCCCCTCTCCGCTGATGAAGACAAACTGCGGCGCACGCTGGTCAACCTGCTCGGCAATGCCGTCAAGTTTACCCCGGTGGACGGAACGATTACCATTTCAGTCCGCCTCAGCGAAACGGTGACAGTCACAGGGGAAATAGAGGGAAGTAAGGGCAAAGAAGGGGAAGTAAGAGAAAGGGACACCTCCCCGTGCCTCCCCTCATCTCCCCCTACTTCCTCTTCTTTCCCCTTTGTCGTTTTCTCCGTCGCCGACACCGGCGAGGGCATCCCCAAAGAAGCGTTCGAGCGTATCTTTGAAAAATTCGGTCAAGTCGAAACGCGCAAGTCCGGGCGGAAGATGTCCACCGGGTTAGGATTGACGTTCTGCAAGATGGCGGTGGAAGCGCACGGCGGACGCATCTGGGTCGAGAGCGAGTTGGGCAAGGGCAGCGTATTCTCGTTTACCATCCCGCTCCGCACCGCCTGAGATTCTCAGCAACTCATCCGACCTCCACCTTCTCCAAACTCTCCGCCACCAAGCTGACGGCGGAGAGCAAACTTTTCTCAGAGACCGATGGCGTTCGGCATCATCTTGGGCGAATACTCGGCGGGCGCGATTTGGAGTTGGTTGGCGATTTTCTTCTCTGATAAGACGTGGTATAGTTTCTCGATTGACTGAGATTGACCAGACGCCCCGTATGCTTATTGTATCGCCGAGCAGGAACAAAAGTTAGCGCGCTCTGTCCAACAATGCAAGGCACACTGGCAGACTCAGGATGTCAAGGAGGTGATAGGCAGATCAACCCCATGAACAAGAAAATCATAATCGCTACTGGTGTCATCGTCTTAGCCGCCGTCGGGTGGTGGTCTTACCTTGATGGGAGGGGTCGCGCCCAAGAACCTATCAAGGTCGGCGTCCTGCACTCCCTCACGGGCACGATGGCGATTAGCGAGAAGTCCGTCCGCGATGCCACCTTGCTGGCGATTGAGGAAATCAACGCCCAAGGCGGCGTTTTGGGACGAACGATTGAGCCGGTCGTCGTGGACGGAAAGTCGGACTGGCTCACCTTCGCGCAGGAAGCCGACAGACTCATCACCCAAGAAAAAGTCAGTGTGGTGTTCGGTTGCTGGACGTCCGCCAGCCGCAAGACGGTCAAACCCGTGTTTGAAAAGCACGACCACCTCCTCTTCTATCCCGTGCAATACGAAGGACTGGAGCAATCCCCGAACATCGTCTACACGGGCGCTGCGCCGAACCAGCAGATTATTCCGGCGGTCAAGTGGTGTTTCGACAACCTCGGCAAGAAGTTTTTCCTCGTGGCTTCGGACTACGTTTTCCCGCGCAGCGCGAATGCGATTATCAAAGCGCAGGTCGCTGCCTTGCGCGGGCAAGTCGTCGGCGAGGAATACCTCCTGCCCGGCAGCAAGGACGTGAAGGGCGTCGTGCAGAAGATTGCCCAGACCAAGCCCGCCGTGATTCTCAACACCATCAATGGCGATACCAACGTCGCCTTCTTTCGGGAACTCCGCGCCGCCGGCATCACGCCCGCCAAGATTCCCACGGTCTCCTTCAGCATCGCCGAAGATGAACTGCGCAGCATGAACCCGAAAGAGATGGCGGGCGATTACGCGGCGTGGAACTACTTCCAGAGCATAGACAGCGCGGAGAACAAAGACTTCGTGAGGCGCTTCCGTCAGAAATACGGCGCCGAGCGGGTGACGGATGACCCGATAGAGGCGGGCTATTTCGGCGTCTATCTGTGGGCGCAGGCAGTGAAGGATGCGGGGACGGACGACGTGAGAGCGGTTCGCAAGGCGCTGCCCAACCAGAGTTTCACCGCGCCCGAAGGGCTTGTTTCCGTGGACGCCGACAACAACCACACGTGGAAAACGGTGCGCATCGGCAAGATTCAGGCGGACGGGGGCTTCGACATTGTCTGGACCTCTGACAAGCCCGTTCGACCCGTGCCTTATCCCGTCTATAAATCCAAGTCGGAATGGGACAAATTTCTCACCGCCCTCTTCGACGGTTGGGGACAACAGTGGGCGAATCCGGGCGCGTCCTCAGGGAAACAACCCCCGCGCTAAGTCAATCAGTTTGCGTGACTCTTCCTCGCTCCGCCCCTGCGACAACGCCAGCAGTTCCCGCCGCAGCGCGTCGGTTGCATCTACCTGAATCTCCCGCTTGGGTGAGGGATTTGAGTTTAAGGGGTTGGTTTTCGGGTTGTAGGTTGGGGCATTAGAGAAACTCCATGCGGTTCTTCATGTCGTCGGCTTCTAAGATGAGCGCGTAATCCACGAGGCGGCGGACGCGCTCGCCGATGCTATGTTTGTATTGATGGACGTAAATGATGCCCCAGTGTTCTTTACCTTGCTGTGTCCAGTCGTGTGCGAGACGTAGAAAATCGTCATCGTGGGTGAAGATGACGGCTTGCTCGCGGATGGCGTATTCCAGTTGTTCCTCATCGCTCAAACCCAGGTTTCCCGTGTCACGCGCCGACCACGCATCCACGCCGCGCCGTTTCAGCCCCTCAGCAACGGTTGTAGGGACACTCTCATCTGTGTAAATCCTGAGCGCTGCCACGTTTCTCCTCCAACACGGAGCGCGGATAGAGTTTCTTCATCTCCTCTACGAACCGCTCGCCCGCCTGAATGTCAGCGTTGATTTCCTCAACGTTCTCGTAGTAGTAAGACAGGGCATCGTGGACGGCAGCCAGCGTCAAGTGCGGGTGCGCCTGGACGATTTCGTCGGGCGTCATGCCCATGCGTTCATATTCGATGGCGATGGCAGACACCTTCATCCGCGTCCCTGCGATGATGGGCTTGCCGCCGCACGTCCCCTTTTTGCGAGTGATGTAGGGATGTCTGGTTTTCGGTTTGCGGGTTGCGATGGACATTGATAGTTCTCCTTTCCACGCCGTCATTCTACCATAGACGCGAGGAGTGGTCAACGTATGGGTCATGAATGAGCGAATCAGGTCAGTGTGCCGCCCTCACCCATTCGTTTATTCGTTGGACATTCGTTGACAGACTCACCCTTGACTTTGTCCAATTACGCCGCGTAGCACAGGCAGTCCAGTAAGGACTCCACTGTCTCGCGGGGTAATTGCATCGTCTCAGCCTTAGAGGGTGAGTGTATGAAATACCGCGCACGCCAAATCCGCTGCCGCACCAGTGCCAAGAGGTCTGAAAACGTTGCCTCCTCTTTCACATACCACGCTGCCTGCGGCAATGCGATCTGTCCGTCGGGGTGCCACGCATGACATTGCAATACCACCAGCGAAAACAGACCCATCAACACCGGCGTCGTGCGGGCAATCGCCAGGTCCGACCATTGCCGCTGCGTCTCCATCCCCAGGCTCGCCCGCAGCTCTTCAAAGGTCACTTCCACGCTCCACCGTTGCACCACCCACCCCAGAATCTGGGGGGCAGTGGCTTCCCGATCGGGGCACAAGAAGGCGGCGTCCTTGACCTTTCCCTCGGGGTCGTGCACCAGCACCCAGCGGATGGGCACGGGTTCCTGTCCCGGCGTATACCACCGCGCACAACGCGACAACACCCACAGCCGCTTGCGCTCCCCCCGATACCAGTCTACCTCCGCCTCTTCCCAGGGGGTGTCGCTGCGCCCCCGCCATTCTTTCAGCGACCGCTGCCGCTTCCCTTTGCGCGGCTTGGGTCCCCGCCGATGCAGGTCGGGAGCGGGCGGGTCATGATAGAGTTGCGCGTCCAGCCGCAGGCGGGCGACCAAAGTCACCGGGCGCGACAGGTTCAGACATGCCAACGCCAACCCAACGGCGGCGTAACCGCCATCCACTACCAAGACCAGCCCCCTCTCCGGTTGCCAGCGGCGCACTTGCTTGATCATCTGCCGCACCCAGTCAATGCGGGTCTTGTGCCGCCGCCCCTGCTGGTGATGGGCTTTTTCCGAGGGGGCGAGCACGCACAAAAAGGGCAGCGCCCACACCCGCGAGGAGAAGGGGACACTCACCAGTGCCATCATCACTCCCCATTGCAGACCAAAGCAGCGAATGACGTGGTTCTGGCTGGAGCGCACCGCGTCGCGGTGGCAGCCTTTGGCGGTGATGCGTTTGCCGTTGCGCCGCTCCAGGGTATCATCGGCGCCGATGACCAGGGCGGCACCGGAGGGCAAGAGCGCGGTGACGATGAGCCCCAGCAGCAGGCGGCTCCCCTGACGGGTGCCCCAGACGGCACGGTTGAGCACGCGATGGTAGTTGACAAAGTGCATCTCATCGCTGAGCCCCATGACCCGCAGGCAGGCGGTGACGGTGCGCTTGCCGCGAGCGAGCAGGGCTCCCAAGATGAGCACTTGGGCGTGCTGCCAGACGCGCTCAGAGAATAAAGGTGCAAAGGCAGCGACGATGGGTAAGATGTCATCGAGTCGAGAGGGCATGGACGGTCTCCTTGGACAGTGTGATTTGTGTTCAAAACCACTTTTGTCCTTGGAGGCGTCTATCCCTCTCGCTTACTCAGAAAATGGACAAAGTCCAGTCACCGAAACAACACCCGCGTCCAATCAATCAGTTTGCGCAACTCTTCCTCGCCCCGCCCCTGCGTCAACGCCAGCAGTTCCCGCCGCAGCACGTCCGTGGCGTCCACCTGAATCTCGCGCTTAGTGTCACCCATCAGGACAGTCACCGGCACGCCCAGAGCGTCGGCGATTTTGGTGGACACTGACACATTAATGATGTTATTCATCGCCGTCAATCCTTGTCCCGCGCAGCACCCCTCTCCTGTTCTTGACGTACATGGATGCGCCCCCGTCAGATAGAATTGACATGCCTGCGCTTTCCATTCTGCCTTGAACTCCCACAGACATAGCTCCCGGACCCAGGAGTCCCCATCCGCCCGTTCGAGGATCCTTAACCATGAGAAGGGGACTGCCATCAGAATGGATTGTCAGCCCACATACCGGCAGCCCGCCGTTATTGATGAAGAATGACACGTTCTGCTTCGGGTCTATCCCGATCTGCGCGATTGACTCTTCGCTGCCGGGACGGAAAATACCCAATCCCGGGAACGGCTGGGACCATGCTGCAATCACTGCCTGAACCTTTCCATCTTTGTCAACCACCTCAGTTTTCTGAACACGGATTGTCCCTCCTTCGCCAATCACCGCCTGAACTTTTCCCTCCTTGTCAACTCCGTCTTTGTCAATGATCTCAATCTTCTGAACGCGGATTGTCCCTCCTTCGCCAATCACTGCTTGAACCTTTCCATCCTTGTCAACAACCTCAATCTTCCGGGCGCGGATAGTTCCCGCGTCCTTGTTAGGCTGCTGGGACGATGCCGTCCTCGCCAGCACGGCTGCCCCTAACAGCAACAGCACGACAACTTCTGTGATGAACCGCTGTTTGTTACTCATAATTGAACTTTTGCAAAGATTCGTAGAACAAGTATAATGAGGGCAAAACTCTGAAGCCGACGAACCGTCGGTTGCAGGAGGAGGTTGCCCCATGCCAACGATTGTAGAGTTCCCTACGGTGGTTCAGGAAGCGTTGGAGGTGTTCGGCGACCTGTTTGCCAACGAACCCGAACGCCGTCACTTTGCCGAATACCTGACCGGACTCATGGTCGCCGAAAGCAAAACCGTCAGCGGCATCAACCGCGAGTTTGTCGTCACCACCGACCAGTCCTGTTTGAACCGCTGGCTGACCGAGGGGGACTGGGACGTGAACGCGCTCAACGACCGCCGCCTGGCCTGGTTGCAGAAAGCCCCGAAAACCCGTTACAGCCCGCGCGGGGTGATTGCCCTTGACAACACCTTGGTTGACCACGAGGGGAAACTGATTGAGGACGTGGGCTGGCTGTGGGACCATGCCGACGGGCGGTATGTGATTGCCCATGATTACCTGATTTCCAACTACGTCTGCCCGTCGGGGGCGCCCTACCCCGTCGAGTGGCGGCGGTTCAAAAAGCGAGAAGCGTGCGGGGAGGGAGAGTTCCAAGACCACACGCAGCTGTGCATTGAGTTGATTGATGACGCCATAGCGCGGCAGATTCCGGGAGACTTCACGTTTGACTGCTACTTCACCAGCGCGGATGTGCTCAACCACATTCACGGGAAGGAACGCAACTACGTCGGAGATTTGAAACTGAACCGCAAGGTGGTGTATGAAGGCAAGGAACAGAAGTTGAGCGGGGTGGCGCAACAGATTCCGCCCGAGGCGAAGAAACCCATTACGGTGGGCGAGAAGACCTACTGGTGTTTCAGCAAGCGCATGAGAATCTCCGGAGTAGGCCATCCCGTGCGAGTGGCGCTGTTCTGGAAGGAACGCGAGGACACGGAGGCGAGCAAGGCGCTGGTGAGCAATCGGCTGGGCTGGGAAGTGACACGGATTCTGCTGGTGTATCGGCATCGCTGGACGGGCACGGAGACGTTTCATCGGGACGGGAAGCAGCAGTTGGGGCTGGGGGAGTGTCAGGTGCGCAGCGGCGGGGGGCAGACGCGCCACGTGTATCTCGTCAGCGCAGCGTATTCTCTCCGGATGCGCTCGCTGCATCAGAACCGTGCGCAGGAATGGGCTCGGAAGACCCTGACGACCATCGGGGAAGCCTGTCGGGCGGTGCGCGCCGAGACGCTGGGGCAGTTGGTGGATTGGATTGTCGAGAAGCTCACCTGTCAACATTGGTCGGCGCTCCAGATCAAAACGGCTCTGGCGGTGCCTTGAAGCCGTCTGTGCGTGCCACTTTGCAAAAGTTAAGTCATAATTTGCTCACTCCTCCTTTAAGTTCCGAACCGCAATTTTCGACCTACTACTTTCCGCTGTCAGACAACAGGCAACCCATTCACTCCCTTACGGTCTCTTGCAAATGCGGGCGCGCCCCCACCAGAGATAGGAACTGAGATTGGCTCTGACGTCCGGCAGAGTCATGACTCTCAGTGTCAACTTCTTCGCACCTCTCAAGTCCGTCATTGGAAACTTCACAGGTACTCCTACATTCTTGCCCGGTATTACTTTCTTTGCTATCTCCTTGCCGTCAGCCTCAAGAACAAACGTAATGCTGATCATCTGCGTCGGGTTAAAGTTGGAATCGCCAAGGGCAAAAATTTCTGCCTCGAAGTAGTTAAACTCCGGGGGAAGTTTGGAGATGTCCCACTCATCCCATCTGTTCGGATTCGCGCCAATCGCACCGACAGAGATGCTCTTCTCGTACCTCTGCCCACCTCGTCCGATGCTAATATCGTCGCTCACTGCAATGCCCCGTAGACTCGGCAAGTCTGCCAGATACACACAGGGCGGGGTGACAGGTTTCAAAACCAAGTCAACTCGTGTGGTCTTGTCACGTTCAACCGTAACGTCCTTTTGAGCAGCCATGTCGCCAAGTTTTGCTTCGACGCGGACGGGGGCACTCTGCGCACCCAAGTTAAGGTCAATCTCAAAGGGTGTGACTTTGCCTCTCACTTGTTGACCATTGATGAACACCGTCGCACCAGGAGGGTTGGAGACGATTTCGAGACGCCCGATAAAAAGCGGTTCAGGAGGGATGCCGATATCCATTTCCCTTACCACCAACGCAAACAGTTCCTTCTCCCATACGTCACGGCTGACTGTGCCTCCATCAAGCAGCACGCCCAATCCCGCATTGAGCAGTCGCGAACTCGTTCGCAGTTTGCTGAGAAAGTCATCCTTTTGCAGACCGACTTCCGCCCCTGCGTGCGCTGCATCCAGTGCTTCCTGAAATTTCTTCTCCAACTGTTCAATCGGTTCTCTGTCTCCTATCAAGTTTCCGCTCTGTTCTACGGCGTTCACAAATCGTGCCATGTCTTGTTGCACCAGTCTGTTTATCACCGCTGCCTCAACGTAAATTGCCAGCGCCCGCTCGTGGTCATAGGGCGGGTTGACTGCCTTTTCTATCGCCCGCCGCAACTCGTCTGCTGGTCGGTCGCTGAAGTCCTGCATCCCTTTCACGTGACATGACATACAGTCCAATCCATTACGAACCACAGCGCGGCTTTCAGGTTTGGCGACAACGTTCACCGGTGCTTCGTCCAAGCGGTTGCCTTTGCCATTGACAATCAGGTATGCCTGCAAGCCGTTGGGCAGGTTGAAAATAATCTCGCCGCCTGCCTGCTCAAAGTCCAGCGGATGCTGGAGAATGCTTTCCTTCCCGGCGTCTGAGGCAAAGTCGTATGAAATCCATAAAGCACCGTAAGGCGTGCGGTGGCGCTCCACAATACGGTTGTGTAATGCGACTGACGACTTAGTGAACCCTGCCCGCCAAACCCGCTTTCCGGGAGCATTCTCGATGTTGTCCTTTATGTTGACGTGGAGCATCCCTGCCAACTCGTTGAGGGTTTTCGGCAGTCCCAGAATGTCGTGATACAGTGGCGGCAGCGCGGCTTTGGAGAGGAACCAGTCCGCACGGACGAAGGGCAAATCGCACCGGGTGCTCTGACACAGCCGCGCATAGGCTGGGCTGGGAAGTTGCACGCCGTAAGGATACGCCCGCTGGATGGTATACCAGACCTTCTCATCCCAGCGGTAGTCGCGAATATCAATGCGAAGTATCGTTTTGGCTGGGTCAATCGGCACGGGCGCGATGATGTCTTTCTCCCATGAGAGGCTGTTGATGAACTTGGATAGCGCCATGCGATAGGCTTGGAGTTGCGCGACGGATGCCCCTGCATTATGGAGGTGGGTAAGAACAAGATAGCGGGCAAAAGGACGAGCACTCGGACTGAGTGATTGCAGGTCTCGTTCTATCAATTTCAACGTCTCCTCAGTGGAAATGAACCGGTTTGTAGTCGTTGGCGTTTGCCAGTCCGGCGCGCCCTTCTCAATCCAGAGACGGATAGTCTCAATCTCCGTCTTGTTCAGAGGGTCGTTCTGGTCCTTAGGAGGCATGGGCATATCCTTGCTGGTGATGCGTAGAAAAATCCGCGACTCGTCAGGCTTGCCCGTCTCGACTTTCTTTTGCTTGTTGACGAGGTCGTCCCTTTTGTCGCGGGCGATGTGCATGAACGACTTGAACGAACCGTTATTGCCGTGGCACTTGTCGCAGTGTTTGACAAGGATACCAAATGCATTCTGAGCCAGTTCAGCGTCGTCCTGCTGCGCGGCTCCTGGATGAGTAGCGTCGCCAACGAAAACGGCGAACATCAAAATCACAATGGAAGAAAGTGCTTTTTTCATCATCGCTCTCACTCCTTCGATTTGAGAAAGTGGACGCCCCGACTTGTTTGGGACGTTTCTCCTCAACGACAAGTTGAGGCGTCCATAGACCTCCTCTAAGAATTTCTAAAGGCAAGGGCAAAACTCATCGGTGAGCCTACTGTAGACCACGGGAGAACGACCTGTATCTCCTGACCATCAAAGTCCCAGCACACCCAGTCCGTGACTTCTGTAGAGTCATCCGTCTGCTCATCCCACGCCCACACTTCTTCTTCAGTCCCCAGAACGATGAGATAATTCGTTCCGCCTGCGACATCTCTCGGACTCATTGGACTCAGTAAAATCAGTCCGTTTGCGGCAGCACTACTGAAGAGAGACTTGTCAAGCCGCAGGTAGAGCAGGTCAGCAGCATAGTCAATCACCGCTATCCATCCTTCACCATTCAACGTCCATACCGTGTGCTCTGCTTTCCCCCGTGCTGATAATTCGACACGACGCAAAGCAGATTTACTTCCCCGTTGAGAAGTAGATGCCTGCTGCCTTGTCGCTGCAACCGTCACCACTTTCTGTTGAGATCGTTTCGCGGTTGGCGTCGGCTTTGTCCACTTCACCTTGCGCTGTTTCGGGACATTCGACGCAGCCGTCGGCGTCGGTGTTGGCGTTGGGGTCGGTGTTGGCGTTGGGGTCGGTGTTACGATGTCCTTAGGCTGGGTCCTGGTCACGGGCTCTTGTGGAGTCCCTCCTATTACCTCACCACGACTCACATGTTTGTCGGACTTTTCGCGCCCCACAGACTCACCGGAGGGTCGTCTGGATACATGCCCGCCGGGGTGCTCTCGCCTGGTCTGCGCGAGAGTTTGTCCCGCTGCAAACAACAGCGGCGAGTAGGCAAGGAATATTATCATTACCCTCATGGCTTACACCTCCTTTCGTTTGAGATGATGCTTTGCGCATCACAATCTTTCTGACCCACGTTTTTTCTTCTCCCGATAGGAGTCCAGAAAATATGGTGCGCAAAAACCTTTACTCCTATACTTTCGGCACACCTCTTGTTGAACAGATCCTTGTTGAAGAAATCAGGATCTCCCGGATGAGGGTCTGTTGACATAGCGAACCTCTCCTTTCTGTGTCTGCGACATTCCAAAGACTCCCACGTCGCTGTGATAAACTTAAGTAAGCTACGACAAGTTATGCAATGTTAGATACTAAGACACGGAAACTATCTGTCCGGTTCCCAGGTTCCAATAAATTTTTTACGCTCTCAAATTCCGATCGCCTCGCTCTATCAGACCTACCCAAAGTGTTACTTTAATCGAGCAAAGCCGCGAGCAAAAAGCACACCGTATGCACCGCGATTTTGCTCTTGGCACGATGCAGTAAACTGTCTAAACTGTGTCCACCCGGCCACTCGATGCCGAACCGACACGCTAACACCGAAAACGCACCTTCAATCCGACGGCGCAACGCTTTCAGTTTTTCGGTGAACCACGCTCCATAGGACGCTTGGTTCTTTTTGCGCAAGGCACACAAGTCCTTGCCGGTTTGCTCTTTGACTTCGTGCGTGAGGCGTTGACTCTGATACGCTTTGTCCCCGGCGACGAATCGTCCCCCGCAGAGCCGCAACACCGCGCCCGCCACCGTCGCGTCATGAGAGGACGCCGGAGCGGGCAGGTGGGCATCCACCACGCCCAGCGGGGTCGTGCTCACCTGCCATTTCACCCCGCACATCTTCTCCCGCTTGCTGGGCACCCGCCCAAAGAACTCGTCGGGGCCGTAGTCTTCTTGGTCCTGAATCAGACGACAGCGTTTCCCCCATACATACTGACAGAGATGCACCGGGAGACTGTCCACGATGCGCTCGGTGTCCTCGTCCAGGTGCAGCCAGCCCAGCCAGACGCGGCGGATGGGCTCGAGGGGGAAGTCCACCGCCCCCCGCCGCCGATTGAACCGCGGGCGGCTAATCAGGTCAGGGAACAGCGCCCGAAAGTTGTTTTTAATCAATAGGTGCAAAACTCTCGTACTCGAACCTTGATAACTGAAATCGGTTTGAGAGTTTCTCTGGCTGCGCATAATACTATGTGCCTGAAATTCAGCCAGGAGAAACTCCATGCGCACAGCCAAAGACAACTCATCTGTCCCCACGCGCTACTTCCGTCCGCCCTTGCGACACTGTCCGCAGTGTGGGGCTCCGCTGAAGCGCCATGCGACAGTTCAAGACAAGGTGCTCACCACTTTGCAAGGACGCTTCCGTTTGATCAGCCTGGGCTACCGGTGTAGCCGCCGGCGCTGTGCCCACGCGCGCGTGACGTTGGTGGCGCCCCAACCCGCCACCTTGAGTTTGAAAGGACTCAGCTTCGGCTTTGACGTGATCGTGCAGGTCGGCTGGGGGCGCTTCTGGGAACATCGCACCCTGGACGAGATTTGGGAACTGGCGCGGCGCCGTTTCCCGATTTCTCGTCGGCAGATCATGTATCTCATCGTCGATTTCCTTTGCCTGCTGAAAGCGGCGCAACCGGCGCGGATCGAAGCCTGCCGGCCCCTCTACCAGCGGCGCGGCTTGCTTTTGAGCATCGATGCCCTGCAACCGGAAAAAGGGAATGATGCTCTCGATGTGGTGCGCGAACTGCGCTCCGGGCTGACCTTGCATGCCGCGTACCTCGCCAACCAACGCGCGGACACTATCCGCGCGCGGGTGCTGGCACCGGTCCACGCCTTGGGCTTCCAGGTGCGGGGCATCGTGAGCGATGCGGAAGAGGCGTTGCATCAAGCCTGTCAGCAACAATGGCCGGGGGGTTCCCATCATGCTTGCCACTTCCACGCCCTGCGGGAAGCGAGCAAGCCGCTTTACGAAGCCAATCGGAGCCTCATGGTTGCACTCAAGCGGGATTTACGCTCGCAATTGCGCCCGCTGCGGCGCCGGATTGAAGGCTTAGCCGAAGAGGACCCGCACCGCGCGGTGTTGCGGGAGTATGCGGAAGCCTTGCGCAGCAGCCTGCGCGTCAGTAGTGTGGCGCCCTTTCGACTCGGCGGCTGGCGGGTCATCGGGGACCTCCGCGCCGTTGCCGCCTCCCTGCGGCGTTGTCAAAGAAGGGGGCGCACCCGCTCCTGGACGCTTTGGGGGCTGCCGCGAACGTGTATCGCCCCTCCTTGGCGGCGGGGCGCCGCCATCGCCGCCCACTGGGGGGGCTGATCGAACTGGCGCTTCGGTTGCGGGTCGAGGATGAGGAGGGGCGTCCGCGCCGCTGCCGCCAAGTGAAGCGCGAAGTCCAAGAGTTCTTGTCTCGCTTAGCGCGAGACACGGCGGCGGATGCCCAGGACGCGCCCGTTGCCCGGCATGTGATCCAGACGGTGCGCAACCGCTGGTGGGGGTTGTTCACCTGCTATCGGGTGCGCGGCTTGCCCGCCACCAACAATGACCAGGAGACCTCCTTCCATCGTCTGAAGCAAGGACAACGCCGCATCCGTGGGCGGAAATCGGTGCAGGAGTTTGTGGTGCGCTATGGGGCGTATGCTGCCTGCCTGGACCCGCGGGAAACCTTTGACCAGTTGCTGGAGCGTCTGCGGCAAGTCAGCGATGCGGAGTTTCAGCAAGCGCGCCAAGGGTGGCGAGAGCATGAAGCCCAACTGCATAAAATCCATCGCTTCCGTCACCATCGCGCCAAGTTTCTCAAGGAACTGGAAGCAGAGTGGGGGAAGCTCACGCAACGATAGATGCTTCCGCATCTCAGCCAGTCTCAGTTATTGTCAAGGTTCGAGTACGAGAGTTTTGCACCTATTGTTTTTAATGAACGACCAAGCCAGCGTCTCATTGCCGCCATGATACAGTTCGGCATAGTAAACGAGGGTGAGAACCTCACTATGGGTGAATTGGGCTCGGTGCCGCGTTCTCGCCCGCCCCAGCCGAGGGCGGCACAGGCGATGGGGTAGGCCTCGTCCACCAACACATACAGGGTGGTCAACACGATTTCGACGCCGTGATTTTGGATAAAATCTAACAGGTGAGCCATAGGGATTCCTCCTCATGGGGTTGTCTCACAGAGGATTTACCCTCTGGCTCTCCTCTCTAAGAGCGTGTCTAAAAATTTGACGCGATTTGGCTTTTGGGATAGACTACCGAGCCATGACCGAACAGAACACCCGAAAACCGTATG
>FWPU01008498.1_pt1 | contig 17454 bp, 15 predicted proteins | sample 2228361 | NCBI WGS metagenome assembly FWPU01 (sample SAMEA103939777, study PRJEB20133) | metagenome
CCGACTCCTTCTGGCCTCCGAGACCGACAGGCCCTGGAACCGCCTCCTCCACCGGTAGAACGTGAACTCCGAGATGCCGTACTTCCGACACAGGTCCCCGATCGTCCCCGTCCCGGCTTCCGCCTCCTTCAGGATCTTGACGATCTGCTCCTCAAGGAACCGCTTGCGCTTCACTCGATCCTCCTTTCGGGGGTCGAGATTCTAACAGTTCCGGTGGTCCAGTTTTAGGAAAGCAGGCCCGGGAGATGCGCGGGGGGAAGATCGATCTGCGGGTCGCGCGGCGGCTCTTCTTCTCCTTTAATCGTCATGCTTGGCCGCTGTAGAATGAGCGCGAAGCGGGGGTAACGCCCGCGGGAGGCCGTCGTCCTACAATGTGCAGAAGGAGGGCTTCGCCATGGGCATCTGGGACAAGCTGCGCGGCGAGTTCATCGACATCATCCAGTGGCTGGACGACGACCCGTCGACCATCGTCTACAGGTTCGAGAGATACAACAATCAGATCAAGTACGGCGCCAAGCTCACCGTCCGCGAGGGGCAGATCGCGGTCTTCGTCAACGAGGGCCGCATAGCCGACGTCTTCCGGCCCGGCATGTACACCCTGGAGACGCGCAACCTGCCGATTCTCTCGACGCTCCTGGGCTGGAAGTACGGCTTCAACAGCCCGTTCGTCGCCGAGGTTTACTTCGTCAAGACCACGCGGTTCACTGACCAGAAGTGGGGGACGCGCGAGCCGGTGACGCTGCGCGACGCGGATCTGGGGATCGTGCGCGTGCGGGCGTTCGGGACTTACGATTTCAAGGTGGGCGACGCGGGCAAATTCATCAAGGAGGTCGTGGGGACCGAGGGAAGATTCACCACGGAGCAGATCGCCAACCAGATCCGCAACATCATGGTGACCCGTTTCTCCGATGCTGTGGCGGAGAGCCGCAAGCCCTTCCTGGACATGGCGGCGAACCTCAATGAGTTCGGGGACTTCATCGCCAAGCAGATACGGCCCGAGCTGGAGGCCTACGGGATCGAGCTGATGAAGTTCCTGGTGGAGAACGTCAGCGTCCCCGAGGAGGTGCAGAAGGCCATCGACCAGCGGGCCGGCATGGGGGCGGTGGGGGATCTGCGGGCGTTCACCCAATACCAGGCGGCCCAGGCGATCGGTGACGCCGCGCGGAATCCGGGGGGCTTGGCGGGCGCCGGGGCGGGGCTCGGCGCGGGGTTCGTGATGGCGCAGCAGATGGGGCAGGCGATGGCCGCCCCGCCGCCGCTGCCGGGTGCCGCGGCGGCGCCCGCCTTCTTCACCGTCGTGGGCGGCCAGCAACAGGGACCTTTCCCGCTCGCCGCGGTCCGGCAACAGATCGCCGCCGGGCAGCTCGCGCGCGAGACGCTCGTGTGGCGGCAGGGCATGGCGCAGTGGACGCCGGCGGGCCAAGTGCCGGAACTGGCCGACTCGTTCGCGACGGTGCCCCCGCCGCTCCCGCCGGGCGGCGCCCCGCCGCCCCTGCAGGGGTGATCCACAGGCATGGATCCCGAGGGCACGCCGGCCGCGGCGCAGTCCAAATCGTTCGATTGCCCCCAGTGCGGGGCACACCTCCGGTACGAGCCCGGGACGAGCTCTCTGACGTGCCCCTATTGCGGGAGCCTTATAGCGATTCCCCGGTCGGAGGAGGAGATCGGGGAGCTGGACTTCGGGGCGTACATGGAGCGGCTGGCCGGGCAGGCCGAGGTCCATGAGCGCGCCGTCGTCAAATGCCGCGGCTGTGGGGCGGAAACGACCTTCGACCCTCACGTGACCGCCGATCGGTGCGCGTTCTGTGCCGCGCCGATCGTTCGCGAGGGGGCCTCTTCGAGGTTGATAAAACCCAAGGCGGTCCTGCCCTTCAGGATCGACCGGGATGCGGCGCGCCGCGCGTTCCGCGATTGGATCGGGCGCCTTTGGTTCGCGCCGAATGCGCTGAAGGAGCACGCGCGGCGCGAGCATCCGATGGAGGGCGTTTACCTTCCTTACTGGACGTACGACGCCGATACCGCGAGCTTCTACCGCGGCGAGCGGGGCGTTGACTACTGGGAAATGCAGACCTACCGCCGCCCCAACGGATCCATTGGGACCCGGTCCGTGCGCCGGACCCGCTGGTATCCAGTCAGCGGCAACGTGTGGAGGAATTTCGACGACGTGCTCGTACCGGCTTGCCGCTCGCTGCCGCCCAGGTTGGTCGAACGCTTGGAGCCGTGGGACTTGAAGAACCTGGAGCCGTACCGCGACGAGTACCTGAGCGGCTTCCGCGCGGAGAGCTACCAGGTGGGGCTGGCGAAGGGCTTTCAACGTGCCAGGCAGATCATGGAGGAGGCGATCCGCCACGACGTCCGGCGCGACATCGGCGGTGACCACCAGCGGATATGGTCGATCCGCACGCGGTACGACGCCGTTACGTTCAAGCACATCCTCCTGCCGGTCTGGCTGAGCGCGTACCGGTACCATGAGCGCGTATACCGGTTTCTCATCAACGGCCGCACAGGAGAGGTCCAGGGCGAGCGCCCGTGGAGCCTGGTGAAGATCGGCCTGCTGATCCTGGGGGTGCTGTTGGTCGTGCTGCTGGCCTTCTGGCTTTACGGCAGGCTGCGATAGTGAAGCACTACCGTAACTGTTGGACGTGGTACTGCCGCAGCACCGCTGGATAGCCCGGCATCACGGGCAGGCGTCGAGACGATGTCGTGCTTGGACGATGTGGCCGCTACAATGCTTCGGACCCTCGGTGAATTGTGATGTTGTCGGCCGGTTCATTTCTTTTCTTTTAGTGTCAGCGTCACCCGCCGCACGTCCATGACCTGCGTCCCCGGGATCTGCACGGCGCGCAGGGTGAGCAGGCCTCGCCCTTTTTCCAGGTGCATGGTGCCCACCTTCAGCGGACGGAATTCCTTCATGTATGATTCGCCCCGGCGCGGCACGCGATCCTGGTCGTCTATCAGCGGCGGATCCCAGCCGGCCGTCACTTTGCCGGTCAACCGGCTGCTGCGTAGGCACAGCTCGATGGTCGAGCCGGCATCGGCTTCCGGGCAGGTGTAGTCGATGACCACGTCGTAATCGCCGGTGGTGTTCACTTCGATGTCCCACGTGACCCGGTCGTTCGTGCTGGTCCAGTTGACGAAGTAGGAGCAGTTCGGCGCTTTGGCGCTGCGCCGGATGCCGCCGTGCGGTACGCCGTCGCGCGCGGGCAAGGGGGTCACGGGAAACTCGGCGAATCCGACCGGGTAAGGCCGGTCGTCTTCGTCCTTGGGCAGGACTTCGGCGCGCCACGCGGCGACGGCCCGCTTCAAACCGGCCGTCACTTCGGGTTGTTGGGCCGCGATGTCGGTCGTCTGCCCGGGATCGGCGATCATGTCGAACAACGCGCCGCGGTCGTCGAGGCGGTAGCGGGGTGTGCGGACGCTCACCATGCCGCGCTGGTGTGAAAAAAGCAGCCGCTCGGGCCAATCCCTGGCTTGGCCGAGCAGCAACGGCGAGAGATCCCTGCCGTCCAGCGGCCTGGTGGCTCCCGCGGGCACGCCGGCCAGACCGGCCAGCGTCGGCAGCAGGTCGATCGCCCCGGCGATTTCGCGGACGGTGGTACCGGCTTTTATTTTGGCGGCCCATCGGATGAAAAACGGCGAACGCAGCCCGCCTTCGTCCACCGAGCCTTTGATGCCTTTCATGCCGCCGTTCCAGCGCCTGCTGTTCGGGCCGTTGTCGGAAAAGAAAATCACGATGGTGTTGTCAGACAGATTGAGTTGATCCAGCCGCCGGAGGACGCGGCCGACGTTCCAGTCCAGATTTTCTACCATCGCCAGCGCCGCGCGGGTGACGGAAAGGTTTTCCTTTGCGCCGTCCGGTCCGAGCATCGCGATGGGTTTGTCCTTGAACCGTTCCCAGTATTCGTCCGGCACGCAGAACGGCGAATGCGGCGTGTTGAACGGCAAATAGCACAGAAAGGGCCGGTGCTTGTTCCGCTCGATGAACGCCAGCGCGTGGTCGGTGAAACCGTCCGCGATATAGCCTTTACCGCGGACCGACTCGCCGTTGTGCTCAAGCGGAGGGTCGTAGTACTCCCCCCAATGGCCGGAGGTGAAACCATAGAATTCGTCGAAGCCGCGGGCGTTGGGGTGATACGGCCATTGACTGCCGTTGTGCCATTTGCCGAAGCAACCCGTGGCGTAGCCCGCAGCCTTGAACGCGTCGGCCAGCGTGCGTTCGTCGGTGTTGAGGCGCTCCTGGCCGGCCGACACGCCGCGCACGCCGCCGCGCGAATGGTAGCGGCCCGTGAGGAACTCGGCGCGGGTGGGCGCGCAGACCGAGCAGACGAAGAAACGGTCGATGGTCGCGCCCGATTGCGCGAGCGAATCGAGGTTCGGCGTGCGCAGGTTGGTGTTGCCGTGAATGCTCAGGTCGCCCCAGCCCATGTCGTCGGCGAGGAACACCACCACGTTGGGCGGGCGCTCCGCAAGGGGAGGGACATCGCCCAGACAGAGCAGGACGGTTTGCGCGAGAAGTGTTTTCATGGCGGTTTGGGGAGCGCGGAGAACGAGTCCTCCTCCAAACTATTGAGGGCAAGTATACCATGATTGGATTTCAAGCCCAAGACGAGGCCCGAGGTGGGGGCCGGCGTTCGTGCAGCTGCCCTTCCGGCCCTACTGCGGGCTGCGGCAGGGGAACTCAGCGCTTCCGGGCGTGCCGCGTCCCGGTCTGCCATGATGCGAACTCGAGGACCGCCCGGCAGTGAGGGCACACGTATGCGCGCTCGAAGATCCTCGGCGAAACCTCGCGGTCCAGGCGTATGATGTTCGACCCGCCCACCGGCTTCTTGCAGGACTTGCAGAGCGCCTTCGGTTCCTCCACCATGACCTTCATCCTAATATCTTGGACGAGTTTTTGGCAAGATAGGCTCGGTAGGGGGTATAATCCGCGGCGCATAAATCCGCGAGGGCGACGGTTTGAGGCGGAGGCGGAGATGATCACGCGGCGTCAGTTCATGTGGGGCTCCGCGGCGGGCCTTGCGGCCTTTCCCGCGCTCCGGCGGCTTGCGGCGTCCCGGCCGGGGGCGCCGAGGATACGCATAAGCTGCTGCCACACGGATTTCCTCGACGCCAAGAAGTCCGGCCTGGACGGGGTCGAACTGAACGCCGGCGGACCGGCCGAAAGGCTCAAGATCGCCGATCCCGACTACCGGGCGAAGATCAAGGATCTGATGAAGGAAACCGGCCTGGCGACGTCGTCGCTTATGATGAGCCTTTTGAACTCGAATCCGCTGGCGAGCGACCCGCGCGGCCCGGCGTGGCTGGAGCAGTGCATCGAGGCCGCCGGCGACCTGGGGGCCCATGCCATCCTGGTGGCGTTCTTCGGCAAGGGGGATCTCAAGCAGGGCAAGGAGGTCAAGAAGGCCGACGTGGACGTGGTGGTGGAGCGCATCAAGGCCGCCGCCCCGCGGGCCAAGGCGGCGGGGGTCTTCCTGGGGATCGAGAACACGCTCTCGGCGGAGCAGAACCTGGAGATCCTCGGGCGGATCGGCCATCAGTCCGTCCGCATCTACTACGACTGCTACAATCTGACCGGCCAAGGATACGACGTCCCGGCGGAGATCAGGCTCCTCAAGGACCGCATATCCATCTTCCACTTCAAGAACGGGCCGGATTACCTCGACAGCGGCAAGGTCAAGTGGGAGCCCATCGTCGAGGCGATGAACGACATCCGCTACGAGGGATGGATCGTCCTGGAAACCTCCTGTCCGTCGAAGGATCGCGTGGCCGACGACAGGAAGAACGCCAATTACATCAGGAAACTTTTCGGGATTTAATGGAGGCAAAGCAATGAATGAGCGCATGGGCCGACGGGAATTCATGAAGATCGGAAGCGGGGTGGTCGCCGGGGCGGCCGCGGGCGGTTTGTGGGGCGCCCCTGCCGCCGGCGCCCAGCAGGTGCAGATCAGCACCCCGTTCGCGGAGAAGCTGGGCTGGCAGATGGCGGTTCAGCTCTACACCTACCGGCGTTTCCCTCTCTACGAGGCGATGGATAAGATCGCAGCGCTGGGGGTCCGGCACATGGAGATATGCTTCTTCCTCAAGCTCGACAAGGCGCGACCGAACCTCCAGACCAACGAGAAGCTGCCGGCGGACGTCAGGAAGGAGCTCAAGGAGAAGCTTGCGGGGCGCGGCATGTCCATTTCGGCCTTCTACGCGGACCTCGGCGCCAACGAGGAGAAGGCCAGAAGGATATTCGAGTTCTGCAAGGAGATGGGGATCAGCGTCATTGTGGCCGAGCCCCCCGCGTCGGCGATGGAGATGATCGACAAGCTTTGCGAGGAGTACGGCGTTAGCGTGGGTATCCACAACCATCCGGAGAAGAAGGGCTACAATTACTGGCGGCCTGAGGGGGTACTGGAGGCATGCAAGGACCGCAGCAAGCGTATCGGCGCGTGCTGCGACACCGGCCATTGGGTACGGTCCGGGCTGGATCCCGTCGAGTGCCTCAGGAAGATGGAGGGGCGCATCATAGGATTCCACCTCAAGGACGCCGCCGAGATGGGCAACCGCAATGCCAAGGACACGATCCTGGGCGAGGGTAAGGCCAACTACCGCGAGGTCCTCAAGGAACTCAAGCGCCAGGGCTACAAAGGCCTGACGACCATCGAGTATGAGGAGGACACCCCGGCGCTTCAGGACGACATGGTAAAGAACGTGGCCTTCGTCGAGTCGGTGGCCAAGGAGCTCGGAGGGTAGCTCCAGGTGCCGTCTCCGGCCGCCGCCGTCCTGATCCTGTGGGCGCTGGCTGGCGGCGGGACGGCCGCCGGCTGGGAGCGCCACCCGGCCAATCCGATCGTCAGACCGGGACGGGACAAGCGGGACCACGACGCCTGCTGCAAGTCGTACGCGGTCTTCGACGGCGTGAATTGGTTGCCGCGGTACAACGGGCGGAAGGGGAACGCCGAGCGGATCGGGCCGGTCGTGCGCCGGGGGGAGGATCCGCGATTACCGGAGCCGCGCGGGAGGTCCGGCCAGGCGGTCCTGGGGACGGATGCGCTCCGGAGGTACGTCGAGGCATTCAACAAGAGCGACAGGGAGCTCTACCCTCAGCATGTCCCCAACGCCGAGGCCTTCGAGTTCCTCCGGGAGAACGTCCCGCTATTCGAATGCCCGGATCCGGAGATCGAGGAGATATACCACTTCCGGTGGTGGACCTACCGGAAGCACGTGAAGAAGACGCCCGACGGCTTCGTGATCACCGAGTTTTTGCCGCCCGTTCCGTGGGCGGGGAAGCACAATGCCATAAGCTGCGCCGCCGGCCATCACTTTTACGAGGGCCGATGGATCCGCGATCCGAAGTACCTGGACGCCTATTCGCTCTACTGGTTCCGCGGCGGCGGCGGGCCGCGGAGGTACAGTTTCTGGGCGGCCGACGCATTGTGGGCCAGGTCGCTCGTCACCGGCGACACCGCGCTCCTGAAGGAGCTGCTGCCCGATCTGGCGAGGAACTGGGAGGCCTGGGAGAAGGAACGTGGCGACCCGAGCGGCCTCTTCTGGCAGATCGACGACCGCGACGGCATGGAGGTCTCCATCGGCGGCAGCGGGTTCAGGGCGACCATTAACAGTTACCAGTATGGCGACGCGATCGCCATCGCCAAGATCGCGCGGATCGCCGGCCGGGATGATCTTGCCGCGGCGTTCGGCGAAAGGGCACGGCGGCTGAAGCGCCTGGTCGAGGAGAAGCTCTGGGATCCGGAGGCCCGTTTCTTCAAGGTGCTCCCGCGCGGCGAGGGCAAGAGGCCCGCCGAAGTGCGCGAGCTGCACGGATTCACGCCCTGGTATTTCGGCATGCCCGGGGCCGACAAGGCGGACGCCTGGAAGCAGCTGATGGATCCCAAGGGTTTTTACGCCCCTTACGGGCCAACCACGGCAGAACAACGCCATCCCAGGTTCACGATCTCCTACAAGGGTCACGAGTGCCAGTGGAACGGCCCCAGCTGGCCGTACGCCACGTCGGTGACGCTCACGGGGATGGCGAACCTGCTCAACGGTCCCGACCAGGGTGCGGTGGGCCGCAAGGATTATTTCGAGACGCTCAAGATATACACCAAGTCTCACCGGCTCCGGCTTGATGACGGTAAGGTGGTCCCTTGGATCGACGAGAATCTCAACCCTCACACGGGCGACTGGATCTCAAGGACCCGCCTGAAGACCTGGGGCCTGCTCACCTGGGATCCGGGCAAGGGCGGGGAGGAGCGGGGGAAGGACTACAACCATTCCACCTACTGCGACCTGGTGATCACGGGACTGGTGGGGCTTCGTCCCAGGGAGGACGACGTCGTCGAGGTCAACCCGCTGCTGCCGGAAGGGACGTGGGACTGGTTCTGCATGGACAACGTCCACTACAGGGGCCGGGCGCTGACGATACTTTACGACAGGACCGGCGCGCGCTACCGCCGCGGGAAGGGGCTGAGGATCCTGTCGGACGGCGCGGAGGTCGCCTCGTCGGAGAAGCTGGGGCGCGTGACGGGCAGGCTCAGGTGAGTTCCTGCGACCCGACCAGCCGCGCTACGCCAAGGCCTTCTTGCAGAACTGGACGCACCGGATCACTTCCTTGACGGCGTCGGAACCCGCGGGGACCTTGTACTCCAGTTCGATGTCGGCGGGGAACGTGAGCCGGCTCTTCTTCATGTACTGGAGCACTTCGGCGATGGGCGTGTCACCTTCACCGAAGGGCACGTTCGGCCCGTTGTTCTTCTTCCGGTCCTTCAGGTGCAGGCTGAGGATCCGCTTGTGGTGCTTCTCGATCAGCGGCAAGGGCGATTGGCCGGTGCCGGCGACGTAGTGGCCGATGTCCAGATTGATCCCCAGGCACTTGCCGTAGGAGAGGATGTCCCCGTCGTAGGTGTCCGGCTTGATCTGGGTGTGATTGTGGAAGCCGATGATTATGCCGTGCCGGTCGGCGATGGGACCGAGTCTCTTGGCGGCCGCATCTGAGAGTTCCCGCGTGATGCCCCGGGCGCCGAGGACCTTGGCGACCTGGAAGCAGCGTTCGATCTGCTCGTCCGACATCTTGGGATCCCCGATGCTGCCGAACTTGATGATGTGGATGTTCACCCCCGCGTCGTTGTACAGCTTCCTGAGGGCCTTGAAGCCGGCCATTGGATCGTCCCCGCTCGCGCGGGCCCTGGCGTACTGCTCGGCGGGGCCGTTCATGAGCTCTATGGAACTTATGCCGCACTGAACCACGTATTTCAGGACGTCCTCGGCCGATCCGGGCAGCGAACGGAAACTGTAAGTGATCGTGCCGATCTGGACCCCGTTGAAGCAGGAATTCGGCTTGTCGTCGGAGGCGGAGCAGGGTCGGCGGCTCATCAGTGAGGATGCCGTCAAGGCCGCGGCGCCGCCGATGAACGTCCTCCTGGAAAGTGCTTTTTCCTTTCCCCGCATGGTTTGCCTCGCAAAAGAATACCGGCGCGATCGGAGCACAGTCTAACTCCGGCGTGCGGCGGTTTCCACGTGTTTTGCAGGCGTCCTGTGCGGGCGATTCCGCGGCTTCCGGCGTCAGGGACCGGTCCCCGGTTTCATTCCCTTGCCCAAGAGCTCCGCCATGGCCCGGCCGAGCCGGATGCCGACTTCCAGGTAGGTTTCGGCGTTGCGGTTGTAGTGGTGTCCCTGGTTGGCGGGCGAGACGGCCGCGTCGCGCCAAAGGTCGCGTGAGTCTACGGCCTTGACGTTGCCGGCGAATTCGGGGTGCTTTTTCGGGTCGGCGATGGCCAGCTGCGCCTCCGCGACCACCAGCCCCAGGCCCGTGCGGCCCGGATTCCCGCATCCCGTGGCGAGCGCGAATTTGGCGTTCGGCGCCTTGTAGTCGTGGCGCAGCGAAGTGATCAGGCGTTTGAGGTTCACCTCGTAGCGCGCGGCATGTACGGCGTTCAGGTGGTCCTTGTGCCCCTGCCACCAGACGAAGCCGGCGATCTCGTAGCCCTGTCCCTTGTAGTCGGGATGGATCGCGGCCAGGTTTTCCAAGGCCGCCTTGGCGTTGGCCATGTCGTCGTCATATTGCTTCCCGGCGTACCAGTTGACCTCCTTCTTGGGCTGGCCCTCGCCCCATGAGTCCGGCGTGTCCTTGTATCCCGCATAGGTCCTGCCGTCCACGGTGAAGCGCTCGCTCCCGGGCGGCAGCAGATCCCATCCCAGGCTGCGGTTGCCGATGCAGGACTTGAGGACCAGTACCGGCTCGTCGAGGGCGTGTCCCATTACCCAGCCGAAGCCGAGCTCCGGACCGATGGTCTTGCCGTTGTTCGACGTCGGGCTGAGATGGCTGCCCTTCTTAACCCGGGCATCGTAGTAGTAGACGTCCTTCCGCACCACCCAGTTGCCCGAGTCGTCGACAAGGAAGGGGTACTTCTTCTCCGTCCTGGTCAGACAGGCCAGGGTTCCCTTCTTCGTTTCAGGGTTGATCTCCCCCATTCCCACCATGTTGGACTGGCCCATGAGGATGAAGACCTTGAGGGGTTTCGACTGGTTTGCCGGCTTGCCGTCGTAGGGGGGCAGCTGGGATGGGGGTTCCTGGGCGCCCGCGGCATGGACGAGGACCGCCGCCGCCACGGCGGCGACGGCCAGCGCGCCCCCGGCCCGGGTTCTCATGCTGTCATCTCCATTCACGAACCGCCCGGTTGCCTTTCCACCTTAAGTATGCATCATCCAGGGATGCAAGGATAGGGAGTTCGTGAAATGCGGCAATGTGATGTGTATTTGCGACAGGCCGCCGCCGGTGCGGCATACCTGGTGCAAGCTGTTCAATCCTTGGGAGGGGCGTATTCCAGGCCGATCCGGTCGCCTCGGGCCTCCATCTCGCGGAGGAGCCTGCGGCGGAGGTCGCGCAGCGTCTCGGTAAGGGCGGGATCCGCCGCAAGATTCCTCGTCTCGCCTGGATCCTGCTCCATGTCGAAGAGCATCTCACGAGGATCATCCCCCCTGAAAATGACGTACTTGTGCCGGCCGGTCCGGATCATCCGCGAATCGGTGCATTCCACGGCAAGGTCGTCACGCCAGCCGGCGACCGAGCTTCCCTCGGCGAGTCGGCGCACGCTGCGGCCGTGAATGCCCTTCGGCGCCTCAACGCCGGCGTAGTCGCATATCGTGGGCAGCAAGTCCGCGCCGGCCGAAACCAGATGATCCCGGTCGACGTGCCCCGGCGGCGTGCGTCCTTTCCATGAGACGATAAATGGGACACGGGCTGATTCCTCGTAGGCTTCGCTCTTGTGCTCCAGGCGGTGGGCGCCGTCCAGGTCCCCGTGGTCGCTGGAAAAGACGACCACCGTCTCCCGGTCCAGTCCGGCATCCCTGAGGGCGGTCAGGACGCGCCCGATCTCCGCGTCCACGCGCTCGGTGAGCCGGGCGTATGCCCACCGGTGGAGCCGCCAGTCCTCGGCCGTCCAGTGTTTCTTGACGTATGCGCGGAAACCGCCGTGGCGGTCCGCGGCGGGGGGGCGGCCCGCCGGGGGCTCGTGGTTGGCCGGCAGCGGGGGGCAAAGGCGCTCGAAAAATTCCTCCCGGGTCACGCCGGCTGGTATGGCCAGAGCCTCGGCGAGCCTCTGCCTCTCCACCGTGGAGTGTGGGTACGGGGGCGGCTTGCCCTCGGCGCGGGCCCAGGCGTCGAGCGCCATGTAGCAGATGTCGTGCGGGTTGATGAAGGAGGCCACCAGGAAGAATGGGCGATCGTGCCTCCGCCGGAGGAACTCGACGCAGGCGTCGGCCAGGCCGTCGCGCTCGTCGCGCGTGATGTACTCGAACCCGATGCGTTCCGGGGTCATTTTTCGGGGCCAGTGGGTCTTGCCGCCGAAGGCGGTCTCGTATCCGGCGCGGCGCAGGAGGTGTCCGAGCGAATTGCCAAGGACGTCCGCGGGGATCTCCGGCGGGTTCTGGTTCGACCGGATGCCGAAGCGGCTGGGATAGAATCCCGTCATCATCGTCACCCGGGAGGGAAGGCAGACGGGGTTCGCGGCATAGGCCAGCTCGAAGCGGACGCCGTCGGCGGCCAGGCTGTCCATGGACGGGGTCTTCAGCCACCGGTTCCCCGCGCAACTCATCATGCCGGCGTGCTGCTGGTCGGTCATGATGTACAGGATGTTGGGGGGAGGGGGAGGGCCTTGCCTGGCATCGAGCAGGAGGCAGATTGCCGCCATCAGGGCGGTCGTTTTCATGTACATATCTTAAACTCCGATCCTGTCCCTGAGGTTTCGACGCAACCGGGCGGGCCTTTGCGGGGTTGAATGACGGTGGATCGGGAGGATCAAAACATAAGAACGATGCTTCGCCTTCGTGCCGCCCTTGGTGTACTGCTGCCGGCGCTGTTGGCGGGCGCAGCCCTTCCAGCGTCGCCGGGTGGCGCCGACGAGCCCAACGTCGTCATCATGCTGGCCGACGATCTCGGCTGGGGCGACATCGGTGCCAACGGCGGCACGATCCCCACTCCGCACATCGATCGCTTCTTCAGGGACGGAGTGAGGTTGGACAACTTCATGGCTTGGTGCGTCTGCTCGCCGACGCGCGCGATGCTGCTGACCGGCCGGCATCCGTTCCGCGTCGGCACCGGTCCCGAAACGGGCGGGGAGCTCGCCCGCGAAGAGACGACCATCGCCGAGGCCTTCAAGGCCAACGGCTATTGCACCGGCGTCTTCGGCAAATGGCACAATGGCGACGACCCAGACACGCCCGAGTATCGCAAGGCCTTCGAGGAAATCTTGAGGTTGAGGCCCAACAAGACCCTCAGGGGCGGGCTTGGCGTCAACGAGCATGGCTTCGACGAGGCCTGGGTCTACTACGGCGGCGGGGCGGACTATTTCACGCGGCGCACCGGGGGGGGCAGGGGTCCGGTGAGCTGGTGGCACAACCTGGAGTACCGCCCTGCGGACGAAGGCTACACCGAGGATCTCATCGTGCGGCATGCGCTTGAATTCATCCGCCGGAACAGGGAGCGCCCGTTCTTCTGTTACGTGCCGTTCCACCTCGTCCACGCCCCGCTTCAGGCGAAGGAGGAGGACCTGAAGGGAGTCGACCCGAAGATCACGGACGAGACAAAACGCACGTACGCGGCGATGGTGCAGGCCATGGACCGCAACGTCGCCGCCATCCTGGGGGAACTGGACAGGCTGGGGCTGCGCGAGAACACCATCGTGATCTTCAGCAGCGACAACGGCGCGACGAAGGAGGGCAGCAACCTGCCGCTGCGCGGCGGCAAGCACTCGATCTATGAGGGTGGGGTGCGCATGCCCACGGCGATCCACTGGCCGAAGGGGGGGCTTGCCGGCCGCCGCTGGGACGGCCTGTGCGGCGCGATGGACGTCTTCCCGACGCTTATGGCGATGGCAGGCTGCGCCATGCCGGAAACCCGGCCCCTGGACGGCAAGAACGTCTGGCCCGCCCTGCGCGACGGCGCGGCCAGTCCCGTGGAGGGCTACTACTGGGTCTGGCGGGACCGTGACGCCATCCGCACCGCGGATTGGAAGCTGCACAGGTTGAGCGATCGATTTGAACTGTATGACATCCGGAAGGACGAGGGGGAGACTAACGATGTGGCCGCCGCGAATCCGGAGGTCGTGAAGGCCCTCTCGGCGAAGATGGACGCCTGGGCGGAGTCGCTGGGCGCCGCCCTGACTCACCGGCCGCCGCCGGCGAGGCTCGACGCGCCGCCGGCGCCGGAGGGCGAGGTGCTGGAGATCACGGTTGCGGTGACCGATCAGGCCAAGCCGAAGGATAGGTTGATCGTCCCCTTTGCCGGATGGGAGGGTTTTCTGGAGGCCACCGACTGGGTGGAGTACGACATCGCGTTCGCGCGCGACAGCCTGCCGGGGGGTTGCTTTTATTCGCCGGTCAAGAGGAATCCCGACAAACCGTACGATGTCTTATTCCGACGCGGCGTGGGGATCGATCAATCCGGACGGGAGCAGATTGCGGCTCCGGCCCCAAATGGCGCTCCGGGCGTCTGGGAGCATCGCGTGATCGGGCTGTGCAGTTTTGCGCCGGGGCATCTGGGGTGCCACGCGGTGGTTTTCACGGGGGGCAGGGCCGGGACGCACAGGATTTACATCGACAATCTGCGGATCCGGCACGCGGACGGCCGGATCTCCTTCATCTGGAGGGAGGGCGGGGATACGAAGTACCACAGGAACTTGGTTTGTCCCGTCGGGTTCCGTGTGGTGGGCGTGCGCGCCGTGCCGTATGATTCCACATCACCTCGGAGGACGGGGGATCGCGGACAGGGCCGAACCCGCCCCCGCAGGCGCCCGGTAGATGATTGGGTTCAGCCTGATCTGCCGTTTATTCGGACCGCGCCCAATGGTCGGTCTTGAACCCGTGGCCTATTCTCCCGCCCCGTAGAATAGGGTGGAAAGGGAGTAATAGGCCCCGGGGAGGAGACGTGAACCGAATCCGGCGGGTGTGGGCGGCCCCCCTGTTTGCAGGGTTCGAGCGGGCCGGGCGAGGCGGTGGCCGCCAAGTCCCTCACGTTGGGAGAAGCGGGCCGCCGAGTCCGCCACCGCGCCGGACGAGAATGCCGTCGCCCGTACCATCCGCGCCGATTGCAAACCCGCCGGGATGGTGATCGTCGCGCCGCCCGACCTCGTTCTCCCGGAAAACCTGGCCCGGCTCAAGACCGACCGCGAGATCGCCGAGGAGACCGGCAGGCTCGCCGACGCGTTCCCGTGGCCGACCTTCGGCCTGAGACCAAAGCGGTCCCCTATTTTTGCCGCGGCCCAGATCGGCTCGCGCGGTCCCGTAGTGGACGAGGCGGTCACCGCCCGCGAGGAGAAGACGCCGAGCCATTTCGGGTTCATGCCTGCGGCCGCGTACGTCGAAGGCTTCCGCGCGCGGCTCAAGGATATGAACAAGACCCCCCCGACCTGCTGGTGTCGGACTGGGACGCCGTGCGACCCGTCTCAGGGGCGCAGCGCGACAGGTTCCCGGCGATGCACTACTTCACCCAGCGGTTCCGGACGCGGGCGCTGGGCCGTTTCATGATATGGGGCGGGGATTGGGCCAACCTGTCGTCCACCTGCCAGGGCGCGTCCTGCAACGTCGAGTTGATGCGGGCCGCCGCGCGCCGCCGCGGCCAGACGATCGGCCACTACCTGATCTCCTACGCGGGCCGCAAGCCCTGGGACGTCAAGCTGAAGGCGACCAGCGAGCTCGGCCGAGGTGTGAAGATACTGGGGAGCTTCTACTATGGTCCGAGCTGGGCCGGTCATTTGGAACGGCATGTCGCCGAAGGGTCGCTCGACGGCTACGCGGTCTGCTACCTCTCGTGGCCGAACCTGGCGCGGGAGGCCGCGGAGAATCTCAAGGCGTGGGTCCGGCGCGGCGGGACGCTATGGCTCACCGCAGGGGCGGCCGCGCGCGACGAATACAACCGGCCGCTGCGCGCGCTCGACGACATCCTGCTGGCGGCGCGCGGGGAGGCGAAGGAGCTGCAGCCCTACAAGGGCGCCGGACGTCATCTGTCAACGCTGGCCCCCAGGGATGAAGTCCGCTGGGAAGGCGGCGCCGCCGAGGCGCTGTCGGTGAAACAAATCCTCGCCCCTCTCGCCGGCGCGAAGGTGCTGGCCACCTTCAAGGACGGTTCACCGGCGCTGGTGAAAAGCGGCACGGTCTACGCCGCGGGCTTCCTGCCGGCACTGGCCTACATCATACCTGCGCTGGAGGCGCGGGCGGCGGGGCCCCAGGATTCGGAGCCGGCGGGCGCTTCGCGGAATTTTCGCTTCCCCTGGAGAACAACGATTTCGTCAAGATACAAGTCCGCTGAACCGCATTGGCCACGGCACCAACTCCGGCCGCGTCTGGGTTGGCGGCGATCGGCGCTGCAGGGGGAACGCGCCCTTCGTGGATACGCTTCACGCCGGTCGGGATCGGGGTGAATCGTCATCCACGGCGCTGGTTGACGGCCGCAGTTTTCAGCCTGCGCGACTTGTATGATCTTCCAGGAAGGAAACCTCGGGATTTACGCCGCCGGTTAATGGGGCGCCTATGGACAAGCCGTTATGTGTGTCCACCGTTTCATTGCTCGTACTTGGCGCAGGCTACTGCTTGTGCTCGGTGACAGGGGCTTCGCAGGTGCCCGCCGATCCGAAGTCTCGCCCCGCGCCTGAGATCGTCGTCGATGCATACAATCCGATGGAACCCCAGGGGGAGGATGGGCAGAAATGCACCGCGGAGATGTTGAACGCCGCGAACCACCATTCCCGGGAGGTGCCGTGCGTCTGGGGCATAAACGGCAACGCGTACGTGTCCACTTCCAGGGCGATGCCGCCGCCAGCTACCGTGAAGGTCGATGGCGCCTGTTATCGGCACCGGGGCACTCCACGATCTACTTCCCCGAGGTACCACCCACCGAAGTGCTTGAGCCCCCGTCCGTAAGGTAGGTGCTTCCCCGCGCGGGGTGGGGGAAATTGGGTGCCCGAGAGTGAGAGTCTGCGCCGGCTGACGATGGGCGGACAGGGTGGGGGAATTTTGGGAGACGAGGCACCCCTGGAGTATGGAGCGGCAGGGGTGCGGTGAGCTATTCCTCGTCGAGCGGAGCGCCGTGGATGTCGCGGGGACGACGCCAAGGCTTGCCGCTGTCGAAGCCGCAGTCGTCCAGGACGAGGAGGTCGGGCTGGGAGACGCGGCGGAAGGCCTTGCGGTACGTGACGAAGCGGCCGGTGAGGAGCTCCTTGACGACCTGAGGGGAGAGCTGGGGACGCGCGGACCAGTCGAAGGCGTCGAGGGAGACGGGCGGGCCGAGCTTGGACCAGCGGACGCGGCGCTGGATCTTGCGCTCCCAGCGGGCGGACTCCTCGGCCTCGAGGGGATCTCGGGAGTCGTTCTTACGTGCCATCGGGAAGTCCCTCCGTCGGTTTCTCGGAATCGAGCGTGCAGTCCTGGGGGGAGCCGCTGTCGACATCGTCGAGGGCGGCGAGGGCGTCGGGCCGCCCGGAGAGCGGTCCGACGGGGGGCTCGGGGAGGACGTTCGGATGAGCGCGCGCGGGGATGCGCTCAAGAGCCAGGGAGTTGAAGTTGCGGTAGACGGTGGCCCGTTCGAGAGCCGCGCGCATCGCGGGGTCGCCGTAGAGATCCGCGAGCCGGTCGATCGTGCGCAGATGGACGGGCGTGAGCGTCATCATCCTGGACCTTGCGCATCTCGCGGCGGTCGGTGGGAAAAGGCGTGTCCGGGAGGGCGATGAGGAAGGGCTTTTCCTCGGCGTAGGCCTCGTGGATGAGGCGCTTGGTGGTCCCATGCTCGCGGACGTTGGCGAGGGTGTCGAGCCAGTGGCGGGCCTGCTGGTTGAGATCGTCCCAGGAGGAGAACGTCTTCCCCTTGGCAGACGCCGCCGTGGTACGCGAAGGCCTCAACGTGGGCCCACAGCAGCATCGGGAGGCGTTCGTTTCGGAAGAACCCGATCCAGAAGCGGGGTATTTGGATCATCCGGCGGC
>FWPU01008500.1_pt1 | contig 17450 bp, 12 predicted proteins | sample 2228361 | NCBI WGS metagenome assembly FWPU01 (sample SAMEA103939777, study PRJEB20133) | metagenome
CGAGAAATTCGGTTTTAACGGCGTTTGCTTGTTCGGCAATCTTTTGTTGTCGCTCGGCTTGCTCGCGCTGTGCGTCAGCCAATTTGCGAAGTCGCTCGGCTTCTTTGAGCGCGTGGGAGAGGGCTTCATTGGCTTTTTTGAGTTCGACGTTTCGGAGTTGGTAGATTTTCTTTTCGCGCTCTGCACGCTCGACTTCGAACTTCATCTGCAAACTGCGAATTCTGCGCGTCGCCTCTTGATTGTAAATCTCTTCTCGGCACGCTTCATACTTTTTATGATGCTCCAACGCATCTACAAAATTGCCTTCCAATTCATAAACCGCCGCAAGCGATTTGTATGCGTTGCAGATTAGTTCCAGCGCGTTAATGCGTTGCGCAATCGCAAGCGCATCGAGAATAAATTGGCTCGCTTTGGAATAATGCCCGATGCTGTGATAGACGGCTCCGATGTTGTTGAGCGCAAGGGCGATGCTTTGTTTGTCGTCGTATTGCTCAAAGAGCGCGAGACTTTTGTTCAAATAATCGAGAGATTGTTCATAATTGCCGATGAGATGGTAAAACGTGCCGATGTTCAAAACAGCGTTCGCCCAGCCGAGTTTGTCGCCAACTTCTTCGGCAAGCGTCATGCTTTTGATGTAGTAATCGATGGCGTTGGCATCATCGCCTAATCGTTCATACACATTGCCGATGTTTGAAAGCGAGCGTACTTGTCCGACCTTGTCGCCCGTTTTCTCTTTGAGTTCCAAACTTTTGAGATGATACTGAAGGGCACTTTCGAACTCACCTTGTTTCTGATAGATGTTGCCGATGTTGTTGTATGCGGTTGCTGTTCCTTTGTCGTCGTTAGCTTCTTCGTTAATTCGGAGCGATTCCAAGTAATAGTCGAGCGCATTGGCGAATGCACCTAAATTTTCATATGAAATGCCAATCGTGTTCAAGACGGACGCCTGACCTTGTTTGTCATTTTCTTCTTCAAACAGCCCTAACGCTTCAATGGACTTGATGAACGCATCTTCATATCGGGCAAGAATCTGACTGCATATCGCTTCATTACGCAGGCTATAAGCCAACCCACGCTTATAGCCGATTTGTTGTGCCAGTTGATAGGCTGTTCCTGAAAGTTCGATGGCGCTGGTTGTATCGGTGTAGCGGAGCGACCATGCTTGGTCGTTGAGGGCGTCAACTTGCTCTTCAACGCTTTGTGAGACTTGATACGACATTGGTTTTTCAGAGATAATGATACTCAATTTTTTATCGGCAATTCAATCGTGAAACGCGCACCCTTATCCTTCCCATCGGAGTGCGCCCAAATAACCCCGCCGTGGAGTTCAAGAAGTTGCTTGACGATGGAAAGCCCAAGCCCCGTGCTTGATTCGCCGCCCGTTGGCTTTGCTGAAAGCCGTTGAAAGCGTTTGAACAGCCGACTTTTCTCTTCTTCCGAGAAGCCTTGCCCTTCGTCGCAGACAGAAACTTGGACCACAGGCTTATCTATTTTTTCACCCCGTTCAAGCCGCGCCACCCGCACGAGAATTGTCTTTTCAGGATAGGAATACTTGATGGCATTAGAGATGAGGTTATCAAGAATTTCGCGAAATCGGTCTTCATCTGCAAATGCGATTATGCCTTCTTCAATCTCTTCTTTTATCTCGATGCGTTTTTTTGCGGCACGATGTTCGTAACTGGCGACCATGAGCATGGCTAATTGACCAATATCAACTTTTTTAACATTAAGCGTAATTGTTCCGCTTTCAATTTTGCTCATCTCCAACACCTTTTCAATGATGGCGAGCATACGTTCGGCAAATTCGGCGATGAGCGTCAGCATGCGCTGTTGCTGGTTGGGGTCAACCGTGGCTAAAATGTTTTGAATGAAGTCGATGATGGCTGTGAGCGGATTTTTGAGGTCGTGAGCGGCGATGGCTAAAAATTCGCTTTTGAGTTGATTGGCTTCTTTGAGGGCGGCATTGGCTTCGGCAAGCAGTTCGTTGGCTTTAGCAAGTTCAATGTTTTTGAGACGATAAATTTCGGCTTCTTGAAGGGCTTTCTGTAATTCGTTGCGGGTTACTAAGGCGTGCAATCGCTCTTCGCTTTTTTCTTCGAGACTTTGCGCGTGCGCCTGTTGAAAAATTTTGAAGTACGCGAAGGCTTTTTCAAGGTCGCCTTTGGCTTCAAAAATTGCGGAAAGTTCTTTGCACGATTCAGCGAGGTATTTCTTGGAGCGCAGTTCAATTGCCGCCTCACGGGCTTTGAGCAAATAGTCCAACGCCCTTTCGATGGCTTGTTCATCTTGACTTTCCTGCCTATAAAATTTTCCGATGTTGAGCAAGGTTTCCGCCTCGAAGAGTTTATCGCCGACTTGCCGGGTAATTTCTAAACTTTTTTCGTAATACGAGAGCGCGTCGCTGTGCTTTCCTTTCTTGACGAAGAGCAAGCCGAGATTGTTGAGCGCGTTGGCTTCGCCTTGCTTATCGCCGAGTTCAGCGTAAATCTCCCGACATTCATTGTAGAAACGAATGGCTTTATCGTCTTCGTCCATCTTGGCATATACAAGTCCGAGATTGTTGAGCGCGTTGGCATAGCCTTGGCGGTTTTTGCATCGGCGAAATCGCTCGACGCCGCGCAGTGCGTAGTCACGGGCTTCGGCATATTTTCCCAATCGATAGTAAATGATGCCAATGTTTGTAAGCGTTGCCGCTTCGCCTTCTTCATCTCCAAGCTCTTGACGAATGTCCAACGCTTTGAAATAGTAGGAAAGTGCGGTCGGATAATCTTCTAAGCGCAGATAGAGATTGCCGATGTTGTTCAAACTTGCGCCGACGCCTTCGGTGTCACCGTTTTTTTCGCGCAGTTCCATCGCGCGCAAGTGGCAGTTGAGGGCTTCAACATCGTTTCCCAATCGCTCGTACGTGTTGCCGAGCCAATTAATCGCTTTGGCTTCGCCGAGTTCATCGCCGATTTCCGACATTTCCTTGACCGCTGTAAGCAAGATTGCCTTCGCTTCTGGGATTTCTCCCAAAACCCAATGCGCCACGCCCTGATTCAGTCGACTATACGCTCTGCCCTTCACATACTTAATTCGCTCCGAGAGGGCAAATGCTTGCTGACTGAGGTTAAGCGCGTGTTTCGGATTTTGAAAATGCGCCGCCCAACTTTGCGCATTCAGGTCATTGACTTGCACAACTTCTTTTGTCAATGACGGTGATTCGGTTTCAATTGGCTGTAGCTTATCCATTTGTCTTCGTGTTTGATTAGGCTTGCCGATTTAACATAAGAATTTTCCCTGTTCATCGGAAACAACCACAAGCAACTCCAAACTCTCATAAAACAAAAAGCGCACGGCTTCAATCCGTGCGCTGGGCGATACACCATCGGTATCGCTGTTGTGTATCCGTTCTTGCTCCCGAAGGATTACAACGGTGGATTGACCGCTTCTTTCAAAACCAAATTCTTGACCTTGACCCCGCTCACTGCTGACCCGCGAATGGGTTGCACGAAGACGCTTCGGGCATCAACTTTGAAATTTGCATACACATAATCCACTTCTTTTCCATAAGGCAACCAATCCCAACGCGTGTTGATTTCAAGATAAAATTTCGCGTCTTGGTCATAGTCATTTTTGACTTCAAACTGAATGGCACGGTCGTTGAGGTGCTGATAGCGGTAGGAAAGTAAGTTTTGCTGTCCGTCTCTGATTGAAATCCAATCGCTCCACGCGGCGGGTTCAGCCGTTTTTGCGGCGGTGAGTAGCATTACGACGGCGAGTAAGGCGAAAAAGAGCGGGAATTTCACGATGCTTTTCATGATGACCTCCTAAAATTTTGCGATTTAGCGTTGCTTTTGGAAGTCTGGCAGATAGAGGCAAAGTGTCGGAAGGTAATGTAAGATTCCTCTCGGCACGTTGCGTGTCGTCAGACACTTGAACACTTGTAAAGAACTTTTGCCTTCCTATACGACGCGCTTTCAAAAGAGTTCCCAACTTTTCAAAAAAATTTCAACTTTTTCTCGAGGTTTGTTGCGCAAGGTTTGATTAAGTATTTTAGAGCCAAGAATGTTGGGTCTGGAGTCAATTCAATCACTTTTTTCAAATGCTCGCCGCGCTAAATACGCTGAACACCAAAGATTTTCGCGTCTCGATTGTTGGCGCGGGTGCACTTGGCAATGCGATTGCGAAGCGGCTTTCGAGTGTTGGCTACCGATTTCTTTCTGTTATCAATCGCACAATAAGCGACGCGCAAGCCCTTGCCGTTAGTCTCGGCATTCCAGAGTATTCCGACCGTCTTGAGGCGATTTCCCCAAACACCAACCTGCTTTTCCTGACCGTTTCTGATTCTGCCTTAGCACCAGTAGCTGAAACCTTAGCAACGCTTCGGCTTCCGTTTCACCAATTAACCGTCGTGCAGTTTTCTGGTGCGCTGACAACTGATGTGCTTCGTCCACTTTCTCAAAAAGGCGCGCTCACGCTTTCACTCCACCCGTTTCAAACCTTTCCAAAAGGACTTTCGTCGCACGACGCCGAATCACTTTTCAAGTGTTTTTTTGGATTACAATCCGACGCGCTCGAGGGCATTGAGGTTGGGAAAAAAATCGCGCACGACTTGGGCGGAAAAGTGATGATTGTTCCCAAAGAAGCTAAAACGCTTTATCACATCGCCGGCGTGATGGCGAGCAATTACCTCGTAACGCTTGCAAGTTTGTCGTCGGAAGTGTTCGCCACGCTTGGGCTCACGCCGAAAGAGGTTGCGAAAATTATTGAGCCCATTATGCGCCAGACCTTGAACAACATTGCGTCTGCACCCACGATTGCCGATGCTTTAACAGGACCGATTGAGCGTGGCGAGTCGCAAGTTATCGCTCGACACTTGCGCGAACTTTCCGAACAAGTTCCTCACTTACTTCCGATTTACGCCGCCTTTGCGATTGAAACCGTGCGCGTCGCCATTCACAAAGGCTCGATTTCACAAAGTGACGCTTCGGACATTTTAGATATGCTCGAAGAAGCCAGTCGACGCGAAAGCACATCGGAACAATCTTCTTCACTTTAATTTCTTCACTTTGCCGCCGCTTGATTGGGGCAATTTCTGCGCAACATGTTTGCTTTCAAACGCGTAACTTTGTAGCGTTTTGAGAGAAAACGAAGATTTTCAACTTAAACACGGTTCACTATGAGACACATCACTGTTTTTTCACTTCTCCTATTGCTTGGCGTTGCCGCCGGTTGCGGTGGGCAGAAAGCCCTTCAAAAAGCCGACCTTGGCGATGTTCCCGATTGGTTTATGAATCCACCTCGCGACAATAATCCCGACAATCCCAAAATGCTTTATGGCGTCGCAACCGAAGTCTCCCAAGATATGCAGTTTGCCATCAACAAAGCCGAAACCGCCGCGCGCTCCAACATCGCCCGCCAAGTTGAAACCACCGTGCAAGGCTTAATGGCGAAGTTCCGCGAGGAAACTGGAACGGGACAAGACCCGCAACTTTTGCAAATGTCGACAGAAGTCGAAAAGAACATCGTCAACACCAAAATGACAGGCACACGCATTGCCAAACAGCAAGTCGTGCGCGATGGCAATCTCTTCCGCGCCTACGTGCTGGTTGAATACCCCACCGAAGCAGCTAAACGCGCACTCGTCGACGAAATCAAGAAAAACGAACAAGCCTACACGCGCTATCGCGCTTCCAAAGCATTTGCCGATTTGGAAAGAGAAATTGAAAAACAAGAAAAGTAATCTCACCAATGCGCGGCAAAGAAGCGACCTTCGCGGGTCGCTTTTTTATTTCCTGCTGTTTGTTTCTTGCTAAACAAACGACGCATCTTTTTTGCTCACGAGGTTTTCTAAATCGCTTCGCACGTCGTCAATCGTTTGGTAGCGCGCATTCAAGTCAAGGTGCAGACATTGTTTGACGATATGCTCTATGGCTTTCGGCAGGTCGGGGCGCAGGTCGCAAATCGGCGTCGGAGTTCGATTGAAGATGGCATGAATCACCGCCATCTCGTTCTCGCCTGCAAACGGCAGTTGATTCGTGCACAGTTCATAGAGCACCACGCCAAAGGAAAAAATATCGGTTCGTGCATCAATTCCCGTGCCTGTAATTTGTTCGGGCGCAACATAGCCGAGCGTGCCGATAATCGTGCCGAGCGTCGTTTTCATGGAGACGAGCGGCGACTTCGACAGCCCGAAATCCATAATTTTTACCTGTTCTTTTTCATCAAGCATAAGGTTCATGGTTTTCAAATCGCGATGCACAATGCCACGTCGATGAATCTCCGACAGTCCGTCGCAAATTTGTAAGGCAAATTGTTGGATTTTTCCAAGCGCAAGCGGGTGATGTATGTTCAAATAGGCTTTGAGCGTTCCGCCCGATAAGTATTCCATCACGAGGTAACCTTGTTCTTGGCTTTCGCCGACTTCAAAAACCTTGATGATGTTGGGGTGATGGAAGTCGCGCAAAAGTTGTCCTTCGTTGGCTAAGCGTCGTCGATTTTCGCCGTCGTTCAGCAGTTCGGCATGAAGCACTTTAATCGCGACAACCTGCTTCGCTCTAAGGTCGATGGCTTGATAAACTTTGCCCATTCCGCCTTCGCCCAAGAGTTGCTTTAATTCGTAGTGCCCAATGTAGCGGCGTTTGCGATTTTCCAGAATGATGTTCCAATTCTGCGCGACCCAGCGCACTGCGAGCACGATACCCATCAGCATGAGTGCATAAAGCAGATACGCCCACTTTGATTTCCAGAAGGGCGGCGCAATCACAGATGCTAATCTTGCGGGCGTTTTGGATTCTACACCGTCAGCCGTGATAGCAAAGACCTCCATTTCATACTTGCCATCGGGCAAATTGCAATAGACGACATTGGGCTCGCTCGTTATAGACCAAGTTTTATCTGACCCTTTCAAGCGGAAGCGAAACTTTGCGTTCTCTGGCTCTCTGTAACTGTCGCTCGTGAATGTGAAGGTAATTGTGTTTTGCCAATGCGCTAATTCAGGGAGCGAGGTTGGGGATAAGACTTGAAGCGTGTCAATGACCACTTTTGAAAGGCGCGCGACGGGTGCGCGTGTTTGCGGCGCAAAGTCGCGAAGCGTTATGCTTAGCGCGCCGTCGCTCGTTGTTATCCATAACTTATCCTCTTCGCCATCATACCAAAAGTTTGATGCCGACGATTCCGATTTTGGACGAATGGGAATCGAACCGACCGACACAAATCGGACGTTTTTTTCTTCTTCGCTTTCCAGCCGGCACAAGCCGCTGCGCGTTACGACCCACAATTCGCCTGATGCTTGTCGGAAGGCGTATCTGACCGATTCATGGCTTAATCCATCTTGCGTGGTTAAGATTTTCTTTCCGCTTTGATTGCGACGCAAAAGTCCTTTGCTTGTGCATATCCAAAGGGTTGTGTCGCCTTTTTGATTGACTTCTTCCAGGACGGCAAAGACAACGTTTGACGGCAATCCCTCTTTCGTTGTGAAGGTTTGGAATTTGCCGTCTTGAAATTTTGAAACGCCAGAATTGCGCGACGAGAACCAGATTGAGGCAACCCCTTCATCAATTGTTTCAATCATATCGCTTGCAAGTCCATCGGTGAGGAGAAAGGTTTTTGGTTTATCTTCTTCAATGCAATGCACGCCCGAGCCGTAAGTGGCAATCCAGAGCGCGTTTGTTTTCTTGTTGGAAAAGCCTTTGGTTGAATATCGTATTGCAGAGATGCCGCCCTCGACACGGGGCGGGGACTGCTTGTAGAGGCGTTCCTTGTTTTTCAAATCCATTTGAATCTGAAACATGTAGTGCAATCCTGCCACAAGAAGCGTGTCGCCGTGTTGGGCGAATCCGACGGTGTTGATTTTTTCGTTGTCGTTGGTGCTTGTGGGAAGCGTAAAGAGGCTTGATTTGTCAAGGCACGCGACGCCTTCGGTTGTTCCAATCCAAATTCTTCCTTGCGAATCTTTGAAGAGGGCATTGGTTTGACTGCTCGGCAAGCCGCTTGCTTTGGTGTATTGCGTTACCCTCTCGGAGCGCATTTTTTTCACGCCTTGCCCGAATGTGCCGACCCAGAGCGTTCCTTCTTTGTCTTCAAAGGTGCAATTCACGATAAACGCCTCTCCGCCGTCGACGCACCTGAAGTGTGTTGTATCGCCTTTGGCGTTAGGCTTGGTGAGTCGGTTGAGTTGTTTATTGTAAAAGCCACCTCGGGGCTTGATGTGAAGTGAAGGCGCTTCTTTTTCGGTGAGCGGATAAATCTGATTTGCTTCTAATTTCGCCCAGCCTTTTTCGAAGGTTTTGAAATACATCGCGCCGTTTGAGTCTTGGGCGATGAAGACGACGAAGTCTTCGGGCAATCCGTCTTCGCGATTGAAGGTTGTGAATGTTGCGCCGTCGAAGCGTGCGACGCCTTTATCAGTGGCGAACCACATCGCGCCGTCTCGGTCTTGAAAGATGCTGTTGATGTAGCGACTGGGCAAGCCGTCGGACGTGGTGAATGATTTCCACAACGCTTCTTGTGAAACGGCTATCAAAGGTGATGAGAGGAAAAGCAGCATCAAAGCAACTCTTTGAATCATTTTCCTCAACGGTTTCGCGTTCAAGCGATGCGTTCGGCGATGGATTTTCCTTGCAGGAAGTTCAAGAGGTAATCGCGCCCGCCCGCTTTGCTATCTGTTCCAGAGAGATTAAATCCACCAAACGGATGCACGCCGACAAGCGCGCCCGTGATTTTACGATTGAGATACAAATTTCCGACGAAAAGTTCTTCCTTAGCGCGTGCTAACTTTTTCTTGTTCTTTGTGAAAACGCCGCCCGTCAAGCCGTATTCCGTGTCGTTTGCAATGCGCAAGGCTTCATCAAAATCAGACGCCTTGATGCACGCAAGCACGGGACCGAAAATTTCTTCTTGCGCGATACGTGCTTTTGGGTCGACCTCTGCGAAAATCGTCGGCTCAATGAACCAGCCTTTGCTCGAGTCGACCTTTCCACCGAACACGAGTTTGGCTTCCGATTTTCCAATCTCGATGTAGTCTGAAATTTTTTTGAAGGCTTTTTCACTTGAAACGGCGGAGATTGACGGGTTCTCGGTTGCGTCGCCGAGCGTGAGCGTGCCGGCTCTCTCAATGAGTTTGTCGAGCACTTTGTCGTAGATTTTTTCGTTGATAATCACTCTCGAGCAAGCGGAGCATTTTTGTCCCGAAAATCCGAAGGCGGATTGGATAGTGGCTTTGACGGCTTCGTCGAGATTGGCGTCGGGCTCGATAATGATTGCATCTTTACCGCCCATTTCAGCGATGACGCGCTTCATCCACTTTTGTCCGTCGCGCATTTTCGCCGCCGATTCGTTGATTTTGAGTCCAACAACTTTTGAGCCTGTGAAGGAGATAAACCGTGTTTTAGGGTGCTCGACCATGGCTTCGCCGACCTCCGCGCCGCCATAAATGACGTTCAAGACGCCTTTCGGCAATCCGACTTCTTCCATCAACTCGGCAAACTTTGCGGCGACAAACGGCGCATCAGGCGAAGGTTTAAGCACGACGGTATTTCCTGCAACGAGTGCCGATGTCGTCATGCCGACCATAATCGCCAGCGCGAAGTTCCAAGGCGGCAGAATCGCGCCGACGCCAAGCGGAATGTAAATGAGTTCGTTTTCTTCTTTGCCTAACCACTTCGGCGATTTAACGACGGGTTGGGGCGCACAGAGTCGCAAGGCTTCTCGCGCATAGAACTCCATGAAGTCAATCGCTTCGGCGGTGTCCATATCGGCTTCCGCCCAATTTTTAGCGACTTCAAACATCATCATGGCGGAAAACTCGTGCTTGCGTTTGCGCATTTTTTCCGCCGCTTTCAAGAGATATGACGCGCGTTTCTCGACGGGCGTTTTTTTCCAAAACTCAAAGGCTTCGCTTGCCGCACCGATGGCGTTTTCCACGTCGGAGTTATCGCACAGCGGGAAAGTCGCAACGACTTCTCGGTGATTTGATGGATTCGTTGAAATGAGTTTTTGTTCGGATTTGCTTCGGAACTCTGTGCCGATTCGGGCGGGAAACGCTTTGCCCAGTTCGCCGCGAATTTTTTCAATCGCGCGTTCCATTTCGCGCTTGTTTTTGGGATTGCTGAAATCGGTCGGCGGCTCGTTTTGAAACGGAGGCAGTTTGATGGACTTTGATGATTTAGGCATAGTATAAGTTGGAATCGGTTTTGAATTCATTTTGCAAAATTACATAGAGCATGTAGAATCGCAACGCAAAAATATCACGATTCCCTATCCAACCGTTCAGATACGCCATATCATATTTTTCATATTTCTCGTCGTCGGAATTTCAATTAGCCTAAAAAAATTAGGAAGATTTGTAAAAAAACCTTTTTTAGTTATACTTTTGCAAAGTTTTCCTAACAAAACAACACTTTTATTTTAAGCAACCTAAAAATTTTAGTCAAAATGATGAGAATGAAGTTATTGCTGATTGCAATGCTTGTTTTCGCCCCACTCGCCCAAGCACAAGAGAAAGTTGCCGAAGCGACAGTGCCATCTGTTGCAGAAGTTGCAACCGCCAGCGCGCCGAGTGCGCCGAGCGTAGAGTCGCTGATGTCGGCTTACAGCGATTTGCGCGTCGGGTTGGATACGGTTTGGGTGCTTGTTGCCGCGATGCTCGTATTTTTTATGAACGCGGGATTTGCGTTGGTTGAAAGCGGATTGACGCGCGCCAAGAACACGGTGAACATCCTTGCGAAAAATTTCATTGTCTTCGCCGCCGCATCGGTCTCGTTTTGGGTGCTGGGCTGGGGCTTGATGTTCGGCGACGGCAACGCGTGGCTCGGCTTGAAAGGCTTGTGGTTTGTAGGCGGCGCGGATAATTCGCCCGCACTTGGAAGCGATTATCTTTCTGCCAATCCTTTTTCTACAACGGTTTATGAAGGCGACTACTCGGCGATTAATTGGACTCCCGTTCCGCTTTGGGCGAAGTTCTTCTTCCAATTAGTGTTTGCCGGCACAGCGGCGACGATTGTTTCCGGTGCAGTTGCAGAACGCATCAAGTTCGGTTCATTCCTCGTGTTCAGTTTTATTCTGGTTGCGCTGATTTACCCGATTTCAGGACACTGGATTTGGGGCGGCGGCATTTTGGGCATGACACCCGAAGACGGCGATTTCTTCGGCAACTTCCGCGATTTTGCAGGCTCGACCGTCGTTCACTCCGTCGGTGGCTGGGCGGCACTTGCCGGAATTATTGTTCTCGGTCCGCGCATTGGCAAATACAAGGATGGCGAGGTGAATCAAATTCCGGGACATAACATGACTTCTGCCGCGCTGGGCGTGTTCATTCTTTGGCTCGGCTGGTTCGGCTTCAATCCGGGCTCGACCATGTCGGCAGGCAACGGCTCGGCGATTGCGCACATCGTCGTCAATACTAACATCGCCGCCGCAATGGGTTCGCTCGGCGCACTTTTGATGGCACTCATCATCAATAAAAAGTTTGAATTCACGATGATTTTGAATGGATGTTTGGCAGGATTGGTCGCAATTACCGCACCATGCGCGTTTGTCTCAATCGGTTCAGGGGCAGTAATTGGATTGATTGCCGGCGTGCTTGTCGTGCTGGCGACTTTTGCGATGGATAAGTTTAAGTTAGACGACCCCGTCGGCGCCGTGCCCGTTCACCTCATCAACGGCATTTGGGGAACAGTCGCCCTCGGCTTGTTCTACAACGTCGATATTGCCAAATCCGTCGCCGCGCTCGACACAGGACTTTCCCCGATGGCTCAAACCATTCAACAGCTCAAAGGCATTTTGCTCGTCGGCGTTTTTGCCTTCGCCATTTCCTTTGCCATTTGGTATGTGCTTAAACTCGTGATGGGCATTCGCGTTTCCGCCGATGAAGAGCAAGAAGGTCTGGATATTGGCGAACATGGCGACCTTGCTTATCCCGATTTCCAAATCGAGTATCATAAGCTTATCGGCAACAAAATTGTCGAGGATAAAGTCAGTGCCAATGGTGAAGGCGTGAAGGTGTAACCGCTTTCAAGAAAACATTTTGGAATTTCCAAAAAATCACTACAAATTCCCGATGTAACGAGCCTAACAGTTCTTATCCATTCAAACAACGGTTAGGCTCTTTCATCAACTTTAATTTAGAGTTTATCGAAGCAGAGTTTAATGTGTGAGAAATCCCCTTGTTACCTGAGCAACCTCTTGTAAGCCCTACAAGAGGTTTTTTGTTCCTATCTTTGCCACACAATTTTTCAAACTATGTCGGAGATTCGCAACGCTTTTGCCAAAATCAACCTCGCGCTTTACATCACGAATAAACTGCCCAACGGCTATCACTCGATAGAAACGATTTTCGCGCCGATTCAGTGGCACGATACGCTCACTTTTTCGCCGTCTCCAACAATTGAGCTCACTTGCTCGATTTCATCGCTTCCGACGGATTCGTCGAACCTTTGCTTCAAAGCGGCAAAATTGCTTCAAGAGACATATCGAGTTGAAAATGGGATTCGGATTCATCTTGAAAAATCGATTCCTTTCGGGGCGGGATTGGGCGGCGGCTCGAGCGATGCCGCGACGGTGCTTCTGTATCTGAACCGCTATTGGCAACTGAACTTGCCTTCGGCTGAACTCGCAACGCTTGCACTCGCACTCGGCGCCGACGTGCCGTATTTCCTTTCAACCCATGCTCTGGCGTTTGCCGAAGGCGTTGGAGAAAAGCTCACGGATTTGCATTGCACACTTCCTTATTCACTTGTGGTCGTTTTTCCAAACGAGATGGTCTCGACGGTGTGGGCGTATAAAAATTTGCGTCTCTCGTTTCCGCGTCAAGCTCCAAACTGCCGCGAAGCCTTGAAAAATCTGATAGAAACAGGCGACATCACTTTCTTAAATGTGTTTGAAAACGATTTTGAACCACTTGTTGAATCGGCATTTCCGATTGTCAAATCGTTGAAGGCAGAACTTTTGGAGCATGGCGCATTGAAGGCGATGATGTCGGGCAGTGGCTCGGCGGTTTTTGGCATTTTTGACGACACAGAGCGCGCCCAAGTTTGTTGTGATGTCTTTTCAAACCGGTTTCCAGTGTCTTACACGCCGCCCTGTTTTGCGATGTGCAATCCTGATTTCGTATTTTCCTAAAAACTTGTTCGTCATGCCTGTTCAAAAAACACTCAACAAGCTGCTTGCTTCTCTTCCTGCCTTTGCTGAAACGCGCGCTGGGTTTTTGCTTTTAATTGACCCTGATAAATACGACGAACCCGCGCTTCTCAAACTTGCCGAAGATGCTACTACATTCGGCGCAACAGCGATTCTCATCGGTGGAAGTATGATGGTCTCGAATCGTTTAGACGAATACATTCGGCACATCAAGTCAGTTTCAAACTTGCCTGTGATTATTTTTCCCGGAAGTGTGGTGCAAGTGTCGCGCGAAGCCGACGCGATTCTGTATCTCTCGCTGGTGAGCGGTCGCAATCCCGAATATCTGATTGGGCATCATGTGATTGCCGCGCCGCTCATTCAGCAACTTGAACTTGAGCCGATTTCAACGGCGTATCTGTTGATTGAATCGGGAAGAAGGACAGCGGTTGAATTTATGTCGAACTCGTCGCCGATTCCGCGCCACAAGCCGGAGATTGCGGCGGCGCACGCTTTAGCGGCAGAATATCTCGGCATGAAACTCGTTTATCTCGAAGCGGGAAGCGGCGCGGATTACAGCGTGCCCGAAGAGATGATTTCGCTTGTTTCAAAGACGATTTCCGTTCCGCTCATCGTCGGCGGCGGCATTCGCACGCCAGAAGACGTGCATCGCAAAGTTCAGGCAGGCGCACAGTTCGTCGTCGTCGGCAATGCGTTTGAGCGTCGGCACGACAAAATCTACCTGCAAGAAATGATTGCCGCAACACGCCTTTCGCGCAAAGTTGAGCCAGTCTCGCGTTAAGACTTCGGTTCGCGCGCTCGGATACTTTCTCGGTCGTATTCCATCATTTTTTCGACGGCGTCATACTCGACGACGAATTGAATTACCATCGTTCGCACGCTTTCAAAGTCGGGTTCAACATCTTTGAAATTCTTGCAACTAAATCGTTGATGCTCGCAGTAGGTTTCTAAAAAGTATCCGATGTATTCTTCTTCCGTTTCGTCTTCTTTGATTCGAATGGCTTTGCGCATTTCCAGCGCGTAAGAAAGCAAATACTTGTTGGAATGGTCGAAGACTGCGAAGGCATAGAGGACGGGTGGCTCGTCGATGTGGTTTTGGCGCAGTTCGTCAAAATCAACAGGGCACACGTAGCAATCAATGAAATACTTGGGCGTTTCAATCTCTTCCGTTTTTACGAGGCGAGACCAGCGCGGAGAGAGTTGTGCGTTCATAAATGTACTTTTGAGTTTGTTTTGGACGCGTGAAAATAGCAAAACCTTTTTTCAAAACGTGCCTTCGTTTTTGGCTTGAACAAGCGCGGAGAAAATCTTACCTTCTAATTTGCTTTTATCATAAACAATTCAATCAAGGAGTTATGAAAAGTTTTTGTCTATCACTCGCTTTGCTGTTTGGTGCGTTGCCGCTTTTTGCGCAAGAGCGTGTTGAAGAGCGATTGCGCGAGAAACTTGCCACCATGCGTCCTGACGAAAAAATTCGCGTCATCATTTATATGGCGGAGCAAGTTGACCTGAATGCGCTGGAACGTGATTTCACCGCTCGTAAAGCGGGCAAAGCCGTGCGTCATTACGAAACCGTTTCGCGCTTGCGCACCCTTGCCGAGCAATCTCAACGCGGTGTTCTCAACGAACTTTCCGAGCGCGTCCAACGCGGCGAAGCCGAACAAATCGAGCAAATGTGGCTTGCGAACATGATTTTGGGCAACCTTTCCAAACAAACCATTCTCGATCTTGCCCAACGCACCGATGTGGCGATGATTTACGAAGACGGATTGCTTGAACTCGACGCCCCTGTTGAGCAAACCAATGCGCCTTCTGTGCCAAATGGTTCAGAGCTGGGATTGCGCCGAATCAACGCACACCGTTTGTGGGAACTTGGCTACACTGGCGCAGGCTCGCTTGTGATGAACATTGATACTGGAGTTTTTGGCACTCACCCCGCGCTGGTCGGCAAATGGCGCGGCGAAGAGCCAGGCGTGATGTGGTACCACGCATGGTTTGACCAACGCTCTAATCCCTCTTCGATTCCAACCGATTACGGCTCGACGAAACACGGCTCGCATACGATGGGCACGATGGTCGGTCTGCAAGCGAGCACCAACGACACCATCGGCGTCGCCTTCGGTGCAAAGTGGATTGCCGCACCCACAATTGACGTCGGGTTCAATCCGCACACCAGCTTTACGCTCCGTGCTTTCCAATGGGCGGCAGACCCCGACAGCAACGGCATCGACAACGGCGACGTGCCTGATGTGATTGCCAATTCTTATCAAGACCCCAACGTCTCGGCGCAACAATGTAGCACAACGGCGGGTGGCTACTGGACGGTCATTCAAGCCCTTGAAACGATGGGCACTGCTGTCATTTTCTCGGCGGGCAATTCTGGACCGAATCCTCAAACGCTGACCCCACCGAAAAATCACCCCAATCTCTCCACTGTCGGCGCAATTGACGCCAACACGCTCAACATTGCCAACTTCAGCAGTCGCGGACCTTCGCGCTGTGGTGCTGACATCATTAAGCCCGAAGTTGTTGCCCCCGGTGTCAATGTGCGCTCTGCAAATTCTGCAACAGGCTACGGCAATTTGAGCGGCACTTCAATGGCTTGCCCACATGTAGCGGGCGCAATCGCGCTGCTCAAAGAAGTCAACCCGTCTTTGACCGCCGTTCAAATCCGCGATATTCTCTATGAAACCGCTACCGATTTAGGCGCGACTGGTCCCGATAACACCTTCGGCAAGGGACTGATTGATGTGTGGGCGGCGTATCAATACATTTCTTCAACGATGATTTTCCGTGTTGACGGATATGTGATTGACGCGCAAACCGGCGACACGCTTCGCAACGCGCGTGTCAAAAACCTGAACTCGAATATCGAAGTTGTTACCACTAATGGGAAGTTCAGTTTCGCTCTACCTGACACGGGAATGTATCTGTTTGCCACCTCGCTCAATCCGACCAGTCCAACGGGCTACATCTCGCGCGTCGATACGCTTTACGCGCCCGAAGATTCCACGATCTACACCATGACGATATTCCTCGAGCGCAAGCCAAACCCAACATTGAGCGTGAGTGCCACACAAGGCATCACCTTCAACCTGACAGGATTGGATAGCGCGGAAGCAACGCTCACGGTTTCCAACACCGGTCCGCCTTTCAGCGAATTAGAATATCGCTTAGAACTGCAAGGCGGATTGGGCGGACTTAAAAACGATGTGTTGGGCTCTAAAACCAATACACTCTTGGGCGCGAACCGTTTTCGCGGAAACCTTTACACCGTTACCGAAACAACCAAACTCAAAGAAATCCAATCGTATCACTTCCTCTACCGTCCTTCAACCACCTTCAAGTTCTTCGTTTATGAAAACGCAACATTGACAGGACGATACGCTAAAATTTTTGAGAGCAATCCGGTTGTCGTTGAGCCGCCGTTTGATGGTTTTGTCCGTTCTGGTCCGATGAATCTGGTTTTAGAAGCGAACAAGTTCTACATTATTGGTGCGGGGTGGGATAGTTTAACGACGCATTATCAAGGTCCAGGTGCGGGTAATTTAGCTTTTGGCAATTTCACTGCAGGCGTTCTCCTCAATGCATTTCCGCCGCCCGATTCACTGACGCCGACGACCTCGTCGCTTCCCTATCACATGATTCTTTCCACAACAAGCGGCAAGTTTGTTTCGGTCTTTCCGCTTCAAGGCGATACGCTTCAATCGGGCGCGTCAAGAGAGCACCTTGTTCGCGTCAATACGGCAGGACTTGATGAGACCGACACCTACACCGCCGCCATTCGCATTACAAGTTCCGATACGCTCAACTCCGTTTTCACCGTGCCGATTACGCTGAACTTCACCATGCTCAGCACGCCAACCCCCATCACGGAAGAGCGTAGCACACTGCCGAAAGAATTTGCACTTGCACAAAACTATCCGAATCCGTTCAACCCAAGCACGATTATTGCTTACCAACTTCCTACTGCCAGCGATGTGCGCTTGGAACTCTTCGATGTGCTCGGGCGCAAAATTTCAACGCTCGTCAATGCGCGCCAATCCGCAGGCTATTACAACTTCACACTGAACGCCAGCAATCTTGCCACAGGCATTTATTTCTACCGCCTTGAAGCGCGCTCCATAGGCTCGCAGGCTGGCAATTTCGTGCAGACGAAGAAGATGATGCTGGTGAAGTAATGAATAATGAGGAGTGAGGAATGAGTAACGAGGCTGTTATCGCGCTTCGTTACTCATTTTTTATTGGACTTGTTTAGTTGAAAATTGTGCGTAAATTGATTAAAAACGAAGCAATCAGAAGCCAAGACTTAAATCGTGATGCACGGGCTT
>FWPU01006460.1_pt1 | contig 17447 bp, 18 predicted proteins | sample 2228361 | NCBI WGS metagenome assembly FWPU01 (sample SAMEA103939777, study PRJEB20133) | metagenome
GAGGAGGGATCGTGAAGCGGGTCCTCGTCACCGGCGCGGCCGGGTTCATTGGCTGGAAGGTCTGCGAGACGCTCCTGGCTGAGGGCTACAGTGTCGTCGGGGTGGACAACCTGAACGACGCCTACGATGTGCGCCTCAAGCGCTGGCGGCTCGACCAGCTTCAGGGCAAGCCCGGGTTCGAGTTCCACGTGCTGGACATCACTAATCGCGAGGCCATGCGCAGACTGTTCCTTTCCCTCAGCGGCAGTCCGACCGATAGTGCCCGGGGGTCCGGGGAAGGTTTCGGCCCATGCCTCGCCGTGATCAACCTTGCGGCCCGTGCGGGCGTGCGCCAGTCGGTGGAGGACCCCTGGGTCTACTTCGAGACGAACGTCACGGGGCTCTTGAATCTTCTCGGTCCGTGCCGCGAGTTCGGTGTTAAGAAATTCGTGCAGGCTTCGACCTCGAGCGTTTGAACGTCGCGCTCACGAGATTCCTGCAGGAGGTCCCGCCTTGTTGCCTGAAAAACTTGACTCAAGTACTCAGATTTCAACTGGTCAAGCCTCCTAGGACGTCGTTCGACCGCGGGCTGGAAAGCGTCGTCGCTTGGTACAGCCGAAACCGCGCGTCGGCTAGCGAGGCGGGAACGTGAGCGCTGGTCGCGCCGGCGCCCGTGTGTTCTGAACTCTTCGTGGACAGGAGACGCCGGTTGTGAAGGGAGCGGTGGTCTCCCCTGCAGGCGGCTTCATCGCCGGGCACCTGGTCAAGAAGCTGAAGCGCGAGGGGTATTGGGTGTGCGGGGCGGACTGCCCAACGTTGACTGAACTCTCACCTCCACCGCCCGGCAAGACCGGCTGGTCGTGGGCGGAGGAGAGCCGAAGGCGTGACCTTAGATTGCTTCTTCTCCGTCAGCTTTATGGTGAATTGGGTATCCCGGAGGCGGTCTGTGACCGGGCCGTTGGCCAAGGGGCTTGACAGCGCGAGCCAGATGAGCTCAAAGCTTTCAGCGGATTAAGACGCAAGCGGTCACAAACCAGGCGCTCATGTGTCCCTTGCGACAAGAGCTGGATGCAAGAGCAGCTGAAGCTGTCGCCTTGGCTCTGGAGATGGAGGCGCAATTACCCTTGATGGATGAGCACCTTGGACGGGAGAGCGCCCATCATGTGGGTCTGCCCTGCATAGGGCTAAATTGGCGTTCTTATCGAGGTCAAGGGAGAAGGATTGATTGGTGCAGCCAAGCCTCTCCTGGACGCATTAGGTGACACAGCTACCTTTCAGGTAGCCGATGCAGTGTTTGAGCGCGTATTGCAAGACGAGGGACAGGCATGAAGATCGCTGATCATCGGTTGCGCCGGCTTCATCGGCGCAAATCTGGTGTGTATGCTCCTGGATCTCGGTTACCAGGTGAGCGTGCACGATGATCTGAGCACCGGTAGACGGGAATACCTAGAGGGCTTGCCCCGTGAAGGCTCAACTTCACAAGGCGGGCCCATCGAGTGCGTGGAAGGCGACATTCTGGATGTTCACCTGGTGAATCACGCGGTGCCCGGCCACGATGGCATTGTCCGGCTGGCCGCCGAGGCCTGCGTCCCCGGCTCGCTGGCCAGCCCGCGGCAGACTTATGAGGTGAATTTCGTTGGCACGCTGAACCTCTTAGACACGTGTCACCGCGTCGTTGGAGAGACCAGGAGACACCGACAGAGGAGGGCAAGCAAGCTAAGGAGCAGCGCAGCCAGGGAGCGGACGAGCAAGGGGGCAGAGGAGCACAGGTAATGAGGGAGCCAGGGTGAGACAAAGCCATCATGGACTTGACGTGATCATCAACCCTCGGCCGTCGTTGATGGCACGGAGGCAGCGGTGATTTCTCCTGCGGACCTCCGTAGACCCACACCTCTTCTCAAGATTCTCCACGTTGTCGGTGCCCGCCCCAATTTCATGAAAGCCGCCCCCATCATGCGGGAGATGGCGAAGTACCCGCATGAATTTGAGCAGATCCTGGTGCATACGGGCCAGCACTACGACGCCAACATGTCGAAGGTGTTCTTCGAGGAGCTGGAGCTGCCCCAGCCGGACATCTACCTGGGCGTGGGATCCGGCAGCCATGCGCAGCAGACGGCCGGCATTATGCTGACCTTTGAGCCGGTGCTGCTGGAGCACAGGCCAGACTGGGTCATCGTGGTGGGGGACGTGAACTCCACTCTGGCCTGCGCGCTGGTGTGTGCCAAACTTGGCATCAAGGTGGCCCACGTGGAAGCGGGGTTGCGTTCGTTTGACCGCACGATGCCGGAGGAGATCAATCGCGTCCTCACCGACCAAATTGCTGATCTGCTCTTTACCACCGAGCCCAGCGCGAACGAGAACCTGCGGCGGGAGGGCATCCCCAAAGAGCGCATTCACTTCGTGGGCAACGTGATGATTGACACACTGCTGCGGCACAAGGAGCGCGCGCTGGCGCTGGATGTGGTGGGCAGGTACGGGCTGGAAGCGGGGGGCTTTGCTTTGCTGACGCTGCATCGCCCATCGAACGTGGATGTGCCAGAAGTGCTGGGCGGAATCCTGGACGCACTGGCGGAGCTTCAGGCGCGGTTGCCAATCATCTTCCCTGCCCATCCTCGAACGGTGGAGCGGATACAGGAGTTCGGCTTTAAGGGAAGGCTGGCAGCGATGCGGGACCTGCGGGTGACGGAGCCATTGGGCTACCTGGAGTTCCTGAACCTGATGGCGAACGCAGGATTGGTCCTGACCGATTCCGGCGGTGTCCAGGAGGAGACGACGATCCTGGGTGTGCCCTGCCTGACGCTGCGGGAGAACACTGAGCGGCCGGTGACGGTAACGCAAGGGACGAATACAGTGGTGGGCTCTGACCCGCAGCGGATCGTGGCGGAGGCGCTGGCGATATTGGACGGCAAGGGCAAAGCCGGCCGCGTGCCGGAATTATGGGATGGACAGGCGGCAGAACGGATTGTGACTGTTTTGGGCGAGGTTTCGGAGTGAGACAAGTCTTGATTCGACGCGGTCAGGTGACGGTGGAAAACGTGCCGGCGCCGCTGGTTGGGAGGGGCCATGTGCTGGTGGAGGTGGCTTATTCCCTCATCAGTGCTGGCACCGAGATCAGCAGCGTGGAGAGTTCCGGCAAGTCACTGGTCAAACGGGCATTGGAGCAGCCGGATAAGGTGAAGCAGGTGCTGGAGCATCTTCGCCGCCAAGGTATTCAGAAGACAGTAGCGAAGGTGAAAGGGCAGTTGGATGGAGGCAGGCCCACTGGCTACTCCTGCTCTGGGATCGTCATTCAGGTAGCTGAAGGGGTGGAGGGCATCTACCCCGGTGACCGGGTTGCTTGCGCGGGTGCGGCTATCGCCAATCATGCCGAGATCGTGCTGGTGCCTCGCAATCTGGTGGTGAAGGTACCTGGAGGATGCGACTTGAAAGCGGCAGCGTCGGTCACGCTCGGTGCTATCGCCATGCAGGGCGTGCGCCGGGCTGACCTCCGCCTGGGCGAAATCGTGGCGGTGATCGGGCTAGGGCTGGTGGGACAGCTCACGGTGCAATTGCTAAAGGCGGCCGGTTGCCGGGTGATCGGATTCGATCTTGACGCGCGGCGTGTGGCGCTGGCCCATCAGTTGGGCGCCGATCACGCCTTCGTCTCTACAGACGTGGATGTGCTCAACGAGGTGCGCCATCTGACCGATAGTCATGGTGTTGATGCGACGATCATCACTGCCGCGTCCCGGAGCGATGCCATTGTCCAACAGGCGATGGAGATCACCCGCAAGAAGGGACGGGTAGTTGTGGTTGGGGATGTTGGGCTGGGGTTAAGGCGATCACCTTTTTATGAAAAAGAGATTGACTTCCTGATTTCGTGCTCGTACGGGCCGGGTCGTTACGACGAGCGGTATGAGGAAGAGGGACTGGACTACCCCTACGCCTACGTGCGCTGGACTGAAAACCGCAACATGCAGGAGTATCTGCGCCTGGTGGCTGAAGGCAAGGTGAAGGTGGAGCCGATTCTGGAGCGCGAATACGACATCGCCCAGGCCTCACAGGCTTACGAAGAGTTACGGACGGCAGCCGCGAAGCCTCTGGGGGTGCTGTTGCGCTATCCGTTAGATGACCAGCAGGCGCAAGTAGCCAAGTTAGCCACCAGGGTAGTGTTGCGCTCCAAGCCTGTAAGCGGCAAGATCAACATTGCAGTGATCGGAGTTGGTGACTTTGCCAAAAGTGTACATCTGCCCAATCTGCAGCAGCTCTCGAATTTGTATCACATCCGGGCAATCGTAAGTGCCACTGGCAGCAATGCTAAGGCGACGGCGCAGCAGTTCGGTGCGGATTATGCCAGCACGAAATATGAGGATGTGCTGAATGACCCTGATGTGGACGCTGTTCTGATATGCACTCGCCACCACCTGCACGCCCAACAAACCATTGCTGCGTTGAAAGCTGGCAAGCACGTGTACTCTGAAAAGCCCCTGGCGCTCAATGAGCAGGAACTCAACGAGATATTGGCCTGCTACGGCCTCTCCCTCGCGGACTTTGACGAGAACAACCCGCAATCTGTAACGCACAACCTGCAACCCATCTTGATGGTCGGGTTTAACCGCCGCTTCTCCCCGGCCGCCCAACATATGAGAGAGCTCGTAAGCCAGCGCCAGAACCCACTAATGATGCTCTATCGGGTCAACGCTGGCTACTTGCCACCAGATCATTGGGTGCATGGACCTGAGGGAGGTGGACGAATTGTGGGCGAGATGTGTCACATGTTCGACTTGTTCAACTTCTTGGTGGATGCGCCGATCGGGGCAGTGCGTGTCGAATCGTTGGGGCCGCGCACAGAACACGTGCTAAGCAGTGACAATGTGAATGCCATGGTGCGCTATGCCGATGGCTCGGTTTGCACGCTTTTTTATACGGCGATGGGCGCGTCGAGCTTGGTTAAGGAGTATTTGGAAGTTCATATGGATGGCAAATCAATCCTATTAGAAGACTTCAAGGTGCTACGAGTGTATGGAAGCGGTTACAGAGGATGGCGTGGCATGGTAGCTGACAAGGGACATAAACTAGCTCTTGAAGTATTTGCTCGGTGCTTGAATTCGGGTAAAGGTTGGCCTATATGTCTGGATTCACTGGTTTCATCTTCGCTTATAAGCTTTGCTGTTTCATCGGTTCGCACTAGCGGATTATCCACATGATTGGCATCGCAATATATAGGATTACGGTGTGCGTCGCATACGTTCGCTGCTGAGCACTGTACTAGTCTTTGTCTGCCTAGGCGCAGTTGTAATCAAGTACGCTGTACTTATTGCTTCGGGGCTGGTGAACGTTGGTAGTCTACGAGTTGAGCGCATTATGGCGGCTTACGGTAGGCCCGGCCAGTACCCGCTCTCCTTGGTAGGCATGTCCAGCGCTTCACCGCAGGTGAATGCTGTCCTGCAACAGGCAGAAAAGGCTTATGCGCATGCTCTGAGTTTGGCCCCTTACAATTCTTCTGATCGCTGGGGTTTGGGACGAGTGTGCCTCATACAAGGGATCCGAGCGATGGGAGCCCAGGTATTGGCTCCGTTGTCATCCGACGTCGCTGGCAATCAATTGTTGTATTTGGATCTTATGACTGTCTTGTGACCCACAGGGGACCTGCGAACGCGTGTTGATATCTGTGAACGAACATCTCCGCCACACGGAGGCATTGCGCCAGAAATCCGTGACTCTCTGGTACTGGCGTATTTGGAACAATCTGACCTATTGCGGGCGAAGAATAGCACTACAGGCGAAGAAGGAGTATTGCGCAAGGTAATAGTCCTTCGTCCGGGTGACCTGTTTGGGCAGTACCGTTTGCTGCAGTTGAAAGACAAGCGCGAGGAGGGCACAACAGCGCAACTCGAAGCCTTGCAGTTCTTTGATAATGAGGCAATTGATCCAGTGAATGATCGTTTGCTGACTTATGCAGCGAGAGTGATCCCCGGCCTTCTAACTAGGGGCATTTGGGACAAGCAAAGGACGCTCTATATCATCTCTTTTTTCGTATACCAACGCGGTTATACGCCAGGTGTCGCAGACATATTGAAGGAGTTGGCAAAAGCATTTCCGAGCGATCCAGACTGGGTCTTCTATATCGGGGAAATGTATCGCGGCCAGGGTGACCAAAGGTTACTGAGGAAGCATACAGGAGGACAATTAACTTAGAGCCTGCTTATGCAAAGGCTTATCTAAAGCTTGGCGAACTCGTAGAAGCTCGGTGTCGCCAGGCGAGGGCGCTATCCAGGACCTTATGGAATTAAATTTCTGCGTGTTCGATCGAGGGACTTTGGCGCGACAACGAAAATGTCATGGAAACGAACCCGTTGATTGACATTCGCGGCACGCAAATTGCGCGCAACAGCGCTTTAAATCTTGCTGGCGAAATGCTACCTTTAGTTGCAGCTGTGGTAGCTATTCCTTTCGTAGTGCGGGGGCTCGGGCGGGATGGCTTTGGCATTCTTTCTCTGGCATGGGTCGTGTTGGGATACTTCACTCACTTTGACCTGGGGATGGGACGTGCAACTAGCAAGTTCGTCGCTGAGTATTTGGCTGGCGGGAAGGAGCAGGAAGTCCGAGCCTTGGTCTGGAACTTCGTTAAAATCACCGGGGGGCTTGGAGTTCTTGGGAGCATTACACTTACTGCCGTGAGCCCTGTCTTAAGCGAAAAGATCTTCAACATACCTCCGGGGCTGATCGGAGAGGCAAGAAATACCTTCCACATCTTGGCCTTGGCGATACCCGTCGTGTTGATTTCGACGACTCTTAGGGGCGTGCTTGCGGCGGTGCAGCGCTTTGACTTGATCAACGTCGTGAAAGTACCGACTTCCGTCTTGAACTATCTGATTCCGGCTGCGACTGCTCCCTTTGGCGTTGGCTTGACGAGTATCGTGATGCTTCTCGTCGTTGCGCGGTTGGGAGCAGCCGTCGCGTACGTGCTTCTCACGGTTCGAGTGCTACCTGTTTTCGGACCAAATCTCACTTCTAAGCGAAGCGCTGTCCGTCCCCTTCTGTTATATGCGGGATGGGTGACCGTGATCACCATCGTAGGACCGATCAACACGTATTTGGACCGCTTCCTTATTGGTTCGCTTGTTACAGTGGTTGCACTATCGTATTACACACCGGCTTACGAGATGGTCGTCCGCCTCTGGATTCTGCCGTCTAGTCTCAGCGCCACGCTTTTTCCCGCCTTCAGTACCCTCGGCGCTATGGCTGCCCGAAAAGAGTTGGAGCGTCTTTTCGCACGGTCTGTCAAACATTTATTCTTGATTGTGGCACCCTTGGCGCTGGTTTTGGTGGTTTTCGCCCAAGACGTATTTCGTTTCTGGTTAGGAGCGGACTTTGCGGAAAAAAGTTCCTCTGTAATGCAGATACTTGCGGTGGGTATTGTAATTAATTCCCTGGGATGGGTGCCCGCCAGCTTGCTCATGGGACTTGGGCGTCCTGACGTGAGAGCACAGTTGCTCCTATTTGAGTTGCCCATTTACACGGGATTAAGCTTCATACTGATAAGAAACATGGGCATCAACGGAGCAGCTATGGCGCGGGCCCTGATAGGAGCAACAGATGCTCTGCTCCTTTTCATGGCGTCTTGGAAGCTTTTATCCTTATCTCCACGCTTGCTTATAGAAAACGGCTTCTTCAGAGCATTTCTCACCATCTGCAGCCTTGCCGCAGCTACGGCAGTAGTGGGGTTTCTTTCTAGCTCCTTCCTCGGGCGCGCCGTGCTTACGGGCATATTACTTATTGCCTTCGCGATCCTTGCCTGGCTGTATGCATTAGATCAGGTGGACAGGAATAGCGTTTGTTCGATGTTCAGGGTTTATTTGAGCAAGCTTCGGGTTTATCATGCCCAAACACTATGAGCATTTGCGCAAATCGGGATTGTCAGATGAAAGTCGTCATCCTCGCCGGTGGCTTAGGCACGCGGCTCGCCGAAGAGACTGACCGCATCCCCAAACCGATGGTCGAAATCGGCGGGCGGCCCATCCTGTGGCATATCATGAAGCACTACGCTCATTATGGCTTCAAAGAGTTCTTCATCGCCTTGGGCTACAAGGGCGAGGTGATCAAGCGCTACTTTCTGGATTACTATACTCTGAATGGCAGCATAACTATCGACTTGGCTACCGGTGAGGTTCGGGATCACGATAAAGAGTGCGAAGATTGGATTGTGCACCTCATGGATACCGGCTTACACACGCTGACGGGCGGCCGGATCAAGCGTCTGGAGCCGTGGTTGAGGGATGATATGTTTATGGTGAGCTATGGGGACGGTGTGAGCGACATAGACCTGCAGGATTTGCTCAACTTCCATCGTTCGCACGGTCGCATCGCTACGGTCACCGCCGTACGTCCACCAGCCCGTTTCGGTGGCCTTGCGTTCGACGGCGATCTGGTTGCTAAGTTCACCGAAAAGCCCCAGATCGGCGAGGGATGGATCAACGGAGGGTTTCTCGTATTCGAGCCCGGCGCCTTCAAGTACCTGGAGGGGGACAACACCAGTCTGGAAGCCGGCGCGCTGGAGCGATTGGCTGCCGATGGTCAGTTAGCGGCCTACCGCCATGACCGTTTCTGGCAGTGCATGGACACGCTGCGCGATGTGCGTCTATTAGAGAGCCTCTGGCAGAGCGGCAATCCGCCCTGGAAGGTGTGGGAGTAACGATGACCGATAGTAACCGCTTCTGGCAAGATCGCCCGACCTTCGTTACAGGCGCCACAGGCCTTGTGGGAGGCTGGCTGGTGCGGAGATTGCTTAATCTGGGTGCAGACGTGGTGTGCCTGGTGCGTGATTGGGTGCCGCAAAGTGACTTGGTGCGCAGTCGGTTGATTGGGCAGGTCAAAGTAGTACGCGGCGATATACGCGATCAGGCTTTGCTGGAACGGGTGCTGGGCGAATACGAAATAGACTCAGTTATTCATTTGGCGGCGCAAACCATTGTCGGCATCGCTAACCGCAATCCCGTTTCCACTTTCGAGACAAATATCGGTGGAACCTGGTCTCTGTTGGAGGCATGCCGGCGCAGTCCAACGGTAAAACAAATTGTGCTGGCTTCATCGGACAAGGCTTATGGTGAGCATGAAAGGCTGCCTTACGATGAGGAGGCGCCGCTCCAGGGGCGTCATCCTTACGATGTAAGCAAGTCATGCGCCGATCTAATTGCCCAAGCATACGCGACGACTTACGGTTTGCCAGTCGTGATCACCCGCTGTGGAAATTTTTACGGTGGTGGCGATCTCAACTGGAATCGTATCGTTCCGGGGACAATCCGGTCAGTGTTACGAGGTCAGCGTCCGATCATCCGGTCCGATGGTAACTATGTGCGAGATTACTTTTACGTGGAAGATGCTGCAGTAGCCTGCACGTTGCTGGCTGAACGGATGGCTGAGAACCGTGACCTGCGGGGGGAAGCGTTTAATTTCTCTAACGAGAAACCAATGACGGTCTTGGAGTTAGTTCACTACATCCTGAAACAGATGGGGACGGACTTGGAAGCGGTGGTGCGAAATGAGGCTGCCAATGAGATTCGATGCCAGTACCTGAGCGCAGCCAAGGCGCGACGCATTTTGGGCTGGCAGCCTCTATTCACGCTTGAGGAGGGCTTGCAACGGACGATCGAGTGGTACAAGAACTTTTTCGAGGCGTCTTCATGACTAACGTGCTTCCCTTTTGCCGCTCTTGCGGTAAAGTCGGCTTGGAGTTGGTTCTATCGCTGGGTAGGATGCCGCTCGCCAATGCCCTGCTCACGGCAGAGCAACTTGAGCAGCCGGAACCAACTTACCCGCTGGACCTGGCGTTCTGTCAGCATTGTGTCCTGGTGCAGATCACCGAGACGGTGCCGCCGGAAAAGTTGTTTCGAGAGTATCTCTACTTCTCATCCTTCTCCGATACGGTTTTGCAGAATGCCCGGGAAGTGGTCGAGCGTCTGATTCCGTCACGCGGCTTGGACCGTAGCAGCCTGGTGGTAGAGATCGCCAGCAATGACGGTTATCTTCTCCAGTATTACCATCGCCAAGGGATCCCGGTGCTCGGCATAGAGCCTGCCGTAAACGTTGCGCGAGTAGCCGAAGAGCGTGGCATTCGCACGGTATGCGAGTTCTTCGGTGAGGGGTTGGCTCAGCAACTCAAGGAACGAGGTACACAAGCCGATGTGATCCATGCCCACAACGTGCTGGCGCACGTAGCCGACCTGAACGGGTTCGTTCGAGGCGTTCAACTGCTCCTTAAAGACAATGGCATTGCCGTCATTGAGGTGCCCTACGTCAAGGATCTCATTGATCGCTGTGAATTTGACACCATTTATCATGAGCATCTGTGCTACTTTTCGCTCACGGCACTAAGGCACTTGTTTGAGCGTCACGGGATGGTCATTCAGGATGTCGAGCGGATTCCCATCCACGGGGGCTCGTTGCGGCTGTTTGTGGTTAAGGCAGGCTCGGCGCAGCCGGGTTCTGCCGTGCGTGCTCTCTTGGATGAAGAAACGGCATGGGGGGTAAATCGTTTGGAATTTTATCAGGGCTTTGCGCAACGGGTGGAACAATTGAAACGGTCCCTCTGCAGTCTGCTGCTGGAGTTAAAGCAGAAGGGGAAGCGGTTGGCAGCTTATGGTGCCGCCGCCAAGGGCAGCACGCTGCTGAACTGCTTTGGCATTGGGCGTGACATTCTGGCCTTTGTGGTGGATCGCAGCACGTACAAGCAAGGTCGTTACATGCCGGGCGTGCATCTGCCAATCTGTCCGCCAGCGAAACTGTTAGACGCGATGCCCGACTATGTGCTCTTGCTCGCGTGGAACCTCGCCGATGAGATTCTGGAACAGCAGGCGGAGTATCGGCAGCGTGCGGGACGGTTCATCGTGCCAATTCCCGAAGTGAGGATTGTCTGATCGGCGATGATTTTCATTGAGACAAAACTGAAAGGTGCGTTCATTATCGAGCCTAAATTGCTGGAAGACGAGCGCGGCTTTTTTTCTCGGACCTTTGATCAAAAGGAGTTTGAGGCGCACGGGCTGAATTTTAGGATTGTGCAATGCAGCATTTCCTTCAACAAAAAGAAGGGCACTTTGCGAGGGATGCACTATCAGATTGGACCCTACGAGGAAGCCAAGTTAGTTCGCTGCACAAGGGGCACCATCTACGATGTAATCGTTGACTTGCGACCACAATCACCCACATTCAAGCAGTGGATCGCCCTGCAACTGACGGCAGAAAATCGCCGCATGCTTTATGTTCCTGAAGGCTTCGCCCACGGATTTCAGACACTGGAGGACAATACGGAGGTGTTCTACCAGATGTCCGAGTTCTATCATCCCGAGTGCGCACGGGGTGTGAGATGGGATGATCCGGCGTTTGGGATTGAGTGGCCAGAGGATGAACGGATCATCTCGGTAAGAGATCAACAGTATTCAGATTTTATCGCATGAAGAAGGTTTTGCTTACTGGAGCAAGTGGGTTTATTGGTCGGCATTCTTTGCCATTGCTGGTGGAAAGGGGTTACGAAGTACATGCTGTGTCTTCAAAGCTAATGGAGTGGCACTCGCCCAATGTTTGTTGGCATCAGGCTGATTTGTTGGATTTGGCGCAAATCCCGGTATTGATGACCAAAGTGCAACCAACTCATTGTCTGCATTTGGCCTGGTATGCGGTACCAGGGAAATATTGGACTGCTTCTGAGAATTTACGCTGGGTTCAGGCTAGCATCAGCCTACTCCAGGAATTTGCGCAGCATGGCGGGCGGCGGGCGGTGGTGGCAGGTACCTGTGCCGAATATGACTGGCGGTATGGCTACTGTTCTGAGGCAATCACACCTCTTGCTCCGGCGACTTTATATGGCATCTGCAAGCATTCTCTCCAATTGACGGTATCAGCATTCGCAAGACAAACAGGACTGAGTATAGCTTGGGGACGCATTTTCTTTCTCTTTGGTCCGCATGAACATGCTCACCGTCTGGTTCCCTATGTGATTCGATCCTTGTTGCAGGGAGAAGTAGCCAGTTGCTCGTATGGCGACCAGATTCGAGATTTTCTGTACGTCGAAGATGTAGCCGATGCATTTGCGGCCCTACTCGATAGTGAGGTATCTGGGCCAATCAATATCGCTTCTGGATGGCCGGTGCCTTTGCGAGAGTTAATTTACAAGATTGCCGCCAAGTTGAAGCGAGAAGACCTGATTCAGTTGGATGCCGTCTCCGCGTCCCCAGGCGAACCGCCACTCCTCGTGGCTGATGTCCGGCGCCTACACGATGAAGTGGGTTGGAGACCTAAATATGACTTGGACAGGGGATTAGAGCAGACGATTGAATGGTGGAAGCATGAATCGAAGCAGTAAGTGCCAGGTGTGTGGATCAGATCGCACTTGTTTTCTCAACCGAGCTAGCGTGCCGGTGCATCAAAACCTGGTGATCACAGACCAAGTGGCGGCGACAAACATCGCACGCGGTGACTTGAAATTTGTTTGCTGTGATGAGTGCGGGTTCATCTTTAACAGCGCTTTTGATCTTTCAAAGTTGAGTTGCGGTGGGGCGTAGGATAAGACGCAAACTTGCTTTCCGTACTTCAGAGATTACATCGAAGCAGCGGTAAAGTATCTCATTCGCGAGAAGGGCGTTCGCAATTGCCGGATCGTGGCGGTTGGGTGCGGCAAGGGTTATTTCCTGAGAAGGCTCGTGGAGGAGGATGTAGACAACACGGGATATGGTTTCGACTTTGCATAGACGGGGCCGGCCATTGAACTTCGCGGGCGGCTGAGGTTTGAGCGACGCTTTTATGGGCCAGAGTGTGGGGACATTCCTGCAGATGTGGTTAGCTGTCGTTATGTAATTGAACATCTCCAAGATCTCATAGCTTTGCTACGTTCGATCCGCCAAGCTGTGAGAACAAACCCAAACCCATGGGTATTTTTTGAAACACTTTGCGTGGAATGGGTCCTGCGCAATCAAGTCATCCGGGACTTCTTTTATGAGCACTGCGCTCTGTTTGCGCGTACCGCGCTGATCACACTGTTCCAGACAGCGGGTTTCAAGATTGAGAGTATACGCCACGTGTTTGGTGGTCAATATTTGTGGGTCGAAGCGATGCTGGCCGAAGACGACATACGCGTCATGAAACGACCAGACAACATGCCAGAGCCAGCTCGCCAATTTGGTGTATCGGAAATCGCCTTGAGAGATGCCCGGCTGCGGAAAGTTCACCAACTGGTAGAGAGAGAAGGCTTACCATTTGGGGAGCAGCTGCAAAAGGAGTAGCTTTTGCAAATGTGATCGATCCAAAGCGTGAGCTGATTACCTGTGTGGTCGATTTGAATCCGCAAAAGCAAGGAAACTATCTTCCAGGCACAGGCCATCCGATTTTTGGGTTACCGCGTGCTTGGACGCTTGGGCGTCATAATGGCGATTCTGATGAATCCGAATTATCGGGAGGAAAATCAGGCGCTCTTGCGTCAGGCCTGCTCTAACGTGACACTGGCGGACGATCTATGAGAGTAATCATTGACACAACACAGAAGATCCTGATCACGCAATCGGATGGTGTAGAACTAACCCTACCCCTTTATTCAAAGGGAGCCTTTGAGTTGCTCTCTCATTTGTGGGTCAAAGTGGGCTGGAATCAGAAGTACACCTACACTTTTAGCTGGCTGGGGCGGCCTATTATTCAACTGCCTGAAGACATAATTCGTGCACAGGAAGTCATCTACCGGGTGCAGCCGGATGTGATTATTGAAACTGGAGTGGCGCATGGTGGCTCTCTGGTATATTATGCCAGCCTATGTAAAACGGTAGGTAAGGGACGTGTGATCGCCGTGGATATCGAAATCCGGCCGCACAATCGGCAGGCAATTGAGGCTCACCCCCTATCTCCACTAATCACGCTGGTGGAAGGAGACTCTATCGAACCAGAGACGGTGAGGAAGGTGCACGACCTGGTGAAGCCTGGGGAAGTGGTGATGATGTTCCTGGACTCCTGCCATAGCAAACAGCACGTACTTGCCGAACTGGAGGCCTACCACGACTTGATTTCAGCCGGCTCTTATATTGTTGCAACCGATGGCATCATGAAAGACTTGTATGATGTGCCGCGCGGCAAGCCAGAGTGGGCATGGGACAATCCCGCAACCGCAGCGCTGGAGTTTGTTCGGAAGCATCCGGAGTTTGTATTGGAGCAGCCGCCTTGGCTTTTCAATGAAAGCGAATTGTCCGCCAATGTCACCCATTGGCCTGGGGCATGGCTGCGGAGAAAGTAGTGAGCAGTATGCAAGCAGCGCTTGTGCTGGCACAACTCAGTTCGTATGGGGTGAATTTGCCGTGTGCGTGGAGTATGACGGAAGAGAAGGTCTGCTACGTTTGTGATGCGCTCACTCTAGCGATCAACGCCTTAAGTGCCGTAAGAGGGATTCATAATGACTAGGTGTGCTCAACCCATGATCACGGTTATTGTTCCAACTCGGGAACGAGCTGAGACTTTACAGTTTACCCTAGCCACCATACTTGATCAGGTCAATGATTTTGAAATCATCGTGAGTGATAATTATAGCCAAGATAACACCAAAGAAGTTGTCCAAAGTTATTCTGATCGCCGACTAAGATATATCAACACGGGCCGTCGCGTGTCCATGAGTGATAATTGGGAATTTGCACTGGAGCATGCCAGAGGTAACTATGTGATCATTATCGGTGATGATGATGCTGTTATACCAAATGCCCTAGATAAGCTGCAAGTGTTTATCCAAGCCAACCGGAGTAAGGTTTATAGTTGGCCATTGCACGTTTACTATTGGCCCATCGATGGCCGGCGGCCGTTAGCGCGTCTCGCTTCCGTTAGGTCTGCAAGAGAGATGGATTTGGAAAGGCTAGCGAGACGCGTTATTTCGCTAGGCGGTTGGAGGTATTACAAACTGCCTTCGATATACCACGCTGCCGTTGAGAAACGTATTCTAGACGCGATCCGTGAGAAAACTGGTCGAGTGTTTCATTCGACGCAGCCAGATGTATTCACGTCCATGGCGATACCCGCGGTTGCCGATCGGGCGCTTAATATTGGCTACAGTGTGACGGTGACCGGGCATTCAACCAAGGCAAACAGCGCTAAGTGGCTGGCTAAGGACGGCGAAGCGAATATTATGAGGTATGTTCGAGAGTTTGGCGATTATCGGGTCCATCAGACTCTTTTCCCGAATGTGCCTGATCTTGCTAAATTCCTTCCCGATGCAATTTTAGTTGCTATGGACAAATTTCCTGAGTTTTACGGCCAGATGGCTTTCAACTACGATGCAATGTGGGCCTTTTTGTGCCGACTTAAGTTAGCGTCTAGGCAGGAAGTACTTCGCAAAAGGGCACAAATTCGTCACTATAGTCCTTTCAATACTGCTCGTTTTCTTCTTTATTTTGCTATTCAACACGCGGCCGTCTTACGGCGAACGGCCCTGGACAGGTGTAGGAAAATCACAAAGCTGACGGGACACGTGCCGGATAACATCCGCGATTTTGCAAGGCTCATAGCGACCCAGCACGGTTCCGTGAACCCATGGAGTTTAACGGGGAATTTTTTGGCAGAAAAGTAGAGCCGTGCATTGTCGTGTTAGCCAAAAGCAAAAGACACTTTTCCTCTTGGTTCGGAAGGTACAGAACCGGCCAATTCGATTCCTAGTGTGGAAGGGCTGCGATTTTCTGCTCAAACGTGTGCGGAAGTATATCTATCGAGTAGAACCCAAAGTCGTATCTAAGGAAAGGGTAGAGCACATCTATGCCGAGCAAGGCGTCACCAGTTTGGTACGTCATCTGCGCAGCAGAACAAACTTTCGGTTCTTTTTTGAACAACGCGAAGTGGATGACATACTCCAACGCTTATGCCAACATGATCCAAACTACAAGAGCGAATTGGTACACAAGGCGGACCGAATTTGTGCTCATGAGATCAGCATATTGGGCGCGGGGGAGACATATTTGGGCGAGAATATTGATTGGCACAAAGACTATCGCTCAGGACTCGGTTGGTGCAGGAAGTATGCTTTCGATTATGATGTCCTCGACCTGGAAAGGCCCTCCGATGTACGGATTGTGTGGGAGTTGAACCGATTGCATTTTTTGGTGGACCTTGGCAAAGCGTATCGGGTCAGTGGTGATGAGAAATATGTACGAAAGTTTGCGAATCTGGTTTATGACTGGGAGAACGCGAATCCGTACGCTTATGGCATCAATTGGGCCTGTGCCATGGAACCAGCTATTAGGGTTGTGAATCTGATATGGGCGTTGATGTTCGTTCTTCCTTCTAATTCGCTTGATGACAGTTTTCTTTCGCGTCTGGTGCGGTTGTTGTTGCTGCACGGAAGATTCATAAGACAGAACCTGGAATACAGCGATGTCCGGGGAAACCACTATTTGTCGAATCTGGTTGGACTGATATACTTGGGACTGTTTTTAGCAGAGTGTGACGCCGCTAGGAGATGGCTCCGTTTTGCTGTTCCCCGGTTTGAACGAGAAATGATGCATCAGGTCTACGACGACGGCGTTGATCACGAAGGATCAATCCCCTATCATCGGCTGGTAGCTGAGATGTTCTTATCAACTGCAATTCTTCTTAGTCGAAATGGTATTAGCCTTTCGGACCAATTCGTGCAACGGCTAGAAAGAATGCTGGAATTCGTTGCGGCGTACACTAAGCCTGGTGGCCTGTGTCCGCTGTTCGGTGATGGAGACGACGGCCGCCTGCATGTACTTGGGAATCAGCATATCAACTGCCATCGGTATCTACTTTCGACTGGTGCTGTCATCTTCCGTCGCGGCGATTTCAAGTGCGCAGCGTCTCGATTCTGGGAGGAATCCGCCTGGTTATTGGGAACGAGAGGGTGGGATTTATTTGATCGCCTGCCAGCGGGCCTCCCAATTGGTTCCATGTCATTTCCGGATGCTGGATTTTATGTCATGAGACACAAGGACACCCACATTATTATAGATTGCGGAGATGTTGGAGCACGTGGACGGGGTGGTCACGGGCACAACGATGTGCTTAGCTTTGAGCTCGTTTTGTCTGGGGTTAGTATCATTTCGGATACGGGATGTGACAGTTATACAGCATCCACGGCGTGTAGAAAGGCGATACTTAGCACAAGAGCTCACAACACAGCAACGGTAGATGGGGCTGAAGTCGCGAGTTTGAACCTCTTCGGGATGATCTCCGCTGGTCCCGTGGCCTCACGGGTGATTGCCTGGCAGAGCGATGCTGAGTGCGACATGTTCAGTGGCGAGCACTACGGTTTCCATCGACTTCCAGACCCGGTCACACACCGGCGGACTATCACATACTTCAAGCGAGAAGAGCGGGTTCAGATCTTGGATGAATTTATAGGGCGAAAACGGCACAGAGTTAGCATATATTTCCACTTTGACCCCGACTGCTCCGTTGACGTCGTGGGTCAGGCTGTGCGGGTTACCGGGCTTGAGACCAACAAGGTTTATTCTCTTGTT
>FWPU01008501.1_pt1 | contig 17440 bp, 18 predicted proteins | sample 2228361 | NCBI WGS metagenome assembly FWPU01 (sample SAMEA103939777, study PRJEB20133) | metagenome
CATCCAAAGCTGTCAAACCACTTGCCCTGACGGTCGTTTTCCAATGGCCTTCGTACGTGAGGAATCACGTTCAGGTCTGACTGTGCGATCTGGATACCGGCTTCCTCCCGGGCTCCGGAATGCCGCCGCTCTGACTTCTTCGCCACCGTCCAGGTGCCCGGCGATGATGCTGTACTTGGAGCCGATCCGGAAACCGCTCAGGAGGGGCGTCCGCGCCCCGGGGTGCGCGACGGCATTGCCGTCGCCCGAGGACGCCGTCGAATAGCAGGGTTTCCCGATAGATTCCTAACCGATCCGGAAACTGCTCAGGAGGGGCGTCCGCGCCCCGTCCGATGGGGAAGACGCCGTCGGATAGCGGGGCTTCCGGATAGGTTCTTACGGTCCTCGTACCCGGTGTTGAATCGCCGCAGGTAGGGACACACTGCTGTGTGCCTACCCGTCCCGGATGAGGAACAGGTGCACGGCGGACAGCAGCTTGAACCGGCCCGTCGTCACCCTTCTTCCTCCTGCCACAACAGCTTGTGCAGCGCCGAATGGTCTAGCTCCTCGTCCCCCTGTGCCAGCAGCTTCTCATAGAGGGCTATGGTGCTCTCCAGGTGCGGGAGCTTGACCCCCACAGACCTGGCCAGCTCCTGAGCCAGCCGCAGGTCCTTGAGCTGGGTCTTGACCTTGCCGCCGGGCACGTACCTGCGGTTGATCATGCGCGTCCCGTGGAGTTGCAGGATCTTGGAGTCGGCGAATCCGCCCTTGAGCGCCTGCTGCACCCGGCGTGGGTCAATCCCGCACTTCTCCGCCAGGGTCAGGGCCTCGGCCACGGCCTCGATGGTGATGCCCACGATGAGCTGGTTGATGAGCTTGACGGTGTGCCCGGCGCCCGGCCCACCCACGTGCACCACGTTGCTCCCCAGGGCCTCCAGGATGGGCTTGACGCGCTGGAAGTTCGCCTCCGTCCCGCCAACCATGATGGCCAGGGTCCCGGCTGCCGCACCCTCAGGGCCGCCGGAGACCGGGGCGTCCACCCAGCCGATGCCCTTGGCGGCCAATCGCCGGGCGTGGTCCTTGGATCGGGCCGGGTCCGAGGTGCCCATGTCCAGCACCATTTGCCCCGGCGACAGGTGCGGCTCCAGCCGGCTCAGCACCGCCTCCACGGCGTCCGAATCGGCCAGCATGAGCAGGCAGACCTCGGCCTGGGCCGCCTCGGCCAGGTCGCGGCACAGGGGGATGCCCTGCACCAGGTCATCCGGCAGGGGCGAACGGTTCCAGCCGCGCACGTCGAAGCCGGCGCGAATGAGAACCCGGGCCATGGGCCGCCCCATGAGCCCGAGACCGAGGACACACACTGATGCAGCCATCTCGTCATCCCATCCTTCGTCCGCCCCGTGGAGGCTTTCACCCCCACCCTAACCCTCCCCTGTTAGGGGGCTGAGGGCTGAAGTGTGTGCTGCGGGCAGTTGTGCAGCTAGCGGTTGGTTGGAGGGTTGGCGAAGCGTTGCTCCATCTCCCGGCGGAAGCGCACCACGGGGTCGGTTTCGTCGTAGTCCACGTCGGACCAGCGCACCGGTTGCCCGGCTGGCACGGGGTTCTTCAGCTTCACCCCGTGCGCCAGGCCGATGGGCAGCAGGCCGTCGCTCAGGGCGCGGTCGGCCGGCAGGAGCTCGCCGTACACGCAATACCCGCCCTCGCCGTCGAGGGTCTCACCGGCTACCAGATCGCGCTTGGCCGTCGCCACCACGTCGCCCCGGAAGTCCGTGGGGGCGCCCGTGGCCTCGCCCCTCAGCCCCACGCGCAACACGCTCACCGTCAACTCCAGGCCGACCAGGTGAAAGGGTCGGTAAATGGCCGCGTAGCGCCCCGTCGCATCGGTCACCAGCCCGTATTCGGCGAAGCAGCGCTTGACGTAGTCGCTGGGAGCCTCGAAGGTGACGTAGACGCCCCAGCGCAGGTCGCGGTACACCGGGCGCCCATCACGCTCCAGGCTGGAGACCACCTCGACCGTCCCCTTGTGGGCCAGTTGTCCCCCGTCGGACTGGGGCCGGCAGACGTGAGGCAGGTCATCCACACCGCAGGGTGGGAAGCGCAGGCCATCCGGCTGGGGGCTCAGTCCCGTGGCATTGGCGACCGCGGCCATCTCGATGGCTGACTTGGTGCCGTCGAGGAAGGAGTTGAACATGCGCGGGTTGTAGTCGCCCTGGGCCACCATCTCCGGAGTGAAGCCGTAGTAGTCCCAGACGGTGTCGGGCGTGGAGGTGTGGTAGATGGGGAGATATTTGGTGCCCTTGCCGGCGCACACCACCTCGAAGCCGCTGGCGCGCGCCCATTCCACCAGCTCGCAGATGAGGGCCGGCTGATCGCCGTAGGCCAAGCTGTAGACCACGCCGGCACTCTCCGCCCGCTCCGCCAGCAGCGGCCCCGCCAGCGCGTCCGCCTCCACGTTCACCATCACCACGTGCCGGCCATGCTGGAAGGCGCTGAGAGCGTAGCGGATGCCGGCGGCCGGCACGCCCGTGGCCTCCACCAGCACCTCCAGCCCCTCGGCCCGGATGAGCGCCAGGGCATCGTCGGTCACGCAAGTGGCGCCTGTGCGCAGCGCTTCAGCGAAGCTCGGGGCGGCAAACTGCTCTTCTGGCCAGCCGGCCCGCCGCAAGGCATCCCGCGCCCTCTCCACCGACAGGTCCGCCACGCCCAGGACGTGCAGCCCGGGCACCCGGCGCCCCTGGCTGAGGAACATGGTACCGAACTTGCCCGCCCCGATGAGCCCCACCCGCAAAGGGTTCCCGGCCTCCACCCGGGCAGCCAGCAGATCCAGCAGTTGACCTTTGCTCATCGTCGCCTCCGGCTCGTCCGATGTCGTCAAGGATATAGTCCGGCAGCGGCCTACTCTTACTTTAGCATCAGCTGAGACGGTTGTCAAGGGGTTCAAGCCGCAGCGTCTCCCAGGGCCTTTCGATGTTTTGACCTTCAGGTCTGGTTTGCAGCGCTACAGTCTGGAAAGCTGTAGCTTGGGGGTGGTCAAGTGCCTGTCCGGAAACCCCTCAGGAGGGGCGTCCGCGTCCCTGCGACCCTGTGCCACGCCAGTCCCTGGCACAGGGGGACTGGCGCGCACAGGCTCGCCCCGGGGTGCGCGACGGCATTGCCGTCGCCCGAGGACACCGTCGGATAGCGGGGTTTTCGGATAGGTTTCAAGAACACAGGCCTTTCCAGGGCGACGTGGCTGGTCACTGGCAACATGACCGAACGGTCTCCCCGTCGGAAAATCAGAAAGCCCTTAGCGTCACGGTCTCCTTTTGACTTGGTGCCCTGGCTGGTATATAATCCAGCTTACGCTTGGGGCTGAGCGGCCCCGGCGGAAGGAGGTGGAGGTCAGGCTACGTGAAGAACGTCATTGCAGCGCTGCTCATGCAGGACTGAGAGGTGTAATCATGGATCCATCAACTCTGGTCTTCTGGCGTAATATGGCGGTGTTGATCCTGGTGGCTGAAGCCTTCATCTTCAGCCTGCCGATGCTGGTTATCCTCTACTTCCTCATCCGGGGCCTGCGGGTGGCGCGCGCCACCCTGGTGCAGTATACGCCTATGGCCCGCCACTACGTCACCCGGGCGGAGAACGTCACCCGGCTGACCTCCTCCATCCTGGTCACGCCGCCCATGCGCATCATCGGCGTCGCCCACGGCCTCGCTGCTGGTCTGCGGGCCGCCGTGCGGGGTCCACGATACAAGCCGTGAAGTCGTCGCGTCGTGTCACGTAAGCGGATCCTTCGCGCCCTGCTCCTTATCGCTCTGGCCCTGGTCTTCCGCGCGCCGGAGCCCCTGCCGGTCGAGCTGGGCCCCCAGCAGACCGTGGTCACCCGCCACCCTAAGGTGGGCGTCCACACGCGGCTCAGCGACGAGGTGGAGCCGTGGAAGATCAAGCGCACCCTGGTGATGGTGCGGGAGATGGGCGCGCCGTGGATCGTCGAGTATTTCCCCTGGGGCTACTACGCGCCGGCGCCGGGCCGGTTCAGGTGGGATCACGCCGACCTGGTGGTGGACCATGCCCGGCGCCAGGGCCTGACGGTCATCGCCCGGGTTGACTACGTCCCCGAGTGGGCCCGTCCGAAGGACACCACACCCCGCTACCTGGACGAGGAGCATTTCCCCGACTACGCGGCCTTCGTCGCCGCCTTCGCCGAGCACTTCCGGGGTCGCGTCCGGCACATCATTGTGTGGAACGAGCCCAACCTGAGCTTCGAGTGGGGCTACCGGCCGGTGGACCCGGCCGCCTACACCCGGCTGCTGCAACTCACCTACCAGCAGGTCAAGGCGGTGGCACCCGAGGTGCAGGTGCTGGCGGCCGGTCTGGCCCCCACCCTGGGCGGCGGCGACAATATGGCCGACCTGGATTTCCTCCAGGCGATGTACGACGCCGGTGCCGACCCCTACTTCGACGGGCTGGCCGCTCACACCTACGGCTGGCGTCTCCCACCGGATGACCCGCCGGCGCCCGATGTGATCAACTTCCGCCGGGTGGAGCTGCTGCGCCAGGTGATGGAGCGCAACGGCGACGCCCACAAGCCGGTCTACATCACCGAGGCCGGTTGGAACGACCATCCCCGCTGGACCAATGCCGTGCGCCCCGCCCAGCGCATTACCTACACCGTCCGCGCCTACGAGCTGGCCGAGGGGTGGGACTGGTGCCGCATGCTGGCCATGTGGGTGTTCCGCCTCCCTTGGCGCACCTACACCTTTCAGGACTACTTCACTTTCGTGACCGAGGACTTCATCCCCAAGCCGATCTACGACGAGGTGCAGCGGTACGCAAGAGGGGGGAGCTGAGCACGGCAGGGAGGCCGCTTTGCTATCGCGTGTGGAGGGGCTTGTGCAACCCAGTGAAGCACAGAGAAGGGATCGCTGGCGGCCAGGGCATTTGCCTGTGCTGATGGGCGTGGCTCTGACGCTGATGGTGGTCGGGTGGCTGGTCTGGCCGCGCGTCCGTCCGCTCCACGACCCCACGTGGGAGCGGGTGCATCGGGAGGGGGTGCTCCGGGTGGGTCTGGACCCCACCTACCCGCCCTTCGAGTTTTATGACCAGGCCGGGGAGATCGTCGGGTACGACGTGGACTTGGCCCGGGCGTTGGGCGAGCGTCTGGGGCTGCGGGTGGAGCTGGTACCCCTGCACTTCGACGGGCTGTACGACGCGCTGACGGCCGGCCGGGCTGACGTCCTCATCTCCGCCCTGCCCTTTGATCCCAGGCGCACTCAGGATGTGCTCTACTCGCCACCCTACTTCCAGGCCGGGCAGGTGCTCGTGGTGCCGGTGGGTGGAGGCGCCATCCGGGGGCCGGGTGACCTGGACGGGAGGCGGGTGGCGGTGGAGTGGGGGTCGTCTGGGGAGGTGGAGTTGCGCCGGCTGGAGGCCCGGGAGATCGAGCTGCAGGTCCTGCGATTCGAGACGCCCCAGGCTGCCCTCGATGCCCTGGGCCGGGGAGAGGCGGACGCAGTGCTGGTGGACGCCGTCTCCGCCTACCAGTTTGCCAACCGTGAGCCGGGTTTCGCTGTGTTGCAACCACCCCTCACCGACGAGCCCTACGTCATGGCCATCCGGGCGGACAGTCCCGTGCTGTGGGGCAAGCTCAACGACGCCCTGGCCCAACTGAATGCTGAGGGCTTGCTGCAACGACTGCTGGCCAAGTGGTTCTGATGTGCGTACTTGCACTTGGGCATGTCCTTTGTATAATCCTCGTGACTAGAAGAAGGCATTGCCAAAGCGACGGCCGTGCATTGAGGAGGAGATCGAGTAGGACTCTTCGCGGGAGTGGCCCGACCGATGGTTCGCTGGCTGGTGCGCAGAGTTGTAGAGGATTACCAGCAAGAGCATGCCGGTCGCGATTTCTTCCGAGAAGATCAGAAACCCGGTTTCTTGGAGAAACCGGGTTTCTGATCTGAGTTTTGAGCGGTTCCGGGAGGTCCGAGGACCTAGGAGGTTGGCCATTGTGGGACATGGGTGAATGGTCGCAAACTAATACCGGCTGACCCTCCCCTGCATTGACCACGGTCCGGCCCAGGTAATCTTCACCTGTGCCAGCTTTCCCTGCCAATCGCCCTCATCCTCGAAGAACACCAGCTTGTTGGTGCGCGTGCGGCCGCGCCACTTCCCCTTGTGCTTGTCCTCGACCAGCACCTCTACCGTCTGACCCAGGAGCCGGCGGTTGATGCGCCCTACGAGCTTCTCTTGCAGCTTCTCGAGGGCAACGCGGCGGCGCTCCTTCTCCTCCGGCGGCACGTCGTCCACCATGGTCTTGGCGGCCACGGTGTTGGGCCGGGGTGAGAACTTGGCCACGTGAGCCTTGTCCAGTTGCAGCTCGGCCAACAGGTTGTAGGTCCCCATGAACTCCTCTTCCGTCTCGCCCGGGAAGCCCACAATGATGTCGGTGACGATAGCCGGATTGGGCACCCGCGCACGGATGCGCTCGATGAGCCGACGGTAGTCGTCCACGGTGTAGCCGCGCTTCATGCGGCGCAAGACGTGGTCGTGGCCGGCCTGGACCGGCACCTCGATGTGCTCCATCACCTTGGGCAGCTCGGCGACCGTGTCCAGCAGCTCGTCGGTCATGTAGCTGGGGTGCGAGGTCAGGAAGCGGATGCGCTCCAGCCCCTCGATGTCGTGCAGGGCGCGCAGCAGCCTGGGGAGGCCTGAAGTGTCACCCAGGTCATATCCGTAGCGGTCCACGATCTGTCCCAGCAGGGTGACCTCCTTCACGCCCTGCCGCACCAGGGCGCGGACCTCGCGGATGATCTCGTCCTGGGGCCGGCTGCGCTCCCGGCCTCGGCGGTAGGGGATCACACAGAAGGTGCACACGTGGTTGCAGCCGTAGATGATCGGCACATGGGCGGACACCAGCCGGCCGCGCTCGTGGGCCGGCAGGAGCAGGTCGCCGTCCTGCACGCCCCAGCGCCGGGCGACCTCCTGGCGCTCCAGCGCCTCCACGGTGCGGTCAAAGGCCCGAGCCTTGAGGAACTCGATGAGGGGGGCCGGCTCCGACGGCGGCATGAACACGTCCACGTACGGGAAGCGCTCGCTCAGGGGCCCCGGGTCCTTCTGGCCCACCAGACAACCCATCAGGCCGATGACCGCGTCCGGCCTGCGGGCCTTGAGGGGCTTGAGGGAGGAGAGCCGACCATAGGCCCGGTCCTCAGCGCTCTGCCGCACCACGCAGGTGTTTAAGACGATAACATCGGCCGACTCAGCCCGGTCGGTGGCCCGGAACCCCAGCTTCTCCAACTCCGAGGCCAGCCGTTGGGAGTCGGCCATGTTCATTTGACAACCGATAGTCCAGATGTGATAACGCATCACCACGCTACTCCCCAGCCCAAACATCGTATCATCAGCAGTTGAGAGATTCTTTGAAACCCGGTTTCTTAGCAAAGTATACCACGATTAGGGCTTTGCATCAAACCGCTGACCTTTGGGGGATCAGACGGGTAGACCTTCTCCCAAGTCATGTCTTCCTCCCGGCTCTGCCAAGGGCCTGGCGGATTTGAACCAGGTGCTCTGCCTCGTGCTGGCCGATGAAGGCGATGCATTCGCCGACGGTGACGTCGCCCAGCACCGGGTGGCGCACCCGGCGCGCCAGTTCCTCATCGGGCAGCGAGTGGAGCAGTTGCAGCGTGGCCTGCCGGGACTCGGCCAGGTCCTGCAGCAACTGGGTGAACGACCTGGGCCGCCGGCGCCGGGTCTGATACCAGTTGAACAGGTTGATGATGCGGTAGTAGGGCAGCGGGAAGCTGAGGCCGTGGCGCGCCAGCCACAGGAGGATGTGCTGGCCGCGCTCGCCGGCCGCGAGGTGTCCCACGATGTCCTTGATGGTCCACGAGCCCACACCCGTCGGCCGCATCACCTCGTGCTCCAACAGTCCCCTGAGCTCGTCGAGGAGCGCCTGTCTCGTGGCCTCAAGGCGTGCAGCGATGGCTTGCTTCTCGCCCTCCATGGTAGCTCCTGTAGCCCGATTGCCTCACCTGAGGGACCGGCCTCCGTCCACCACGATGGTCTCCCCTGTGATGAAATCTGAACCTTTGATCAGGAAGATGACCGTGGCGGCGACATCCTCCGGGCTGCCGAGCCTGCCCATTGGCGTTGCGGCGATGACTCGCTCCTGGCCCTCGGCCGTGCTGCCCTCCGGCAGGAGCACGGCACCCGGCGCCACTGCGTTGACCTGGATGTGAGGGGCCAGCGCCAGGGCCATCACCCGGGTGAGCATGATCAAACCGGCCTTGGCCACGCTGTGAGCGGGGTATTCCCGCCAGGGTCGCAGCCCGGCCAGGTCGGCGATGTTGATGATTTTCCCGCCCACCGGGCCTTCGCCCGTGGTCAGCATCACCCGGGCGACCCGCTGCGAGAGCAGGAAGGGCGCCGTCAGGTTGAGCCTCAGCACCTCTTCCCACTCCTCCTCCGTCAGCTCCAAGAACGGGCGCCGCAGGAAGCTGGCCGCGCTGTTCACCAGGATATCAATGCGACCGAAGCGGCTCACCGCCCGGTCCACCAAGCCGGCGATCTCGTCCGCCCGGGTGAGGTCCGCCTGCAGCGCCAGCGCCTCGACGCTCAACCCCTTGATCTTCTCGACCACCTCCCAGGCGGCTTCGGCCGACGTGTGGTAGTGGACCACCACGTGGGCCCCCTCCCGCGCCAGCGCCAGGGCGATGGCCCGCCCCACCCGCCGCGCCGCTCCCGTGACCAGAGCAACTTTCCCCAGAGGCTCCATTTGTTTGGCCTTCGACGAACTCCTTGACCTTCTCGGAACTCGCAGGAACTGCGAGAAACTCGGCGGGACTTCTTACATCAACCCTTGGGTTCCCCCGAGTTCTCCCGACTTCCTGCGTCTGCGAATCCTTGCTGTTCCAGCGCTCGCCGCAGGACGGGCTCGCGCCGCTCCGAGATGCCACCCTTGCTGAAGTAGCGCCGGAGCACCAGGAACCAGTCACCCGACCGGGTGGTGGCTGCCATCACCCGGTAGCACTCGTCCAGCAGGGCCGGCGTGGGCTCCACGTAACGGTTCTCCATCAACATGGCCCGGGTGGGGATGCGCGGCTTGGGGGCCGGGTGCTCGGCCGGAACGCCGAAGCATATCCCGAAGACAGGCAGCACCCCTGTAGGCAGTTGGAGTTCCCTGGCTACCAGGTCCAGGTTGTTCTGGATGGCGCCGATGTAGCACACGCCGTAGCCCAGGGCTTCGGCTGCGGTGGCCATGTTGGCCGCCTGGAGGCTCACGTCCGCGATGCCGTAGAGCAGGCAAAAGGTGGGCGCGCAGCCGAACTCGTCACCCCGGTGCTCGATGAGCCGGCGCTCGCGCCGGGTGTCCACACACCCTACCAGGAACTCCGCCGCATCCACGATGTGCTCCTGGCCGGAGAGGTCGGCCAGCCGGCGGCGCAAGTCCGGGTCTGTGACCCGGATGAAGGTGGCCAGTTGGGCCGTTGCCCCGCTGGGTGCCCGCTGGCCGGCCCGCACGATGGCCTCCAGATGCTCAGGCGGCATCGGGTCGTCGGTGTACTTGCGTATCGTCGTATGACGCTCAAAGAGTTGCAGTATGGCCTGGGAAACGTCCACGGCGACTTGGCCTCCTCCATGTGTTTCGGGTGGTTTTCAGTCCACCCGCAGCACGATCTTCCCGAACTGCTCACCTCTCTCGAGGATCTCGTGGGCCTGACGGGCCTGGTCCAGAGGCAGCACGCGGTCTACGACCGGCTGCAGCCGGCCCTGGAACACCAGGTTCATCACCTGGGCGAACTCGCTGCGGCTGGCCATGGTGGAACCGATGATGTGCAGTTGGCGCCAGAATACCAGCCGGATGTCCGTCTCGCCCATGGGCCCGGTGGTGGCGCCGTAGGTGACCAGCCGGCCGCCCTTCGCCAGGCTGCGCAAGCTGTCCTTCCACGTGAGAGCCCCCACGCTCTCCAGCACCACGTCCACACCTCGCTTGCCGGTCAGCGTCCACACCTCGCGCGAGAAGTTCACCTCGTCGCGGTTGATGACCACGTCGGCCCCCAGCTCACGGACCCGCTCGACGAAGGGGGTGCTGGTGACGGCGAAGACCCGGGCGCCGGCCAGCTTGGCGATCTGTACGGCGGCCGTCGCCACGCCGCCGCTGGCCCCCAGGATCAGGAGGTCTTCCCCGGCCCGCAGCCGGGCCTGGGTGATGAGGGCCCGCCAGGCGGTCTGGAAGACCAGGGGCGCTGCGGCGGCCTGCTCGTAAGGGAAGTCGGCCGGCATGGGCATGACGTTGCGCGCTGGGGCGACCACGAACTGGGCCAGGCCACCCCGGGTGTGCTCCCCCATAATGCCAAACTGGGCGCACATACTGTCCTCGCCACGAATGCAGAACTCGCAGCGGCCGCAACTGAAGGAGGGGTTGATGACCACGGGCTCGCCCGGTTCCAGGTGGCCCACGTTGGCCCCCATCCGGTAGACCACCCCGGCCACGTCGGAGCCGCCGATGTGGGGCATTTCCAACTTGAGCCCCGGCAGCCCGCGCCGCACCCACAGGTCCAGGTGGTTGAGCGCGGCGGCCTTCACCTGGATCAACACCTCGTCCGGGCCCGGCTCCGGCCGGGGCACATCGGCGATCTGGATGACCTCCGGACCTCCATGCTCGTAGAAGACGGCTGCTTTCATGGACTTCTTTCCCCCGTAGAGTTCACCTAAGGACCTATCGGGAAACCCCGCTATCCGAGGGCGTCCTCGGGCGACGGCATTGCCATCGCGCACCCCGGGGCGCGCCTGTGGGCGCCACACGGGGCGAGGACGCCCCTTAGAGCCTGTCCGGAAACCCCGCTATCCGAGGGCGTCCTCGGGCGACGGCATTGCCATCGCGCACCCCGGGGCGCGGACGCCCCTCCTGAGCGGTTTGCGGGTCGGCCCTAGGTTCCTACAAATTCCCCTGGGTTCCTCAAAGGGAACTCCGAGGAACTCAGAGGAACTTGAGGGAACTCAGATGTCGCTGATGGTCACCTGCTCCAATTCTAACCACTGTCTGCCCGGCACGGCCAGGCGACTCCATTCCAGGTCGGCGCCGGGTCGCTCCCAGGCACAGTTGTTGTCTACCCACGCCACGAACCCCAGCGGGACGGTGGGCGGATCGGGCGCCCGTAGCACCTCTTCCCCGTCCACCTGAAACATGGCCACATCCGGCTCCCAGGTGATGGCATAGGTGTGCCACTGGATAAGTGACACGTGGTCCAGGAGCCGCTCGCGGGCCTTGATCCCGCGCGTCCGGACGACGGCGTACGCCAGCCGGCCCAGGCCAGGCAGGCGCAGGAGCGCAGCCCCCAGGGCGAAGAGCGTCCCCGGCCAGTCGCCGCCGTTGAGCGTGGCGGCCCTCCACCCGTTGGGGGCGCCGCCGGGTGCAAAGGGCATGCGGCTGGGCGGCGAGGCGTAGAAGAACCATACGGCGTTGGGTGGCGCCACGATACCTCGGTCCGGGTCGAATGGATTGTTCCAGAACCCGAAGCCGGCCGTGCCCAGCATCTGGCCGGCCGGGTGAGAGAAGCGCGCTCGCACCTCCAGGCGCACCGGCGGCCTCCAGCGCAGGTCACGCCGTCGCAGGCTGTGAAGATCGTTGATCTCGGCGTCGGACAGGCTGCCCTCCTGGGCGCCTTCGATGATCAAGCGCACGCCGGATGCGTGCCTTTCAATGTGTGCCCACCCCACCTCGATGCGGGTGAAGGTGACAGTCAGCCAGATGGGCGGATTGCGGTTCACCACGCTGTTCATCATCATGAGGCCGGTGCTGCGGTGGACTGGGGTCCACCGGGAGCCGTCCGGCGCGAGCGAAAAGGCCAGCCGAAAGCCCTAGACACGCGACTTCAGGTCGCCGGTCCCCGCCAGGGCGGTCCGCGGTCGGCGGCCTGCCATCCTGGCCAGCGCCCAGGCGACGTGCTCCCTCACCAGGGGGTCGGGATCGTCAAGAGCGTCCTCCAGGGCTGGCACCGCCGAGGGGTGGCCCAGGTTCACCAGGGCCATGGCCACGTTGCGCAACAGCCCCCGACGTTTGGCACGCCGGATGGGGCTGCGGTGAAACCGGCGGCGAAACCCTTCCTCGTCCAGCCTCAGCAACTTCAGGAGGTCCGGCGCATACAGGTCATCCCTGGGCCGGAAAGCCGTTTCGTCCGTCGGCCGGGCGAACTTCTGGTTCCAGGGACAAACCTCCTGACAGATGTCGCACCCGAACACCCAGTTACCCATCAGCGGCCGCAGGTCCGGCGGGATGGCTTCCCGCAGCTCGATGGTCAGGTACGAGATGCACCGTCGAGCGTCCAGCACCCGCGGTTCCGCAAACGCCCGGGTCGGGCAAGCGCGCAGGCAGCGGTCGCATGAGCCACAGTGGTCTCGTTGAAAGGGCGGATCCGGCTCCAGCTCCAGGTCGGTGATGATCTCACCCAGGAGCAGCCAGGAGCCCCAATGTGGATGGATCAGGTTGGTGTTCTTGCCGATCCAGCCCAGGCCGGCGCGGCTGGCCCACTCGCGCTCCAGCACCGGCCCGGTGTCCACGTAGACCCGGGCCCGGACCTCGTGGCCGGCTTCGGCCTGGGCGAAGTCCACCAGCGCCTCCAGCCGCGCCTTCATCACGTCGTGGTAGTCGTCGTTGCGGGCGTAGCGGGCGATCCGGCCTGGCAACCGGGCATCCCCCGTACTTGCCCGGCGATCGGGCACGTAGTAGTTCATGGCCACCACGATCACGGACCGGGCACCCGGCACGATCAGGCCCGGGTCCTTGCGCCGCTCGATGGCGTCCGGGCGGGCCATGTAGGCCATGGAGCCGTGGTAACCGGCCTTCAGCCAGTCCAGGTAGGCAGGGTGATGCCGGCTTGGACCGGCCTCCGCCACCCCGATGAGGTCGAAGCCCAGCTCCAGCGCTCGCCCTTTGAGGCGCTCTTTCAGGCTCACCTGTCACTCGCGCTCGTGTGCAGCAATCGCGTCAACTGCCAAGCTATCAACGCCGCCAGGCCCACGATGGTGTAGTAGGCCATGCGTATCCCGGTGGAGGGCGACTGGCCGACGGGGTCGAGGGGGTGAAGGACCGGGTGGGCGCGGGAGACGGTGAAGATGATGACGCCAGCCAGGAGGGCGTTGGCGAAAGCCGTGAGGCGCCGGTTGCCCACCAGCCGGGTGCCCAGTTGGACCGCGGGGGCAGCCACGAGTACCGGCGTGGCGACGATGAAGCGCGGCTCGCTCCAGGCGATGCCGCCCCAGGCCAGTTGCATGGACAGGATGCTGGAGAACCAGTAGAAGATCCACAGCACGTAGGCTGCCCGGGCGCTGGCCTGCGACCAGTCCAGGAGCGCCGGACGGGGCAGCGCCAGGAAGAGGGCGCCTAGCAGGCCCGACGCGGCAAAGGTCAGCATGCCCACCCGGATCAGCGCGCCGTGGACGTAGATGAGTTTGACCAGGTCCCCCAGAATGCGGTCCCTGGGTGATAGCCAGGCTACCACCCCGGTGATGAGCACCAGGGCACCGAGCGTGGCGAGGTTGATGGGTATGTTGGTCGGTGATGAGGGTGTCTCGCTCATGCTCTTCAGATCCTCGTGTCGCCCATGGGCAGGCGGGCGCATCCCTAATGATAGCACCAGGCGTTGAGGCGGTCAAAACCTGTGGGGTGGCAGCAGTGCTCAAGAACCTTCAGCTCTGGTTTGCAGCCCTACAGCTTGGAAAGCTGTAGCCTGTTTGATCGAGCTACACCCTTCACGGTGTAATGCTCATCCCGGGCGACGGCGTCGTCACAGGCAGGATGACCCAACGGTCTCTCCCCTAGGAAATCGGAAAGCCTTCGGGCGGCAGGGGGCGTGGGGAAGGGCGTGTCGGGGGATGTCTGGCTGGGGGACTAGCGCCTGCGCGCGAGGCGCCAGATGGTGGTCAGACCTTCGCGCAGGATGTCGAGCCAGCGATAGGGGTAACAGAGGGGCCACAGCCAGGCGGGGCGGAGCTTGTAGCGCCAGCGCATGTACGCCGGGTTGGGGAAGGCTATGGCCAGGAGCAGGCGCAGGCGGCCCCGAGGAGATAGAGCTGAGGCAACATCCAGCACGCCCGTGGCCCGGGTCTGCAAAGGGGCAGCACGACGAGCGACGAGTCGTCTGGCCTGGGGGTCCGACGCCTCGGCCAGAGCTTCCAGGAGGCCGGGTGGCAGCCGGGTGCCAAAGCGATCGTGGGCACCCTTCAGCGCAGCATAAACGGCGGCTGCCCAGCGAAATCCTTTCGCCCGGGCCACCACCTCGTCCCACTGGATGCGCTGGCCTTCCCGCTCGATGAGCAGGTGAATGTCGTAGAACCAGCGCAGGTGGGAGCGGGCCTCGCCGTGCTGGAGCATCAAGTGGGCGGATAGGTAGAGGAGGTGCGCCGTAGGCGTTAGCGTGAGGGCCCTCACCCCTACCCCCCGATGGGGGGTGAGGGAGAGGGCCTCCGTCTGCGACCAGAACCAAGGCAGCGAGGGGGGGCGCCAGTCGTGCTCGCCGCCGATGAGGGTCCAGTGGAGCTCGACGGCCAGGGTGATGTCCTGGCCGCCCTGGAGGTGGACATGGTGGCCGGCCAGGAGGTTGAGGCCGGGGGCCATCTCCGGATAGGGTTCCACGTAGCCCAGGGCCTTGAGCCGGGCTGCGGCCTCGGCCAGGCGCTCCTCAGGGACCAGGAGGTCCAGGTCACCCATGGGGCGGAGGCCGATGTGGTCGTACACGGTGGCAGCCAATGCTGCACCCTTGAGGATGATGGTGGGGATTGGGGATTGGGGCGGGGTGCTCAGGGCGGTGAGGATACGGAAGAGTTCGCGGTAGAGGAGGAGGTTGCTGGCCATAGTGGCGTAGCAGGCCTGGCGGAGGTGCCCCTGGACATCGGGAGGCACGCTGGCCAGCCAACCGGCCCCTTTTAACCCATGGTAGAGCACAGGGGCGACGCCTTCACGCCGGGCGGTGGCGGCCAGGAGGTGCCAGTCGTCGGAGCTGAGACTTGGGGGGAGCGCAGGGTCGGCCCTTCGATGAAACTCGGGGCGGGTCTGGTCGGAGAGGAGCCGGCAGAGGGTCTGGTGGGCATGGAAGAGGGGAGGTACATGCATTACGTCTCTCCAAGATCGTAGGCTGAAGCATATACCCGGATGCCCAGTTCATCCACCACCGGCTGCGCGCGCGGATCCAGCATAGGAGTGATAATAATCTTACCGTCGGCCTTGATCCCATGCCGGCGTTCGTAGAAAGCCACCTTGCGCTCGAAGATGTAGACGTCGCCTTTGCTCATAGAGGACTTGATCTCGCCCAGAAAGGTTTGCCCATCGCGGATCAGGATGTCGATCTCGACCTGATCCGGGCGGTCGAAGACCTCTCCTTCTGCATCGTAGGCCGAGAAGTGCTCCACGCGCAGATCGGTGAACTCGGACAGGATGGCCTGAATGGCCCTGCGGAAGGATTCCTCCGTTTGGATACCCCAACGGGCGCCGATGGCACTGAGATGGGCATGGAGATCCTTTCGGGTTGCGGCCTGGGCCCGAGCCAGCTCTTCCACACGCTCCTCGGTGCGCACCTGGGCCTGGGCCAGCCTCTCCACCGCCTGCTCCAGCCTCTCCACTGCCTGCTCCAGCCTTCCGACCCGCTCCTCGGTGTGCGCCTGGGCCTGGGCCAGCCTCTCCACCGCCTGCTCCAGCCTTCCGACCCGCTCCTCGGTGTGCGCCTGGGCCTGGGCCAGCCTCTCCACCGCCTGCTCCAGCCTCTCCACTGCCTGCTCCAGCCTTCCGACCCGCTCCTCGGTGCGCGCCTGAGCCTGGGCCAGCTCTTGGACCCGCTCCTCGGTGCGCGCCTGAGCCTGGGCCAGCTCTTGGACCCGCTCCTCGGTGCGCTTCTGAGCCTCGGCCAGCTCATGCACCACGTCTCTCAGGGCGTCGAGATCCTGGCGGCGCACGGCCAACTGCTCACGCAGCTTCTTCTCCAGGGCCTCAGCAAACTCAAGCAGGGGGGAACGCCATTCTTCAGGCAAACGCTGAAAGATTTGGGCATAGCTCATAGCGATTACCCTCCTACCACCATGAATGACACGAGTTTCACCCCCTCACGACGACAAGATCATAACCTGGACAAGCTCAAACCAATCAACTCCCCCATCTGTTCTGCTCATTTGTTCACTTAATTATACATTGCTTTCTCGGCCAGAGCAAACAGATGCCGGGCCGGAGGGGCTTTTCAGTTTTGTCATTCCTTCGACAGGCTCAGGACGGGTCTGAGCGGGTTTGCAGCGTGAGCATCAATGACCTCTCTGCTGCCTTTTCAGATTCAGCCGACTTGCTCCTGTGAGACGAGCGAAGAATCTGTCAGCCAGCGGGAGATTCTCCGCTTTCTTGGTTTCCCAAACGACGATGGCGTTGTCCAGGGCGTTGAAGGTGTTTCCATGGTGGTCTTGTCAAGCCGCTACCCAGAACACCTCACGGTTGTCACTCTGAGCGACCGCAGGGAGCAAAGAGTCTCCACGAGTTAGGCGGAGATTCTGCACTCCGCTACGCCCCGTTCAGAATGATATCTGTGGTTCTGCCCCTACGAAGGACGCCCCGCGCCTGGGAGGCTCAGAATGGCAGGTTTTCGATCACATCGGCGATGCGTTCAGCAGCATGACCATCCCACAGCGGTGGCACCTGGCCCCGTTTGCCATCGCCGGCCAGAATCCGCCCGACCTCGGTCCGCAGTCGGCCCATGTCCTGTCCGACCAGAATGTTGGTGCCCAGCGTGACGGTCACCGGACGCTCGGTGTTCTCTCGCACGATCAAGCACAGCACGCCCAGGTAGGTCGTTTCCTCCTGGATACCGCCGGAGTCGGTGATCACCAGGGTGGCGTGGCGCTGCAGGGCCAGGAAATCGAGATAGCCCAACGGTTCGATAAGGCGCAATTGCGTCCCTTCGGCTTCCCCGTCGACTGCACTCACGGCATGGCTCACGGCAAGTCTCTGGCGGGTACGGGGATGGCCGGGGAAGATCACCGGCAGGTCGCGGCTGATGTCGGCCAGGGTAGACATGATCTTTGTCAACGTTTCGGGTTCGTCCACGTTTGATGGCCGCAGGCCGCGCAGGCGGATGAGCCGGCGAGCCAGGTCGTCTATGCGGATGCGCTGGCCCATGTCTAGAACCACAGATTCCACAGATTGCACAGATACCACAGATTGCACAGATTGCACAGATACCACAGATTGCACAGATTGCACAGATACCACAGATTGCACAGATTGCACAGATACCACAGATTGCACAGATTGCACAGATACCACAGATTGCACAGATTGCACAGATTGCACAGATTGCACAGATTCCACAGATTCCACAGATTGCACAGATTTTTGCCTCTGTGTAATCCGTGCAAATGGTGATGCGCTTCTCGCAGGTGGCCTTGGCGGCCAGCAGGTTGATGACCAGGTCGAAGCGGGGGCGGGGGGAGAGGCCGTAGACGGTGC
>FWPU01008507.1_pt1 | contig 17436 bp, 13 predicted proteins | sample 2228361 | NCBI WGS metagenome assembly FWPU01 (sample SAMEA103939777, study PRJEB20133) | metagenome
AGAAGTTTTTCTGTTTTCATATATTGAGCGCTCCACAAATCTTAAATTTATAAAATCTTTAGTCCCTTCAGAAAACATATCATAAATTTTTTTTGCACCAATTCCTGTACTACTAGATTGAAGTGCATATTTTTGAACCTTGTCTTTTATTTTTATAATTTTATCTTTCATAACAAGATAGGGAATAGCAATATCTGATATGTATTTTCGTCTGTTGTTATATTCAAAACCAATTTTGCTGTAGAAATTTATAAGATTTTGTGTTTTATCTGAAATTAGAAGGCAAAGGCGATTTTGTTCTTTGCTGTAAGAAATTTCTTCTGTCTTTATTCCAAATTCATTTAGTATCTTTGATATGCCTTTAAGAAATTTTATTCCACTATTTACATATTTTTCTTTTTTATTCATCAAGATAGTAGGGCAGTAGAAATTGTATCCATGGTCTGTCATTGTCTTGAGTGTTGACATTTCTGCTCCAAAGAAACTTGCAAGGAAAAGTCGTTTCTGCCAGAGCTCTGCTATATATAGCCATTCTGGCAATTCATAATCTGTTTCTGTTTTATTTCCAAAAGGCACTCCAAGTGTCGCAACTAATAGCGCAAAACTACTTGAATTAACTTTACACCAGTGTTCAGTTCTTTTAAATTTATAAGTTTTATAGTATGTCTTTATTTTTTTGGTTCTTGTTCTTTCATATATTTTTGAGCATTTCCACCCAAGTGTTTCTATATCCTTTTTTATTTTTATAAGGTTTTCTTTTTTGCCATAAAAACTTACAACGCCTTTACCTGTTTTGTTTATAAAATAGATGTTACCATCGCTAAAAAGATAGCCCATTATTTTAAGAAGAACAGGAAGGTGCGGTGAATTATATTTTATTTCTAGACATTGATTTTTTTCAAGAACTTTAATAATTTGAACAAGAGAATTTTCATCTTTCTTTTTGCCAATTTCAAAAAATTTCTTTATTATGTCTTCTTTATTGATTATTATTTTGTCCTGAGGTTCCTTATAAGGAACTCCTTTAAAGAAATATCCTGCAATTTTTGTGCCTTTTTTGAGTTCTTTAATTGGTTTCATCCCATCCAGAGTATAAAAAGGATGGTCTTCAGTTGCTATAATTTTTAACCCAAATTCTGTAGTAATTTCATATACTTTGTTTTTTGGTTTTAATTTCAAAAATCTTTCTATCCTGGTTTCATCAGGCAAATCTTTAATGAAGTCAAAACACACAATTTTTTTATTTTTCCAAATTTTTTCAAAATCTTTTATTTTTAAAGTATAGCCCAGACCAGTTAGAATTGAAGTGTCACCTGATAGACAGTTTATATCATAGCCCACTCCTCCAGGTGAAATTACTCCTTTGTTTATATCAAATGCTGCAACTCCACCTATGCAATTTGAAACTACAAAATTGTTGGCAATGAAATTGTGGTCATTATGAGATACTGTAAAATCATAGACCAAATCATTGTAAGGGATTTTTTCTATTTTTACTATTTTTGTCCAGACCGCTCCACTTTTCCCAAGATTTTCTGTGACTTCTTTCATGTAATTTTCAAATAATGGGAAATTCGTAGGAACTCTTGGAATAACTTTTTTACCTTTATTAAGTTTCCAGCAAATGTCTATTATAAATCTCTTAGTTAATGGATTTCCAGATAATTGAGCTGCAATTTGCTGATAACTCATATTACTTCTTAGTAAATTTGGTATCTCTACATTTATTGCATGTTCTTTTTCTTTTAGTATTCTTAGTTTCAATTTGAGATACTGAGTAGCTACATTTGCAATAAAGGACCTTTCAGAATTATATTCAAATCCAATTTTACTCCAGAGGTTAAAAAGATTTTCAGGTTTTGGAGAAATTACCAGTTCTAATAGCCATGAAACTTCACCTTTTTTGTTTATATGCTTTTTTCTTTTATCTATATAGAGATAATCCACATCAAATTCTTTCAGCAGTGTTATGATATCTTTCAAAAAATCCTCTCCATTTTTTATTAACTTCTCTGTTTTAGCCATTGGAAAAACAGGAGCATTAAAATATCCTCGCCTTTGTAATCTTCTATGCGATTTTCTTAATTCACATCCAAATAAAGATGCTAAAAATAATCTCTTTTGCCAGAGTGGTGCTTTAAAAAGCCATTCAGGAACTCTATATTCTTGATTTACTTTTTTTCCGCGAGGCACTCCCAATGCTTCTAATAATACCACCAGACTTGAAGCATTAACAAGGAATAAATAATTATCACTACCTTTTTGATGAATATGTAAAAGGTCTGGAGTATATCCAATTTCTTTTAAATCTTCCCTTATTTTTTCTAAATCATGTTTTTTCCCTGAGAAATTTAAAACACCGTCGCCTCTTTTTCCAATGAAATTCATTGAGCAATCACCAAACAGAAATCCCATAATTTTTATTATATATGGAAGTTTTGGATGGTCATAAGTTAAAGGTAAGAGATTTCTTAATTTAAGTTTTTTGATTATTATTTCAAAACTTAATGTCTCGGCCGTCTTACCTAGTTTTATTAAGATTTCTTTAATATCTTTTTCAGAAATGATTACTTCATTAGATGGTTTTTCATATTCCACGCCCTGAAAAGGAAAGATAGCAATTTTTTCTCCAACAGATAATTCTTTTATTTGTTTCATTCCAGAAGGAGTCAGAAAAGGATGGTCAGCTGTGGTTTTTATTTCATCATCTTCTTTAGTTGTTATTTTAAAAATTTCTTTTGGTTTTAGTTTTAGAAATTTTAAAATAGGTGTGTTAGTTTGCTCTTTTGAATTTAAATCTATACATTTTATATTTTGAGAAGGCCAATCGTTTTCAAAACTTTCAATTGATTTGTAGTAGCCAAACTCAGTTAGTATTTTGGTATCTTTTGTAAGGCAGAAACCGTATCCCCAGTGAATATCAGGCATTGCAAGTGACCTGCCAACTATTCCTGGAAGATATGCTACATTTGCTACTTGCTGATGTGCTTTATCTTCGCATATATGTTTTAACATTTTTTCATCAGCAAAAATTAGCCCCTCAGTACGCATACCTGCCTGTTTTGGTATAATCCAACGCCAGTTATCTTGTTTTTTCAGTAGACATTGCTCAGCCATTTTTTTTCCTACTGGTCAGGATATTTTTCAACTTCTTTTTTTAACACAACCAATTTTACTTTTGCCTGTTTAAAAAATTTCCTTGTAAGTTCAGCAGCATGATATTTTTTTTCACATACAACTCTTTTTATCCCTGCATTGATTATCATTTTTGCACAGGTAAAACAGGGCTCAAAACTTACATATAATGTTGCTCCTTTAGTTGAAATTCCGTAAAGTGCTGCCTGAACTATTGCATTTTGTTCTGCATGCGCTGTTCTTATACAGTGTTTTGATATTTTCCCATCAGGATTAATTGTATCACACAACAAATGGCCAACTTCATCACAGTGTGGCAGACCCATAGGTGCTCCGACATAGCCAGTTGCAATAATTCTTTTATCTTTTACTATTACAGCACCTGCTCTGCCTCTATCACAGGTCCCTCTTTCTCCAACAACTTTCGCAATTTTCATAAAATACTCATCCCAGGATGGCCTTTTATATTTTAATTTTTTGGTTTTCTGAATTTGTTTAAGCATTTTATCAATTTCTGAATATAGTTTTTTTATAGTTTCATTATTATTTATTGTTTTTACCGCCATTTTTTTACATACTTCAAGTTGCTGACCTGAACCATCTTTTTGTGATTCGAGTTTTTCATATTTGAGAAATTCTTTGAATGTTTTGACATCACCTTTTCTATTTCTTTTAAGCATCCTTTTGAATCTCAACCTTGCAGGTGCAATTACATTCACAAGATAAAAATCTTTTCTTTTTTTTAATTCTTCAACTTCTGCTGGATGTCTTATAGAACTTATTACATAGTTTTTATTTTCGTCACATTTTTCTAAGATTTTTTTTGCAAGTATTTCATTGCCGAACTTTTCTCTGAATTCATTCCCAAATTTTATTAGATTGTCACGAGTTAGTTCTTTGCCAGTTTTCTTTAATTCTTCTCTTAAAATATCAGAAAGAGAATAGTGTATAAATCCTTTTCTCTTAACAAGGTATTCTGCAATTACATCTTTTCCGGAACAGTAAAAGCCTGTGAGCCCTATTATCATAACAAAAATTTTATATCAAAACAAAAGAGAAAAGTCAAGAAAAATTGTAACGAATCAAGTTTGAGTTGACATAACTTATTGAATTTGATATTATTTTGTGTATGACGCTTATTGCAGGGATTATTTCTATTTTTTTGTTTTTATTTGGGCTGAGTTATTTTTATTACCCATCTTTTGTAGTTAAATTGAATAAATTTGTCAGAGACAAAATTTTCAGTGACAAATTTGTGTTGATAAACAGAAAAAAAATAGGTTTGATATTGGTAATGACATCAATACTGGTCTTTTATTTTGGCGTGCTTGTCCCCAAGATGTCTGTTTCTTTTAGACAACAGAATATTCGTGATTATCTATATCATGCATGGCGCTATTATTATCAGGGCTATTATAACCATGCAGAAAAACTATGCAAAGAGATATTATTTATTGACCCTGAAAATTTGGCCGTGAAAGAACAATTAGCTCTGATTTATTTTGCTAAAGGCGATTACAAAAAATCGCTCTATTATAGTAAACAAGTCCTTGAAGAGAAACCAGATAATAGAAGGATGGAAAGAATTATAAAATCAATTAAAAATAAAGGTATTAAGAAATGAAAATTAATGGTAAAACAAAAATAACAGGAATTTTTGGCTATCCAGTAGAGCACACACTTTCACCTTTTATGCATAACGCAGGATTTAAACATCTTGGATTGAATTTTGTATATATTCCTTTTTGTGTTAGGCCAGAGGATCTTGATAAAGCAGTTTTATCTTTAAGAGCATTAAATATTGTTGGTATAAATGTAACTGTTCCTCATAAAGAAAAGATAATGAATTACTTAGATAATATTGACTCTTCAGCACAAAAAATAGGTGCTGTAAATACAGTTGTAAATAGAAACGGAAAACTTTATGGATATAATACCGATGCTTATGGTTTTTTGAAATCATTGAAGAAATATATAAATCCAAAAGGGAAAAAAGTTGCTTTGATTGGATGCGGTGGTGCGGGCAAAGCAATTTCTGTCTCTCTTGTTCTAAATGGAATAAAGGAAATTTTTTTATATGATATTGACACAAAAAAATCAAATGATATTTCAAAAAACACATTTTCTTTTGCTAATAATGTTTATGTAATAAAAGATTATAAATCATTAGAAAAAGTTGTAAAAACCGCAGATATATTAGTAAATGCTACAACTGTTGGGATGGAACCAGGCGATAAAAGCCTCATTCCTTCTAGTTGGTTGAACAGAAAAACTTTTGTTTATGATATAATCTACAATTGTAAGACAGAGCTTCTGAAAGTAGCAGAAAAAGTTGGATGCAGATGTGTAGGCGGTCTTGAAATGCTTTTATATCAGGGTGCAAAATCATTTGAACTATGGACAAACAAAAAAGCACCTTTTGAAATTATGAAAAAAGCACTGCTTGGTGCATTAAAGCAGCCATTTTAAAAATGAAAAACCACTGAAGTAGCGGCTAACTGTAGTTACAGACCTCCGTGTTTGCTAAAAAATAAAGTTTTTGCATTTTTAATTTTGAATTTTGCATCAGTGGCAAAATTAAAAAAGCATTATAGATGGGGGGTGATTAAAATTGTAGATTATGATTATAAGAGCATTGGTTGTTGCTTTAGGCCCTATCCTGGGGTATTTTCAGATTTCTCGTGATATAAAGGGAATACTTATAGGACTTGCTATTACATGTATCGTGGTAATATTGGAAATTCTTATCGGTAGTATACCACTTGATACACTTGTTGCAGCAGGAATTGGGATTGTTCTTGGTTTTATTGTCGGGAGTTTGATTGAGTACGGTATCTTTTCACTTGGCAATGATAAATTATCTGAAATTATGGGAAAATATTCATTGCTTTTTAAGCTATTACTTGTTATTTTTGGACTTCTTCTTGCAGTAAGAAAAAAAGAAGAAGTTGATTTACTGGACAAAGACATATTAAAATCAGGCCAGAAGAAGAAATTTGAACAATTCAAAATTCTTGACACAAGTGTAATAATAGATGGTAGAATAATAGACATAGTAGAAACAAAATTTTTAACAGGTCCACTTGTAATACCTAATTTTGTTCTTTTGGAACTTCAGAAACTTGCGGATTCAGCAGATAATAGCAAAAGAGTTCGTGCTCGTCGGGGGCTTGAAATTCTTCGCAAATTGCAGGACGAAACAGACATTATTGTTAAAATTTACGATAAGGATTATCCTGAATGGAAAGATGTTGATACTAAAATTATTCAACTTGCAAAGGATATTGATGGAATTGTTCTTACAACTGATTTTAACTTAAACAAGATTGCGTCAATTCAAGGTGTTACAGTTTTGAATGTCAATGACCTTGCAAATGCACTTAAACCAATATATTTGCCTGGTGAAACAATGAGCGTTTATGTTGTAAAAGAAGGCAAGGAAAGAGACCAGGGAGTTGGTTATCTTGATGATGGCACAATGGTTGTTGTAGAAGATGGAAGAAGGTTCATAGGAAGAAAAGTAGATGTAGTTGTGACTTCTGTGCTTCAGACATCAGCAGGAAGAATGATTTTTACCAGTTCAAGGTAATGTAGTTACCTGATTTATCAGGCTAATAATAATGAAAATCTGTACAATAATAGTTTCTGCTGGCCAAGGTAAAAGGTTTGGTGGTAAAAAACAGTTTTATAAAATAAAAGGTAAACCAGTATTTTTGTGGTCGCTTGAGAAATTTATTCCTTTTTCTGATTATATCGTTTTAGTTCTTCCAAAAGAAGATATAAAAAGGGTTAAGAAAACTCTATTTGAAATTCCAGCCATAAGAAAATATAGGAACAAAATAAAACTCATCTCTGGTGGAAAACATCGCTATGATTCAGTTAGAAATGGTCTCTTAAATGTTTCGGAGGATTGTGATATAGTTTGTATTCATGACGGAGCCAGACCATTTGTAAGTTCAAATGAGATTTTATCCTGTATATCTTTGGCAAAGAAATATGGTTCAGCAATTTGTGCAGTGCCTGCTACTGATACTGTTAAAATTTCTACAAAAGACAGATTTGTTGATAAAACAATTGATAGAGACAATGTCTGGCTTGTTCAGACGCCACAGGTTTTTAGAAGAGATATAATTGTAGATGCTTATAGAAAGTTTGGCAGGCAAATTCCAGAATATATTACAGACGATTCTCAACTTGTTGAACTCTGTGGATATAAGGTAAAGATTGTTAGAGGTTTGCCATCAAATATAAAAATTACAACCCGTGGCGATGTTTGTAAAATAACTGAATGAAAAATCTCCTCAGACCCTCTTTTTCAAAGATGGGAGATATTCTCGTTTGGAAAATGGAGAGTTGGGCAGCCAAATGAAAATTGGAATTATCTCAGATACTCACGAAAACATGCCTTTAATAGCAAAGGCAGTTGAGATATTTAATAAAGAAAAAACAGAGCTTGTTCTTCATGCAGGAGACATAATATCTCCGATAACTTTTAAAGAATTCAAAAACTTAAAATGTAAACTCATTGCGGTATATGGGAACAACGATGGCGAGAAAAAATTTCTTTCTGAAAAATTCAGTCAGATTGGTGAAATTCACACAAGATATTATGAAACAGAAATAGAAGCACAGAAAATATTACTCATGCACGAGCCCGATTTACTTGAATCACTGGTTGTTTCTCAGAAATATGATGTAATCATCTATGGCCACACTCATAAACCTGACATAAGAACCGAAGGAAAAACATTGGTATTAAACCCTGGAGAATGTGGTGGCTGGCTTACAGGCAAAAGCACAATTGCAATCTTAGAATTACCTTCAAAGAAAGTTGAGATATTAGAACTATGACTGATTATTCAAAAACAGTAAATCTACCAAAGACAAATTTTCCAATGAAGGCAAACCTGCCTACCAGAGAGCCAGAGATTATTTCTTTCTGGGAAAAGAACAAAATTTATAAAAAAATCCTTGAAAAAAATAAATCAGGCAAAAAATTTATTCTACATGATGGACCTCCTTATGCAAATGGGCACATCCACCTTGGGCATGCATTAAACAAAATTCTAAAAGATATAGTTGTAAAATACAAAGCAATTCGTGGTTTTTGGGCTCCTTTTGTTCCTGGCTGGGACTGTCATGGTCTTCCTATTGAGCATCAGTTATTTAAAGAACTCGGTATTGACAAAAGACAGATAGACATAGTTAGTTTCAGAAAGAAAGCAAAAGATTTTGCTCAAAAATTCGTTAATATTCAAAGAGAAGAATTTATTCGTCTGGGTGTGTTTGGTGATTGGGACAACCCATATCTCACAATGGACTATAAGTATGAATCAAATATAGTGCGAGTTTTCAAAGAACTCGCTAAGTCAGGATATATTTACAGGTCAAAGAAACCAATTTACTGGTGTCCACATTGTGAAACAGCGCTTGCTGAAGCAGAAGTTGAATATTCGGACCATATATCCCCTTCAATTTATGTGAAATTTCCTGTAATTGATAGACCGGGACAATTTGTTTTGATATGGACCACAACCCCCTGGACACTTCCTGCAAATGTTGCAATCGCTTTTCATCCCTTTGCAGAGTATGTCCTAATAAAAGTTGACAGAGAAGAATATATTCTTGCAAAAGCACTATTAAAAAATGTATTAGAGATTGCAGGTTTCAAAGAATATGAGATTTCAGAAACATTTAAAGGTGAAAAACTTGAGAATATAAAATGTAAAAATCCAGTAGTTGAAAGAGATTCAATTGGAATTCTTGCGGAATTTGTAACTCTTGAAGATGGAACTGGATGTGTTCATATAGCACCAGGCCATGGTGCAGAAGATTATCAGGTTGGATTAAAATATAAACTGCCTGTAATTTCTCCAGTGAATGAAAGTGGTGTTTTTACTGATGAAGTTCCTGAATTTAAAGGTCATAAGGTCTTTGCAGCAAATACTTTGATTGTAAACAAACTTAAAGAAAAAAGCCTACTTCTTCATGAGGAAAAAATAACACATTCATATCCACATTGCTGGAGATGTAAACATGCAATAATTTTTAGAGCAACAGACCAATGGTTTTTGAGTGTAGAATACAAAAATTTGAGAGAAAGAATGTTAAAATCAGTAGAAAAAGTGAAATGGATTCCTGAATATGGAATAAACAGAATCAGAGGCATGCTTGAGTCAAGACCTGATTGGTGTTTATCAAGGCAGAGATACTGGGGAGTCCCAATTCCTGCTATTTATTGTAATAACTGCACAACTGCATATCTTGATGAAAATATAATTTCAAAGTTTGAAAAAATAGTTGAAAGAGAAGGAACTGACTCCTGGTTTGTAAGAGATGTTAAAGATTTCTTACCGGAGAATTTCAAATGTTCAAAATGTTCTGGCGCAGATTTCAGAAAAGAAACAGATATTCTTGATGTCTGGTTTGATTCTGGTGTTTCTCATGAAGCGGTATTAAGAATAAGAGAAAATCTTGAATGGCCTTCTGATATGTATCTTGAAGGAAGTGACCAGCACAGGGGTTGGTTTCAGACATCTTTAATTCCTGCTGTTGCATTGCATGATATTCCGCCGTATAAAAACGTTCTTACTCATGGTTTTACTGTTGATGGTGAAGGAAGAAAAATGTCAAAATCACTTGGAAATGTAATTTCACCACAGGAAATTATACAAAAGTACGGAGCAGAAATTTTGCGTTTGTGGGTTGCAGGAAGTGATTATAGAGAAGATATAAGAATTTCTCCTGAAATAATTGAGCGACTTGCTGAGACATATAGAAAAATAAGAAACACAATAAGATTTTTACTTGGCAATCTTTATGATTTTTCACCCCAGAAAGATAAAGTTGAATATAACCAGATGCTTGAAATTGATAGATGGATTTTAGGGCGACTACAGAAATTATCAGAAAAAGTAATAAATGGATATGAAAATTATGAGTTTCATTTAGTTATATCTGAAATAAATAGTTTCTGTGTTGTTGAGCTTTCAAGTTTTTATATGGATGTTCTTAAAGACCGTCTTTATACTTTCAGACCTTGTTCAAAAGAGAGAAGGTCTGCACAAACTGCCCTTTATGAAATCCTTAAGGTTCTTTTGAAACTTATTTCGCCTATTTTTTCATTTACTGCGGAAGAGTCGTGGAGTTTTTTCAAAGAAATTGATAAAGAACTTCCAGAAAGTGTTTTTCTTGATGGATTTGATGGCTGTAAAAAAGAATGGTTTTCAGAAGAATTAGAAAAGAATTGGAAAAAATTACTTGATTTAAGAGAAAAAGTTAATTTAGAGATTGAGAAGGCAAGAAGGGAAAATATTGTGAAGAGCTCTCTTGAGTCAAAAGTGATTATTGATACGGGCGATAAAGAACTGCTAAAATTTTTAGATGGATATAAGAATGAACTACCCGCAATTTTGATTGTATCCCAGGTTGAAGTTTCTCCGCGCGGGGCGGGCGTGGACACAGACCAAGAAATCAAAATTTCTGTCTTACACGCTGACGGCAAAAAATGTCCCCGTTGCTGGAATTGGTCAACTGAAATTAGTGCTGACTCTGAGATTTGCCCAAAATGTAAAAAAGCATTGGGGTAAAATTTCTACCCGAGTTTAGTCAAGAGTTTGCCTGATTTATCAAGCAAATGTAGTTGCTGAGCTTGCTCGGCTATATAAAAATGTCCAACTGGCAAAAAATACTTATACTTATTCTTGTTTTCTTAGACCAATTAACAAAATTTCTTATCAGAAAAAACTTTATCCTTGGTGAATCAAAACCAGTTACATCATTCTTTTCACTGACATATATCCATAACACAGGCATTGCATTTGGTCTTTTCCAGAGTGAAAAATTTTCAAATATATTTTTTATTATTATTGCAGCAATTGTAATCTTTCTTTTTTATATCTGGCGAAATCAAATTTATCTTTATGGTGGAAAATTTGCAAAAATTGGTCTTACGCTTGTTTGGGCCGGTGCCTTTGGAAATCTCATTGACAGAATCTTCATTGGAAAAGTAGTTGATTTCCTTGACTTTCACTTCTGGCCTGTCTTTAACCTTGCGGATTCATGCATCACCACTGGCGGAGCACTGATGTTTTTATCTTTTTTGAAGAGAAAATAATTAGTCTAAAAATAATTATAAAAAATGTTTCCAGAACTATTAAGAATTGGACCAATAAGTATTAAAGCATACGGATTTTTTGTCGCAGTTGGGTTTCTGGCAGGGATGAACTATGCAAAAACCATTGCCCGTCATCAGTCAATAAACCCGGAAATTGTTCTTGATTTAAGTTTATATATTGTTGTTTTCGGGCTTATTGGCGCGCGCATTTTTTATGTTTTGTTAAACTGGGAATTTTATAGAAAAAATCTTATAGAAATTTTCTTTATCTGGTCAGGCGGGCTTGTTCTTTATGGTGGTATAATTTTTGCTTTTCTGATGACTTTAATTTATACTCATGTTAAAAAACTTGACTTTTTTGTTCTGGCTGATATTTTTGCTCCCGCAATTTTCCTTGCTGTTTCTGTTGGTAGAATTGGCTGTTTTTCTGCAGGATGTTGTTATGGAAAACCGACAAACCTGCCCTGGGGAGTTGTCTTTTCCAACCCTGATTCACTTGTGGCACCGTCTGCTCTTGGTATGAAACTTCACCCGACGCAGTTGTATGAATCTCTTTTTAGTTTTTTTCTTTTTATAGGTTTACACTTTTATTATAAACACAAAAGATTCAATGGAGAAGTTTTCTTTTCTTCACTTGCTTTATATAGTATCTGGAGATTTTTCATTGAATTTATAAGATGGGATGACAGGGGAGCAAAAATTTTTGGACTATTCCCATCACAATTTATATCAATAATTGTAGTTATGCTTTCAATTTTTGCTATAATTTACTTCTTAAAGAAAAATGTCAAAAGAGAAAAATATTCAGGTTGAAGAAGAATCAAGACGACTGGATATTTATTTATCAAAAAAATTCAGCGATTATTCCCGCAGTTTTTTTCAGAAGTTAATTAAGAATGGCTTTGTGGAAATCAATAGCAAAAAAATTTTAGAACCATGTCTTAAGTTAAAAAAAGGTGATTCAATAAAAATAGAATTTCCAGAACAAAAAGACATAATTAAAGATAGTTCTCTAGATGTCATTTATGAAGATGATTCTATCCTTGTGATAAATAAACTAGCAGGACTTTGTGTCCATCCTGCAGGTAAATTTTCCCTTGAGCCAACACTTGTTGATTTCTTAAAAACAGATAATAAAACTCTTACTCGTTCAGGTATTGTTCATCGGCTTGACAGGGAGACATCAGGAATTATGGTAATAGCAAAAACTCCACAGGCACAATTTTCTCTTATGAAACAGTTTCAAAACAGGACAATAAAAAAAACATATCTTGGTATAGTTTGCGGGGTTCCTTCATCAGAAAAGGGAAGTATATCAGCACCTCTTGGAAGAAGTTATAAAAATAGAAAAAGGTTCTGTGTTGGCACTGGTAGAGATGCTATAACAGACTTTAAGGTTATAAAAAGATTTAATAAACATTCATTGCTTGAAATTTATCCTCGCACAGGAAGAACACATCAGATAAGGGTCCATTTGAGTTCAATAGGGCATCCAATTCTTGGCGATAAACTCTATGGAAAGAAAGAAGACAATGTCCCAAGACAAATGCTTCATTCTTATAAAATTAGTTTAATTCATCCAAAGAAGAATAAACAGATGGAATGGACAGCAAAAATCCCGAAAGATTTTTTATCAGTTTTAAAGAGATTAAAGATTTTGTTTTTCATTCTGTTGTTTGTAAGCAATTACATAGGATATGGATTTACAACTACAACAAATTCAACTTCTACAACAAATTCTGTTTCAACAGAAATCAAAGGAATTAAATCAGAACTAAAAAAACTCACAAAAGAACTCAATAAAATAAACAAATTATCAGAAAAACTTGAGACAATAGAAAAAAATATAAAGAACCAAGATGTTCTATATCAAAACAGATTAAAAGAAATAAATATGGCTGTTGCAGAATTAAATCGCAAGATTACAAACTTAGAAATCAACTTTGAAGAATATAAAAGAACATCTGCACTTGAAAAAATTAAACAACAGGACCAAAAAAGTAAACAAAAAATTGAGGAAATAGAAACTCAGCAAACTTCTTCAGAAATTTCAGATAAAGTTCTAACACTTGAAACAGAAATCTCACTGGTTAAGAAAGACCTTGCCATGATAAGAGAAAAATTAGGAGTAAGTCAGGCAAAAGAAGCGCAGAAAAATAATGAAGAAGACAAAATAATGAAATTTTTGAAATCGCCATGGGCAGTTGTGACTGCACTTGGTTTTTCTTTTCTTGCATTGATAATTGCTGTTTTTTAAGATCTTTTTATTTAGATGAATGACACATCTTTGAAAAATATGCACCTCAGATATATATCTCTGACTTTATTTCTTGGCTATAAAATCTCCATCCAGCCTCTCTTTTTCAAAGAGAGTGAAAAAACATCCCCATTTGAGTGATTGTTGAAAAAGGGAGACTGAAAGGGATTCTATATATGATTATAGAACCAGCAACACAAGAAGATATAGACCAGATTATTGAAATAGAAAAAGAATCATTCAAAGACCCATGGACAAAAGAAAACTTTGAAAAAGAACTGAAACTTAAGTTCTCACACTTTTTTGTCTGTAAAGAATTATCAGAAGTTATCGGTTATATTGTTTTCTGGACAATAGAAGACGAAGGACATATTATGAACACAGCAGTCAAAAAAGAGTATCGTGGCAAAGGAATTGGTAAAATTTTACTAAATCATATAATAGAATTCTCAAAAACAAAAAATATCAAACAGATTTTTCTTGAAGTCCGAGAAAAAAATTTAATTGCAAAAAAATTATACAGTGCATTTGGCTTTGAACCAATTCAGTTAAGAAAAAACTTTTATGGCAATGAAAATGGAATATTAATGATGAAAAAACTAAAAACATTTTTTGTTGCTCTGTTTTTAAGTTTAAGCATAAATAATTCTGTATTCTCAGGTCCAATAAGTAATGTGACAGAAAATAAATACAGGTCATATTTACATTTTCTGCAGGGATTGACATATGTAAAACAAAACGAACTTGAAAAAGCACAAATAGAATTTGAAAAAACAATAGAACTTGATAATAACGCAGTTAGTGCTTATAAAGAACTTATAATGGTTTATCTACAACTTGGCAAGATAGAAAATGCAAAAGAACTTGCAGAAGATTTGGAAAAAATCTCAGATGATGCAAATACAAAACTCTTTCTTGGAAATTTTTATGTAATTGTTGGAGATATAAATAGCGCTATAAATGAGTACAGTTCTGTCCTTGAGAAAGAACCAGACAACACAGAAGCAACAATAGCATTGGCAGATATATATTCCAGAGTTGACCCTGAAAAAGCAATTACTTACTGGGAAAAATATATAAAACTCAAACCAGATTCAAGTGAAGCACTGTATAGAAAATCTTTAACTTTGAGAAAAATTAAAAGGACAGAAGAAGCAAAGAAAACATTGAAACAGGCAATTGAACTTAAGCCAGATGAAATAATCTTTTATATGACTCTGGCAAAAATATATGAAGAAGAACAGGACTACAACTCTGCTGCTGATGAAATAATTAAATGCATTGAATACGTTCCCTATGAATTCTCTTTTTATATAAAGGCAGGAGAACTTTACTATCTTGCAAACGAATACGATAAAGCAAAAGAAGTTTTTGAAAGCGCTTTAAAAATAAAACCAGATGATACAACAGTGCAATTTTGGCTTGCACTTATATTTGAAGAAAAAAAAGACCTGAAAAAAGCAATAGAACTGCTTGAAAAAGTAATTTCAAAAAATCCTGATGTTTTAAGCTATATCCGCTTGAGTTACTATTATACAAAATTAAATAAACCAGAAAAAACTGTTAATATCCTTGAAAAAGCAGCGAAATTATCTCCAGAAAAACCAGAGGTTAATTTTTTCCTGGGGCTCGCATACTCGGAACTAAAAAAATATAAAAAAGCAGAAAAATATTTTTTAAAAACAATTGACTTAAACCCCGATTTTCCAGATGCAAATTTTTATTTAGGAGTTATATATGAACAAACAGGAAATTTCGAAAAATCCATTCCTTATTTTAAAAGAGTAATAGAACTTGACCCGAAGAACTCAGCTGCCATGAATTATCTTGGCTATTCTTATGCAGATAGAAACATGAATTTAGATGAAGCAGAAAATTTAATTAAAAAAGCATTAGAACTTGAACCTGAAAATGGTGCTTATATTGATTCTCTTGGCTGGGTTTATTTTAGGAAAGGCAAATATGAACTTGCAAAAGAGTGGCTCCAGAAGGCAATTAAAAGATTAAAAGACCCTGTAATCTACGAGCATCTTGGAGATGTTGAAAATGTGCTTGGCAACAAGTCATCTGCAATTGAATATTACAAAAAAGCACTTGAACTTGACAAAAAAAATAAGAAACTCAAGAAAAAACTCAAATCTTTGAAATGAAAATTCTTGCCCCTGCAAAAATAAACCTATCACTTAAAATTCTTAACAAAAGGAAAGATGGTTATCACAATATAAAATCAGTTTTTCAGACGGTATCTCTATGTGATGAAATCTTTATATCTGATTCACAAACTGAAAAAGAAATAGAATTTATTTGCGAACCAAAGGTCACAAAGAAACCAGAAGACAATCTCGCATATAGAGCAATTTTACTTCTAAAAAAATATACATACGAAAATGGAAAGATAAAAGTGAAGATTGTAAAGAATATTCCAGTTGGAGCAGGGCTTGGCGGTGGCTCATCAGATGCAGCAGGAGTTCTTAAAGGATTAGTAAAATTCTGGAATATAAAAATTTCTATGGATGTATTAAAAAAACTTGCTTTGAAATTAGGAGCGGATGTTCCTTTTTTCTTATATGGTGGTAAATGTCTTGTAGAAGGAATTGGCGAAAAAATCAAAAGGTTAAAACCCACACCAGAAGAGAAAAACTTTTACATATTGCTTGTTTATCCTGAATTTAAAATATCTACTAAAAAGGTCTACGAAATGTTTGATAAATGTCATTGCAAGGAATTCCTGATAGCGGAGCAACAATCAACTAATGATTTAGAAAAAATCGTCTTCAAAAAATATCCGGAATTAAAAGAAATAAAAGAAAAACTTATAGATTCAGGGACAATTTTTAGTTCAATGTCAGGAAGTGGCTCAACAATATTTGGAATATTTAAGAAGAAGTCCGATGCAGTTAAGGCAAGAGACCAGTTCAAAAAATATAAAACCTGGTTAGTTAAACCTGTATTTTAAGATTCAAGCAATTGATTAATTCTTTTTACAAGGTTTTGTTTTGATTGAAGTCCAACTAACCTGTCAACCTGTTTACCATCTTTAAATAGTATAATTGTAGGTATTGCCATTATCTTAAACTCAGAAGCAACCTTTTGAGATTCATCAACATTTAATTTACAGATTTTTGCTTTTCCTTCAAACTCTTTTGCAATTTCTTCAATCACTGGTGCAAGCATCTTACAGGGCCCACACCATTCCGCCCAAAAGTCAACAAGTGCAACTCCTTTTGAATTAGCGATTTCTTGATTAAAATTGCTGTCATTTAGAATAATTTCTGACATTGTTCCTCCTTTTTCTTCTCTGTGGTCTCTGTAGTTTTATTTTATTAATCAAATAAAACAGAATATAAAAACTGGTGGAGGTGGCGGGAATCGAACCCGCGTCCAGAAATACACAGGTAAGACATCTACAGGCTTAGTCCAGATATTTTTTCTTATCTGTGGTTTGCCTCTGAGCCGGGCACCACAGACCAGCCACAGATTTTAATTTCCTTTTGAGGTCACTGTGACACCGCCACAAAAGTAAGCCCGAAAATTGAGCGTTATCTGTTCTATCAGGCGTCAAACAGTAACGCGCTGCCTATCAATTAGGCTGCATATGCATAGGTGTTTGCACCTGTTTGTAGTGGTCGAATTTTAACGTGGCCTCCAACCAACCACGACCTGCAGTCAGAACCTGAAAATATTCCTGTCGAGCCCTATTCACCCCCCACTCTTGTCGCACCCCTTCGCTTTGCTCAGGGGTTCCCTCGCTTGCTACGAAGGAAACGCTCGGTGCTCCACAAGGGGGGCTCTGTCCTGGACGCTCACCGACTCGCGTCCGCCGCAAACACGGTCGCACTTATTCGTGCGACCAGCGGCCCCCCATTACCTCGTCGCTCGCTTACTGCCTACGCCTTCGGCTACGGCAGACGCTCGCTGAACCCCCCGA
>FWPU01008510.1_pt1 | contig 17431 bp, 21 predicted proteins | sample 2228361 | NCBI WGS metagenome assembly FWPU01 (sample SAMEA103939777, study PRJEB20133) | metagenome
GGGTAAATGCAAACGCGCCAGCATAGAGTTAACCCTTACCCGAAGTTAACCTGGCAAAACAGTTGCAACAGGTAAAGCAAACTGCAGTTTGGATTGGACAACTGCAAAACCACAACCAAATTTATCCGTTACTTTATAGATGAATTTGCTCACAGACTCAAACAAAAAACTATATTCCACTGCGCTTTGGCTGGCTGTGTTTACCGTGTTCTATAATCTGGCCGAAGGCTTGCTGGCAACGTGGTTCGGATATGATGACGAAACCCTTACTCTATTTGGTTTTGGAATAGACAGTTTTATTGAGATGATTTCCGGCATTGGCATCATGCACATGGTGTGGCGCATACGAAGCACGCCGGATACCCACCCCAACAGCTTTGAGCGCACAGCACTGCGTATAACCGGCATAGCTTTTTACCTGCTGGCAGTGGGCCTGTTTATTGCAGCGGGCCTGGTAATTGTTACCAACCAAAAACCCCAATCAACATTATGGGGTGTGGTTATTGCTTTGCTAAGCATTATCATTATGCTATTGCTTATGCGCGCCAAGCGCAAAGTGGGGCACGCTTTAGGCAGTGAAGCCATATTAGCCGATGCCAACTGTACCCGGGTATGCATTTACATGTCGGTGGTTTTGCTTGTAGCCAGCGGCCTGTACGAACTTACCCACTTGCCCTACCTGGATGCAGCCGGCTCGCTGGGCCTGGCGTGGTTTTCTTATAAAGAAGGTAAAGAATGTTTCACAAAAGCCGCCTCGGGGCGCTTCGATTGCTGCCGTACACCGGGCACCTAACCTAACGCTTGTAGAACCCCTGCGGCTGCTTACTTTTATTGCATGGATACACACATTATAGTGGGAATAATGGGACCTGGCGAAAACGCCAGCCCCGATGAAAATGAATGGGCCTATGCTTTAGGAGCCGCCATAGCCCACAAAGGGTGGGTGGTGCTTACAGGTGGCCGTGAATTTGGTGTAATGGATGCCGCCCTGAAAGGTGCTTTTGACTATAACGGCCTTACCATAGGCATATTGCCTGCCGAAACCACAGCGGGCTCATCGCGGTATGCCCGGATAAAAATAATTACCGGTATAGGCAGCGCCCGAAACCAAATTAACGTGTTGAGCAGCCACATTCTGGTGGTGGTGGGCATGGCTGCCGGTACGGCATCGGAAGTGGCCCTAGCCATTAAAGCCGGGAAAAAGATTATCCTCTTCCGGCCTGATGAGCTATCACTTTCCTTCTTCAGAAAGATGGGCAGCTATCGCATTCAAATTGCCATGACACCCAAGGAGGCGGTTGAACAGATAGAAAACTATGTTAAACTCGGGCAGTTGCACTGACTTCAGCTCCAGCGCACCTTCATCAACAACAACCAGCCGGCCAATAACAAAGTAATGGCGTTAGTGGCTATTACCGGCACATCGCGTACCAGCACCCCATAGATTAACCACAATATAACGCCCATTGTAAAAATCAGGAACATACCCAGCGAAAGGTCGCGTGCCGAACGGCTGCGCCAGGTTTTGACAACCTGAGGTATAAAAGCTGCTGTTGTACACCCGCCGGCCAGTAAACCAATAATGTGTATGATATTCATAAACTAACTGTTGACCGCCAATTAACAAAAAACAAAATGCATTAGGGTGGTGATGTATAAATAACTGCATCTTTGTTATCCGCATACGATTGCAGAAATTGCACATCGGCTGGTACGTCCATGATGAGTGCGCGCATTATTGTTTTGCAAACCTTTGCTCAAGGTATTGAAGCCAGTTTGGCTAAAAGCAAATTAGATGCACACGGCATACCCTGTTTTTTAACCGAAGAAAACCTGGTGAATCTGTACCCCATTCAAAGCCCAGCCATGAGCGTAAGGTTGCACGTTTTTGAACAAGATGCCGGCCGCGCCCGTGCCATTCTAAATGATATGATAAAAGACGCTTAACCTGCGCGTGTTGCTTCCATGGCATGATCTACCTACCCGAAAAGACATACCCAACGGCAGGCTTTTTATTTTATAATCACCAACCGGCAGGTTATGGATACACCTGAAGAAAGGCCGTTTTAATTCCACCTTCCGATGGACTGGTCCAGGCCATCACAGCCCCGCCAGCCCAGCGACAAATTTGAGGGAAACCGGCCGAACGGCTTTCGGTAGTCTGCGCTACTATAACGGATCTACATCTACCCTGCCTATCGGTTTCCCTTCGTCTATTCGAACAGGTTTTCCAAAGGTCTTGCCTCCGTCAACTGAAAAAATTGCGTTAACCTGAGGATTATCGTTGGCAGCAGAAAACCACACCAACACCAGTGTATTACCCATAGCTTCGCACCTTGGGCCGTTTACCGGGCAACCGTACACCTCCCATTCATCCGGATAAACGGCCTTTGGCTTTGACCATATTCCGTTTTCCAGGCGTGTGATGTAAATGTCGCGCACTTCCTCATCCGATCGATTTCGGTAAATTACCACAGGTCCTGCTGTCGTAACTGCCGCAGTGGTTTGGCAGCAATCGCATACCCGGTTGTCCAACTCCCATTCTTGTAGTTTCTTTCCTTTAACGGTTACCACGGCTGCGCGTAAAGTCATGTTACCCTGATGGTCATGCACATCATTTGCTACTGCATTGCGTCCATCAAGCCAGCATACAAAAAAATTTTTTCCGTAAGGCACTATAGTTACAAAACCATGTTCTGCTTTTGTTGAATCGCTATGCAACTTAACAGGTTTACTCCAAGTGGTACCGCTATTGGTGGTTCCTGCAATCCATATATCATATTCAAAAGTGCCATCACCCGATCGAACAAGCCAATGTGTTAGCATATTTTTCTTTCCGTTGACAGCAATAACGGGGTAATCAGCCCAATTAACAAACCAGTTCTTTCCCTGCTGAATAAGCCGTGGCATTTCCCAGCGGTTATCAGTTAGGGTTGTAAATTTTAATTGTGTTAAAGTATCGTTAATACGTTGTTGAAAAGTAAGGTAGGGGCGCATAGCGCTGTCAGTAATCAGGTAAGGCTGTTCGGCTTGTAAAAATATTTCGCCTATCTGTATAACCCGAATTTCCTTGTTTGCCGTAGAGCAACAACAAATCACCAGCATAACCAACAGGTATGCTAAAGCAGTTCTCATTTACAAGTCTTTTCTTTCAAAGATGCGAAGTGCAATCCAAAGTGGCAATAGCACCCACACACATAATACCGAAGCCGAAAACGCCATACCGGTTGAAGACCCGAAAAATGCCTTATAGAAAGCTCCGGTGTAGCCCATTAGCGCAGAAACATCCATTTGGAGCAAAAGTATAATCCGGGCCAGGTCAACGGGATTAAGTGAAATCAGCGCCAAAGTAATTTTTTCCAGCGGGTAGTCCATGAAGGTATACAATACCCAAAGTATGATGCCATCATAGATAAGGGAAAAATAAAACCAGAAAAGCAAAGCCACACCTATTGCCTTAGCCTTATCGCGGGTGAGTATTGCAGAAAGAAAGGCCAATGACGTAAATACCCACGATAACAAAACACCTGTATGCAGCAAAGTTATTGCAGTACGGGTTATACCAAAAATAGCCATCGGCAAGCCGATACCTGCCAACAATGCCAAACTTAGAGATAAAGATACGGCAAGGTACTCGCTTAAAAAAATAACCTTCCGGTTAACCGGTTGAGCAATCATTAACTCTATAAACTCGTAAGAGTTATAGAAGTGAATGCTTGCAAAAATGATGCTGATTAACGGAACAGCCATTAATACCACGTTCATCAGGCTAAAAATAACTTTTCCCGAATCGGAATCGAGCTGATAAAGAGCCAACGTGCTGAACAGCAAAAAAAATGTATACAGCATTATAAAGCGTGTCCGCAGTAAGTCGTAGAAAATATATCGAATGAAGCGAATCATATTGACTGTCGGACGGCTGGATGAGAAGCTGTTTGGGAATTATTTAAAAAGCGGACTATAGCCTTACCAAGTCGGTTTTCTCCGGTAATTTCCTTAAGGTCATTAATGGGGCCGTCAAAACGCAACAACCCTTCCTGAACAATTAAAGCTTCGGTAGCCAATTCATCCAGATCGTTCATAATGTGCGAGGTAATAATTAAGAGTTTTCCCTTCTTACGCTCAATCAGTATCTTTTCTTTCAGTATTTCAACCGAAACAGGATCCAAACCGGCAGTAGGTTCATCCAGAAACAGGGCAGGCGGATTGAATAAAAATGCCAAAGCAGCGCTTACTTTTTGCCGCGTACCTCCTGAAAGGGCGTGCATGCGTTTATTATAGATATGCGGCAAACCAAAAGCCATAATTAACTCTTCATCGGTATTGCCTTGCGGGTTACGGATGTTGCGCATCATATCGAACAAATGACCCACTTGCATATTATCCGGATATCTGCCTATTTGGGGCATATATCCTATTTTCTCCCGATATTGCCATTTTCCTTTTATATTTTCACCGCATACCAGTATCTGCCCCGAAGATGGCATAACCATGCCCAGCATACACTTAATAAAAGTAGTTTTACCCGACCCGTTCGGACCAATGAGTGCGTAGGTTTTACTTGTTTCAAAAGTTGTGCTGATGCCGCGCAGCACCTCCTGTCTGCCAAATTTTTTTTTAAGTTCCTGAACTACTATCATAAGGTCGCATTCGGGGGTTGATGTCTTTGAGATTTTCAGGCGTAATGGCAGGAAATGCCTTCTCGGCCCGGTCGAGTAAAAATACCGTAAAGCTTCGCCATAAAAACATAGCGGCGGGTACACGCTCTACAACCATGGCATACAGGTTTACCGGATGATGCGGAATATCGCCAAGCTGATCTTTGTTCAGGTCGTAACCCTGGTACTTATCCCAATAATTGCCATTAATTTTTTTTAATACCAACGTTCCATTTGTGGCAAGATCGAAAGTGTTTTGAAAAAAATTATTGCACGTAAAAGTATTCCCATCGCAATTGGCCTGCAAACGTATGGCATAACCATTTTGGATGAAGTTGTTACCGATAAATTGCGTTCGGTTTACTCCTTCCAGATAAGCGGCAACGGTATTTCTGGTAAAAGTATTATTCATCACTTTGCTATCGTTCATGTCTTTTAGCAACAATCCAAAAACACTGTTTCCTTCATTCTGCTCAAAACTGTTACGTTCCATTACCACGCTATGCGAATACATGACGGCTACTCCTGCTCCATTCATTTTAAAAGTGTTAAACCGGTACTCATCCTGATGCGAAAACATAAAATGTAAACCATATCGTTGATTGGAGTTGCTTTCATTGCGTTCGATAACCGATTGGGTAACAAATTCAAAATATATACCATCGCGGTGGCGGGTTATATAATTATTGCGGATTACTGCCCCGGAGCATTGCCATAAATGAATACCGTTTCCGCTTTGGTATTCTTTTTTTACCGCCGCCTTGAGATAATTGTTTTCGATAACACAGCCTTTTGTGTTTGAAACATGAATAGCAAAGTAAGTATCGATAAACCGATTTTGGTACACATGCAGGTAATCTGCGGCAATAGCTTCTAAACCCGCTAAATCTTTTATGCTCGAAACCCCTGTGTTGGTAAATTCAAATCCGGTAATGGTTACATGAGAAGCTGTAACGGTAAGGATTTGATATTTACCTTGTCCGTCCAGTACCGGTAAACTTTCACCTATTAGTATCAAGGGCTTTGCTATTGTTAAGTTCTGTTCGTAATAACGGCCCGCGGTTACAATTATCGTGTCATGTGGTAAAGCTGCTTGCAAAGCCTTATGGATAGTGGCATAAGGTTGTGCCGTCCCAACCCTGATGCATTTGCACCAGGCAGAAGAATAAACAAGTACCACAAGTACATGCAATAAACTTTTCATTACTTACGGTTCTTTCAAACCCTGTCTTTATTTGAATTGGGTAATCAGTTCACCCCAAGTAAGGTAAATGGCCTGCCATTGCCTAGCATAGGTGTCTTTGGTCTTATCTGATTCAAAGGCTGCCACGCCACTGGCCATGGGGCTGCGAATTTCAGATGATTTGAGATAAAAGGCCTGTGTAGCATCGACCAACTTACCCGGTTGAGCGTAATCAATTACCAGGCGATGGGCTATTTCCCGTTCTTCCAGATAACCTGAGTTCAAAAAGTTTATCATACAGTTCAAATCATCGAACTTGTATACTTTTCCTTTTCGGGTTACGAGTTCGGCCCCGAACTTTTTGTCGATGAGTGTCATCTTGCAGGCATGGCACTGGTCTGTACCATAATGCAACGGCTCAGGCTTTACCGTGCAAGAATAGGTTAATAGGCCAGTAAGAACTGCTACAATAATGATGAAATATTTCATGACTTATTTGGAGAATTTAAACCGTTCCAGCACGATCAATCCCACAAGTACAAGAAAGATTGCAAAGACCAGCCAGCCGCCGACATCGGGGCCGGAATAAGCAGTAAAGTTAAGCAATTGTTTATATCCGATAAGCGGGGGCTGATAGGCCATACCCGGAACCACAATAGGTGCATTCGGATCAAGATTATGCCCGTAGTCGTAGCCCCAAAGGTAAAAGTCTACTAATGCTGCAACACCTGCTGCCATTATGGTTAATGTATAAATGATTATTGCAATTATGCGGTTGATTATGGCAGCCAGCAATCCTACACCCACAATAGCTATTAAAATGTACTTCATGAATGAAAATTCAGGAAACATAGACAACTCAATAGGGCGCATACCTATGTAGTGATTCAAGGCACTGATAATCTTTACATCTCCGGTAATGTTATCAATCCATATTTTCATTTCAAGTCCTTCAGGATATTGTGGTGCCCACATTAGTATTTGCCACAGTGGCACATATAATCCGATAAGCAGGGTTAGAGCACTCAAAAAAATTACCAAACGGGTGAAGGGATTTAGCTTCTTTTTCACAACAACAATATTTTGAAGGTGTTAGTAGGTCCCACAACCGTTCCGTTTTAAACGGAACGGTTGAGGGTTTCTACCTGCAAACTATGACAAACTACGATTAGTCAGGCTACTTTTCAGGAGCCAGTTCTCCGGTTGAAAACTTCAGGGGCGTATTGCTTCCTGCCGGAGACACACGTGCATAGCCCTGCATTTCCTGATGGAGTGCCGAGCAAAAGTCGGTACAATAGAACGGGTAAATACCTGGCTTTTGTGGCTTCCACAGCAAAGTTTGAGTTTCACCTGGCATAATCAGTATCTCGGCGTTAAGGGCTCCCTTAACGGCAAATCCGTGCGGTACATCCCAATCCTGTTCCAGGTTAGTAACGTGGAAGTACACATTGTCGCCCACACGTAAGCCTTCAATGTTATCGGGTGTAAGGTGCGAGCGGATGGCCGTCATATACACATGTACATCATTGCCTTTGCGTTCCACCCTGGCCATTTTTTCGCCTTTAGCCGCATACGGGTGCTGATTTTCTTCTATGGGATAAATTTTAACCGATTTATCTTTAAGCAGCGAAGCGGGAATAGCCTCGGCATAGTGGGGTTCTCCTATGGTGGGGAAGTCAAGCAGCAACTGCATTTTATCTCCATCAATGGAGTACAGTTGTGCACTTTGGCAAAGTTCGGGCCCGGTAGGAAGGTACCTGTCTTTGGTAATCTTATTGTAAGCAATTACATATTTACCATGTGGTTTTTTCGTAGGGCCACCGGGTACACATAAATGACCAATTGAATAGTAAGTGGGTACGCGATCCAGCACCTGAAGGGTTTTAACGTTCCACTTTACAATTTCGGAGGAAACAAAAAATGAAGTATACGCATTGCCTTGTGCATCGAACTCGGTATGCAGTGGCCCTAAACCAGGTTTCTGCACTTCACCATGAAGGGCCGATTCGTAACGGATAACAGGGATACCTTGAAATTCGCCCTCAAAATCTTTACTTGCAATAGCCTGTTGCATTTTAGTGAATGAAAATACCGGCATTACGGCAGCCAGTTTACCGCTTCCTACAATATATTCTCCGGTAGGATCCACATCGCAGCCGTGAGGCGACTTCGGGCACGGCAGGAAGTATACTATGCCGGGCAGTTCCATAACATCCAGCACCGTTACTTCTTCCAAAATGGTACTGGTAGCAGTGTGTGTTTTCTCGTCATACACGTTATGAGCATAACGGGCTTTTTCGGTTTTACCTTTACCAGCTGCCAGATATTCTTCTGCTTTCTTCCAGTTTACTGCCATGATAAAGTCCTTATCATTGCGCGATGCATTAACCTCAAGAAGCGTATAAGCCTGCTCGGTATTATAACAACTAAAGAAGAACCAGCCGTGCGAAGGCCCCTTTCCGGCCCGGCTCAGGTCGTAGTTAAATCCGGGTGTACGAAGTTGAAAGGCGATACTCATACGACCGGTTTGCGGGTCGACTTTAACAAAGCTAATGGTGCCTTTGAAATTTTCCTTGTAGGAGCTTATGGGCACATCGCGATTATCGCCCACCGGAACACTGAAACGCGTACCGGCTACCACATATTCGGTGTTTTCGGTAATAAAAGGTGAGGAGTGGTTACCCCCGCTGTTGGGCAGTTCAATTATCTCGACTGTGCGGAAAGTGCCCAGGTCAACACGGGCAATGCGCGGGGTATTATTGGCATTGCCGAAAACCCAGCGGCCATCATGCTCACCATTGGTAGTAGAAAGTGCCGGGTGGTGCAAGTCGTCCCACGGCACAAAACCATGCGAGGTATTTAGCATGGGTTTGGTTTCTTCGCTGTAACCATAACCGTTTTCCGGGTTTACCGAGAACACCGGAATATTTCTGAACAGTCTTCCAGAGGGCAGTCCGTAAACTGCCATCTGGCCGTTAAATCCTCCTGAAACAAAGTTATAGAACTCATCGTGCTGACCCGGAGCTACATAAACTTTTGAAGCAGCACCTCCGGTAGTTACACCGGCAGGTCCTTGTGGTTTGCATCCGCTAATTAATAACGCAGCGACTGCAGTTATCAAAACATAAAAATGATACTTTTTCATAACTGAATGGTTTTATAGTAAGATGAAACACTATTCGTTGGGTGGTAACAACACGGTATCTACAACATATACAATACCGTTAGAAGCCTCTACACTACCAATAACCTGCGCAGTTCCGTTTACGGTTATCTTTCCATCGGCTGTTTTATTTAGGGTAATATTTTTAAGATTTACCTGATTAAGGGTCATGCCGTCGGAAATCTGATCTTCGCGTATTTTGCCCACATATACATGGTACTCCAGAATATCGCGCAGTTTGTTTTTGTTTTCTGGTTTCAGCAAGTTATCCAGCGTACCAGCAGGTAATTTATCAAATGCCTCATCAACGGGAGCAAATACCGTAAACGGACCAGCATTAGACAGGGCATCCACATATTCGGCCGCCTTGAGTGCAGCACCCAGGGTTTTATGCACATTAGAATTAGCGGCTATACGCACTACATCGGGCTTGGAGGTGTTATCAACCACGGTGGATTGACCGCCTCTATGCACAGGCATATCGGCGGAAGGGCTTTCAGATGATTGCTGAGGCGAACACGCTAACAGCAATACTGTGAGGAGAATGAACCAGGTTTTCATAGAATTCATTTTACTTTTCTCCGTCATTTTGTCGCATAAACTCCAGGATGTCGCGGGCATCGCCTATCGAAACATTTTGGTTAGGCATACGGGTTAAGCACAATTCAAGCAGTTTTTGTGCTTCCGGATCATTATCCAGCATTACATCCACGTTGGTAATCATATTCATGATCCATTCGGGCTTGCGCTTTTTGGTTATGTCTTTCCAGCCCGGACCTACCACGCGCTGGTCATCTAACCGGTGGCAGGCCTCGCATTTCATCTCATATATGTCCTTGCCCCGTTTTACGCGTTCCTGATCCAGCGGCGTATTGAGTGTAACATGTTTAACCGGTCCTATGCCCTTGGATGGATCAACCACTTCTTTTACCGCATTGGAAGAAGCTTTGGTTTGGTTTTCTTCGAATTTGGGTTTTTCAGGCGAGCAGCCTAAAACCCAAAATATTACAATTACCCCTGCGGTTTTATACAAGTCATTCATAAGTTTGAAATGGTTTAAAAGCGAAGCAATGTAGCAGCCATTATGATGACCTAATATGAGATTTGTTAGGCCAAAAAGTGACGATTATCACCCACCTAAAACCGGCAGGATAGACCACAAACAGCATTTGGGGTAAAGCGAATGACTTTTTTGATATATTTCGAATAGTTTTTCCTGTTGTGAACGAACCAACTGATTACCAGCGTAGCATTCCGAAAGTGCCGTCAACAGATTGGTGCATTATCATCAGGTTTAGATTCAGGTGCTTAGGAATCCGCTTTTATACCAACCGGAGATTCATAAAATTTATGCTTTCATTTGTCAAACCGCGGCTCTAATACTGGACATTGGCCGCGTAAGTATCTGGACTTTGGAAAAATAAAACACAACACTGATAAGGCGTTACTTACGCGACCGCCAATTGATTGATGCCTTATGCACTTCAACTCAGGAACTGGACACACTGGTGAGACAAATTTCTCAAATGCTGTACACAGGAAATCCTGTAAGTCGCGAAGACATTATGCGTATAATTCACCGCAATCTTCCACCTGTATAGGGCTGGGTATATCATTCAAGCATACCTAATTTATCTATTTCTTCTCATCCACATGTTCAGATTCCTCAAATAACATCCTTACCGAAGGAGTGAAAGTGTCATCAAACTGACCGTTTTTCATGCTCCAGAAGAATATCAACAGAAATACAACAGCTACCGAAAAACTCACTCCAATGAGTAATATAATAATATTAATCATCATGGTATTTTAAAATAACGCTTAAACGCAAACCGCACCGAAACTGTAGCAAAAACCACTACGCTTATACTGCTTACCGGCATGAGCACGGCAGCCACCAGGGGTGTAAGTTTTCCTGATGCGGCAAACGTAAGGGTAACGGCATTATAAAAAAATGATAGGCCAAACGCGGTCTTAACCAATTGCATAGCTTTTTGCGCAAGCAATATGAACCGGTCGAGGTAGCCGAGCATCTCACCTTTTAAAATACCATCACTGGCGGGAGTAAACACACTTGCATCATCGGTAACGGCCACGCCCACATCAGCCTGTCTAAGAGCTCCGGAATCGTTCAGGCCATCTCCCACCATTAATACGGTTTTACCATCAGCCTGCAAATTACTAATGTATGTCATCTTATCGTGTGGAGACTGGTTGAAAAGAAGCGGAGCCGCCTTACCCAACAGGTTGCGCATGCGCCACCTGTCTGTATCGTTATCCCCCGATAGTAACGACACGGGTGCTTGCCAGCGGCTTACCGCCTCTTTTAAATTGGATCTTACTTTTGTTTTAGCTTCAAAATATCCGCGCACTTGTCCGTCAACAGCCACATACGCCACGGCAGATAGGCCGTCAACAGGTTCAGCGCCTGTAAAACCTGCCGAGCCAATGCGGAACTGATGGCCTTTATAATATCCTTCAATGCCTTTACCCGGAATTTCGCTGAAATGGGTTATCATGAACTGGTGGTTACCTTCCGGAGGCGTAGCGGCTATCAGCACACTTAACGGATGCGTGGAGTAACTGCATAACTGGCGCACTATATTTTTTTCGGTAACCGTTAAATGGCCTGTCCATTTTACTTCGTTCGGCCTGCCCTGTGTTAGCGTACCGGTTTTATCGAACACCCATACATTTACAGCTGCCAAACGCTCAAGTACATCAGCATTTTTGAGATAAAAACCGTGCAGCCCGAATAGGCGCATCATATTACCCAAGGTAAAGGGTACAGATAGGGCCAGAGCACACGGACACGCCACAACCAATATGGAAGTAATAACCAGCCACACCTGCGAAGGCTGATAAAGGTACCACCCAATGCCGGCTGCCAGGGTAATAAACAACACGGCCCATGTAAACCGTTGAGCAGCTTTATCAATCAGGCGTTGGTACCGGCTTTCTTTAGGCTTTTTAAACAGGTCATGGTTCCACAGGCTGGTAAGGTGGCTTTGCGAGGTCCTCTTTTCAACCTGTAATTCAACAGGTTGTCCTAATATGCGTCCGCCGGCATACACCTTATGATGTGGTTGTATAGGGACCGGCCGCGATTCGCCGGTAACAAAGCTATAGTCAACAAAAGCATTGCCCTGTACTACCAGGCTGTCTGCCGGTACGATTTCCATATTTCTTACCCTAATCCTGTCTCCTACCTCTAAATCGTAAATCACCGTCGGCTTCCAGCCTGCTTCTTCTTTCCGATATACCGCCAAGGGGAAAAACGAAGCATAGTCGCGATCGAAAGCAAGGTTTTGGTAAGTCTTTTGCTGAAACCATCGACCCGATAACAGAAAAAAAACCAGGCCGGTAAATGAGTCGAGATAACCTGGTCCATATCCGGTTGTGATATCGTACAGACTCCGGGCAAACAGGGCTAACAGCCCTAAAGCTATTGGTACATCAATATTCATTTTGCGTTGCCGCAAACTGGTAAGTGCTGCACGCAGATAGTCTGCGCTGCTGTACAGTAGCACAGGAACCGAGAGGCCTACATTCAGCCATGAAAATGTCTGAGCAAGGCCGACAGAGTGTTCAAGCCCAAGGTATTCCGGAAAACTAAACAACATAACGTTGCCAAAGGCAAAACCTGCCACCACCCACTTTAGAATCAGAGATTGGTCGGTATTGGTACCGGCACCTTGAGCATGTTGTAAGCGGACAACCGGAGCATATCCTACTTTTGCCAGCAGTGCAGCAACCTGCCCGGGCTGGATCTTTCCCGGGTGAAAATCTACTGTTACAGTTTTTCGCGCAAAGTGCACCTGTGCCCGCAAAATGCCCTGATGCAGTTTATGAAGGTTTTCCAATAACCAGATACACGACACACAATGAATGGTGGGCACATATAGTTCAAGCCGGGTAAAATCAGGCGAGTCGAACAGCAGTAACTTTTTTCGTATAGAAATGTCGTTCAGGTATTCATACTCCCCGGCATCTACAACCTCTTTTTGCTGCGGACCAGGGTATTTGTTAAGCTGATAATACGCACACAGATTGTTGGCGCTAAGTACCTGGTACACCGCCTTACATCCGGAACAGCAGAAAGAGTGTCCGTCATACTCCCATGTTTCATTGCAGATTTGACCGCAGTGATAACAGGCAGTAATTTGAGGAGCCGCCGCTGCCATTGGGTTACTTATTTATTGAATATGTCCAGATGGGACAATCAACATGATTTACAACATCTTCGGCAATACTACCGGCAAGGATATGCCTTATACCCCTGCGGCCATGGGTGCCCATAGCAATCATGTCGGCATCAATACTATGTGCAAACGCTATAATGCCGGCCTCTTCATACGGATCGTTATAAACGTTGGTAGTAAAGTTTTTAAACATAAACCGCATGGCAAATGCCTCCAGCCTTTTGTGTGTGAGTCGGTCGGGGGTGAAATGGGTAGGTGTATTAATCCATACAATATGGAGGGTAGCTTTGAAGAAATCTTGCAAAGCCTTTACCTTCATAACAAGGTTTTCTTGTTTTTCGGTATGCAAGGTATTCGGAAACACAATGTTTCTTATGCTATCGGCAGGCTTATACGATTTAACAGCAATAACCGGAACAGGTGAACTGCGAACCACCTTTTCAGTATTACTCCCCACCAATATTTCGCGCACACCGCTGGTACCACGCGTACCCATTACTACCAGGTCGATGCTTTCAGAGCTTATGTAGTCGGAAAGCATGCGGATTGTGGCACCGAAAAGTTCCTGTGCAATTACTTTATCTGCCGGGTTGGCATATTTTGATACCATCTTTTTAAAGCCTTTCTGGGCTTTATCGCGAAATTCCTTTATCAAAACCTCTTCAAACGAAAACACGGGCATAAACACCGGGTCGTGAATCACCGGCAGTTCGAACACATGCACCAGATGAATTTTACCTTTGCTTTTTCGTGCTATATCCAAGGCAAACCGGAAGGCATTCGAGGCCTGCTCGGAAAAATCGCAGGGCACTAAAATATTTTTCATATTCGGGGGTTTATAACTTGCCTTAAAAGTAGTCTAACCCCCTCTCAGCCCGGCTGATACCTATCAATACCGTCTCATGATATTTATCAGTGCTGCAAGGAAATGAGCTGGCCCGTGCCGAAAAGCACCACAAACAGCAATGTACTTATAGCCAGTTGCCTGAGCCACGGGTCCAGCGCAGGTGCCGGCTTTGTAAGCATCGCATGCACATTTTGAACAAAAAGAGGAATAACCAGTAAAAAAAGTCCTTGCACCGGATGGCGATACTGAAGCGCTACATAAATTGCAGCCGAAAGCACGGCACCGGTAAGAAGTGTTGCATGATACAGGGTACCAAACCGGTGTCCATAACGCACAGGTATTGACTTTTTGCCCGCCAGGGCATCCGACTCCCGGTCGCGGAGGTTGTTGATGTTAAGCACCCCCACGGCCAGCAGGCCGCAACTAAGTGCCGGCCACAACATGTTGGGTCTGAAAAAACCAGTATAAAGATAAGCCGACCCCACCACACCCGTAATACCAAAGAAAAACAGCACGGCCACATCGCCCAAACCCACATAGCCATACGGTTTACGGCCAGCCGTATAGGTTATGGCCGCCACAATGCTAAGCACGCCCAGGCTTAAAAAAACAAACCATCTGATAAGGTCAGCCCCCAGCGATACCCAAAGCAGTAAAAAGCCGGCAACGAAACTCAGCATGGCAAAAGCAAATATCATGTTACGCATCTTTTGGGGTGGTATGAGCCCGCTTTGTACGGTGCGCACAGGGCCAATGCGCAGGGCATGGTCGGCACCGTGCATAAAATCGCCATAATCATTGGCCAGGTTAGACAGAATCTGTAACAATACAGTAGTTATCAAACACAAAATAAAAACATCCGCTTTAAAGGCGCGATACTCTGCCGCCACTATGGCTCCCATACACACACACGATATGGCCAGCGGAAGGGTGCGCAACCGAAAAGCTTTAATCCACGATTGAATGGTGATGTCCATGGTCAAAAAAGTCCCGGGCTGATTAGTTCAGTCTAATGATTATTAACCGGAGACGGGTAACAGTAATATTGGATTAGTTCATTGAAGTAAAGCAGACTAAATGTTAATCTTAATCCATTTACCAAATTACCAAGTATTGCAATACCTCACTTGGCCAGTATTTCATTCAACAGTTCGTCATCCAATGGTTCCACTCCTGATTTAAAAAACTTTACGGTTTTACCGTCTTCCATCACCAAGTATTTGGCAAAATTCCAATCGGGTTGTCGACCCGTTCGTGCATGTAGCCAGGCATAGAGTGGATGCCGGTTTTTTCCTTTAACCGATACTTTTTCAAACATCTGGAAGGTTACTCCGTAATTTTTCTCGCAGAAGGCGGCTATCTCGGCATGGGTGCCTGGCTCCTGCCATAAAAAGTTATTGGCTGGAAAACCCAGAATGGCTACTCTGTTGCCATATTGTTCGTGCAGCTGCTGCAGGCTTGCATACTGCGGGGTCTTACCGCATTTTGAAGCCGTGTTGACAATCAGAAGTTTTTTGTTACGGTACCGATTTAAGTTAATCTCGGTACCATCCAGCGCCCGGAGGGTAAAATCGTACACGGTTTCAACCGCAGGCGCATCCGTTCCTTTAGCCTTATTCAGTTTTGCCGACAAAAATGCACTTAACGACATAACCAAAACAATGGGCAGTAATATCTTTATCCGCTTATTTAAGCTCATCCAGAATTTGAGAGTCTAAAGGCTTTACTTTCGAAGGGAAGAATTTTACTGTGCCATCGGGCTTAACCAGATACTTGCAGAAATTCCAGGTGGGTTCTTGGCCGGTTTTTTCTTTAAGCCATTTGTATAACGGGTGCTGGTCTTCGCCTTTCACAGAAATTTTTTCAAACATCTGAAACTTCACTCCGTAGTTTTTCTGGCAAAACTCTACTATTTCGGCATTGCTGCCCGGCTCCTGATTACCAAAATTGTTAGCCGGAAAGCCCAGCACCACCACCTTATCGCCAAAATTTTCGTGCAGTTAAGTCGGCATACTGCGGGGTATAACCACACTTAGAGGCAACATTTACTATTAAAAGATTTTTCCCTTTGTAACGGCTAAAGTCAATTAACTCGCCATCTATTGATTTGATTTTAAAATCATAAACAGAAGTAAAATTAATCAACAGCATAGCGGTTAGAAGAATGAATGATTTCATGGCAATAGGTTTTACAGCGATAAACATTCGAAAATAGCAAAAGGTTTTCAATTTAACTTCAACTTTTCCATGAAATGGTATCTTGCCTGCTTACGCGGAAAATCAACACCCGATTCCCGCGATACAGGGTTTCTTTTTCCGGTTTCATCAGATTCCGAAGGGCCACCCTTTGCGAGGCAATGTTGGTTAAAGTAATGATGGAAATGAGCGAATCGGCCAGGCGATGGTTAAAAGCAAAATCACGACAGGCCCGTGCGGCCTCGGTGGCATAGCCCTGATGCCAGTATTGCGGTAAAATCGAGTAAGCTACCTCCAGTTCGGGTTGCCCGTCAACTTCCTGAACCAACAGTCCGGCATGGCCCACCAATTTTCCCGACTGTTTATGTATCAGTGCATTCATTCCGCCCAAGTTATTGCTGTAACGTTCGGCCTGACGCGCATACCACTTGTGGCACTCTTCTTCCGGACTTTGTCGCTCGCCAGACCAGTGTTTCCAGGCACGGTCATCGGCAAAAAATGGAAGCCATTCAAAAAAATCAGAATGGCTAACGGGCCTAAAACGTAGCCGTTTGGTTTCGCATGAATATAACAAGTATTGATTCATTCTACAGGTTTTACTGCAAGCCTCGTCTTTCCGAAATTACATGTAAGCTCTAAAAATAAGCTTAATGCTTTTATTTTATCTTTATTTCGCTATCGGGGGCTTCGGCTTCGATATCGGGGGCTTCGGCTTCGCTCAGCCCCCGATAATGTCGCTTATACCTTACGCTGCCTGAGCGGAGTCGAAGGCAGCTTGACCAAAGGCAGCTACAAGAGAAGACAGCACATTTAGCGGTGGTTGAGATACTCCGATACCTGAGACTCCCGAAGACACCGTTAAAAACCATATTTCGCTATGAAAGGCTATATGTACATATTAGAATGCGCTGACGGTAGCTACTACACCGGCAGCACTACAGATTTAGAAAGACGCTTGGCTCAACATCAGGCAGGCGAAGGGGCCAATCATACTAAAAAACGTTTGCCTGTAAAATTGGTGTACTATGAAGAATTCGACAGAATTGACCAAGCATTTTACAGAGAAAAGCAAGTGCAGGGCTGGGACAGAAAAAAGAAACAAGCATTGATAAATGGTAAATTAGAAGAGCTGAATAAACTTGCAGAATGCAAAAACGAAACACATTACAAGAATTACAAAAG
>FWPU01008511.1_pt1 | contig 17429 bp, 18 predicted proteins | sample 2228361 | NCBI WGS metagenome assembly FWPU01 (sample SAMEA103939777, study PRJEB20133) | metagenome
TTGCGGCGCGGGGTGCATCGCAGTCCGCAGGTGCTCCGGGACGCCATCAGGGCGTACATCGCCCACACGAATGAGCAACCCAAGCCCTTCGTGTGGACGAAAACCGCGGACGAGATTCTGGCCACTGTGGCGAGATTTTGTCATCGGATTTCAGACTCAGGACACTAGAGGAGCCACTCTGTATGCTGGCCAAGCGGTGTCCCCGATGCGGGACTTCAAAAGTCCGGTTGGCCCCTCGGCGGACTCTCCTGGACCGTGTGTTCGGGACCTTCACCATCTACCCCCTTCGCTGTCAACCTTGCACCTATCGTTTCCGGTCTTTCCTCGGCCACCCCAGTACAACCCCCCCGACGCAGCTACGAGCGGGTGGCCGTCCAGTATCCGGTCTGGTTCCAATCGAGCTTCACGCGCGCATCGGAGGGTTTGGGGTACCCCGGCACGATCACCAACCTGTCTATCAGGGGTTGTCGCATTCGGAGTGTCACCCCGATCCCCAAGGGAGCGAGCCTGCGACTCGAATTCCAGCCGTCGCCCTATGACCTGCCGATCACCATCGACGGCGCGGTCGTTCGCTCGCAGGCGGGAAACGCGGTCGGACTCCGCCTTGTGACGGTCTATCGGGACGAGGAGCGCCGCCTGAGACACCTGCTCGAACTCCGACTCTCCGGTTCCCGCTTAGATGAGCGCCGCCACTGATCTTGTCAACGCGAACAGCCGATCAATTGTTGCGCCGTCTTATTCCTGTCGCAGCACGGCCAGCGGGCGCTGGCCGAGGATCCTGAACGTGGTGAGGAAACCGACCGTCAGGGTGAGGGCGACGGTCAGGAGGAAGCCGACCGTCAGGACACCGGGCTGGAGGGACCAGGGAAGGTCCAGAATGAAATGCAGCACGGCCCAAGAGAGTGCACTCGCCAGGGCGATACCAATCACACCCGCGACTGCGCCGAGAAGTGCATACTCGGTCGCGAAGGATCGGGCGATCAGGCCGCGCGTGGCGCCCAGCGCTTTGAGGATGACCGACTCGTACAACCGACGGTACCGAGTCGCCGCCAGGGCCGCCGCCATCACGAGCGCGCCGGCCAGGATGCAGAACGTCGCCACGGCCCGGATGGCCAAGGAAAGGCGATCGAGGATGCGGGCGAAACTGTCCAGCACGTCGCCGATGTTGATGGCCGTGACATTGGGAAAGGCGGCCACCACCGCTTGCTGCAACGGGACTTCGTCCCGCGGCGGCACGCGGACCGTAGCGACATACGTGAACGGGGCGCCATCGAGCGAGCCGGGCGAGAGGATCATGTAAAAGTTCGTCGAGAAGTTTCCCCACTCGACTTTCCGGATGCTGCTGACCTCCGCCGAGACCGTGCTCCCTTGAATCTCGAACTCCACGACCGAGCCCACATCCAGGCCGAGGTTCCGCGCCGCTTCTTCCTCCACCGACACCAACGGTTTGCTGAACGCCTGGTTCGGTTTCCACCATTCGCCTCTGACGATCGCGTTGTCCTTGGGTAACCGATCCAGAAACGTCAGGACATATTCGCGGGTGAAGTACCAACTCTTTCGCTTGTCCTGGGGCTTGTCCCGCTCCTCCTCGCCGCCTTCCTCGATCTTCACCGGTCGCCCGTTAATCGCGGACAGGCGAGACCGCACCAACGGCGTCAGTTGGGGGTTGAGGTCGCCGGTTCGTTCATGGAGCAAGCGGACGAACCCGTCGGCCTGATCGGGCTGAATGTCGATGAAGAAGAAGGTCGGGGCGTCCTCGGGCCGGTTCTCTCCGAGCTGTCGGACGAGCGAGCGTTCCAGCAGCCCGACCGCCACGATGACCATCACCCCGATGCCGACCGACACCATGATGCCGGTCGCTTGCGAACCGGGCCGATGCAGATTGCCGATGGCGTGGCGCACCGCCAATGATTTGGGCGCCGGCACCCATCGGATCGCCCGGACAAGGACCGCCGCCGTCAGCAGCAACAACAAGACCGCCAAAATCAATGCGCCAAGGAACAGCAACCCGACCTTCCATGAGCTGGCCTGCCACATCGAAAGCCCGGCGAGTCCGCCTGTGATACCGATCGCGGTGCTCGATCGCACCGGGTCATCCGCGCCGATCGTTCTCACCCAGCGGCCCCAACGGTGCGGCGCACCCGTGGCCGGAGCGGCTTCGGGCCATGCGACCTCTCGGCGAAAAATCAGCGCGGGCCGGATCTCGCGGATGCCGAGCAAAGGCCAGACGCTGAACAGCAAGGTGGTGAGCATGCCGAGCGCGATGCCTTTGAGAAAAGGCGGGAGTGAACCCCAGGTCAGGGCCGACGAGAACTCGATCTGCTCCAGCAAATTGGTGACGAGCATACCGGCCATGAAACCCGGAAGCAGGTCCTGGAGCGCGACGCCGAGTCCTGCGCCGGCCACGCTCCCTAACAACCCGAGAACCAAGGCCTGCCCCAGATAGGTCTTCACGACGGTGGCGGAGTCAGCGCCCAGCGTTTTCAGGATCGCGATCGTCTGCAGCTTCTCCCGGAGAAACGCTTGCACCGACGTGGCGACACCAATCCCGCCCACGAACAGGGCGGTCAATCCGACCAGGCCCAGATAACGGGTCAATTGCTCCAAGAACTGCTTGAGCTGCGGCTGGGCGTCGCGATAGCTCGACACCCTGGCCGACTCCCTTGCCAACCGTCCGCGAAGCTCGTCCAGCAAAGGCCGGATCGGAACCTCTGCTGACACCTTGAGTAAATAGCGCTCGCGCACCCGGCTCCCCGGCTTGATCAGCTCCGCCGCCGCGAGTCCTTTGCGCGAGATCATCACGCGTGGTCCGAGACTGAAGGCGTTCGCCATCCGATCCGGCTCCTTCCGGATCACCCCGGTGATGAGGAACGTCGCCTGTCCGATCTTCAGGCGATCTCCTAGCGAGAGACCCATTCGGATGAGCAACGACTCCTGGACCACGGCGCCGTGACAGGAATGGCCAGGGGTAAGGCGTGAGGGGTCAGGGGTGGGTGAAGGGAGAGAAGCAGGACCTGACGAATCAGGGCAGGAACCTGACGAAAGGGTCAGCAGGTCGGCGAGCGGGAAGCCCGGTTCGACTGTCAGGTGGCCATAGAGCGGATATCCGGATTCCACGGCTTTCAACTCGACGATCTGCGTCACCGGGCCGGACCGGACCGAGTTATCGTTCACCGTCGCCGCCATCGCGACCAATTCGCTGACGTGGGCCATGGCGATGCCGCGCGACATCAGCGAGCGAAGAACCTGCTCCCCGGCTTCGCTCATGGGCCGCGAAGTCCGTACTTCCAGGTCGCCGCCGAGAAGCCCCCGCGCTTCGCGCGTGACGGCCCGTTCAACGTTCGCGGCGAACAGGCCCACTCCGACCAGCGCGCTCACGCCGAGCGCAATGCAGGCGAAAAAATAGAGGAAATGCCGCCAGGCGGCGCGCATCTCGCGCCACGCCATGTTCAGTGCGAAGCAGGTCACGATTCCACCCCCGCTGTTCCGCCTGACGGGGTGATGAGACGGTCGGACTCGACTCGGCCGTCGCGCAGGCTGACGATGCGCTCCATATAGGACGCCAGCATCGGATCGTGAGTAACGAAGACCAGGGTGGTGCCGTGGTCTCGGTGCAACCCTAACAGGAGATCGATGACCTGCTGTCCCGTCGCCGAGTCGAGGTTGCCGGTCGGTTCGTCGGCGAGCAGGATGGGCGGCCGGCAGGCGAAGGCTCTCGCCACCGCCACCCGCTGTTGCTCGCCGCCGGACAGTTGCACCGGGTAATGGGACAGGCGCTCTCCCAGCCCGACGGCCGCCAGCAATTCCGCGGCCCGCTTCTTCGCCTGGGCGTCCCCGTTCAGCTCCAGGGGTACTGAGACGTTTTCCAGCGCCGTCAAGGTCGGAATCAGATGAAAGGACTGAAAGATGTACCCGATCTTTTCGCGCCGGAAGCGGGCCATCGCGCGCTCCGGCATCGTGGTGATCTCCTGGCCGTCGAGGCGGATGGAGCCCGCAGTCGGCCGGTCCAACCCGGCGATGAGTCCCAGCAAGGTGGATTTTCCGCTGCCCGACGGTCCGACGATCGCGACCCGCTGCTTTTCCGGAATATCGAGGGTGATATCATCGAGAATGGTCACCGGGCGGCCTCCGGCGGAGAGCCGCATCGTGAGGTGACTGATGGCGATCATCCGTGGTGCTTTCCCTCCCGATGACTCGGCGTTGGCTTCGGCGTGAGTCTTATTATACTGTATGACGATGTGCCGCTCTGCTTGCTTCAGCATCTTCCGGCGACGCGTGGTTGCCGCACTGTGTCCGCTGCTCGCGGGTTTGGTTCTGCTCGGCTGCGACCAGAGACCGGAGCCGCCCTCCGCTTCCCTTCCCACTCCGCCCGGCAACTCACGCGACGGTTTCGGCGAGCGGCTTGGAACGGATGGCGCTGCGCAGTCAGAACGCGCAGGCCCTCCAAGCGTGGATGACCGACCTCGTATCGTGGCGTTCGGCGACAGTCTCACCGCCGGCCTCGGTGTGGCGCCCGAGGATTCCTATCCTGCGCACCTGCAACGGCGGCTCGACGCGGCCGGCTACCGCTATCGCGTCATCAACGCGGGCGTCAGCGGAGAGACGACCGCGGGCGGGCTCCGCCGCGTCCCGTGGATTCTGAACGGCAGACCCGCCCTCGTGATCCTTGAACTGGGCGGCAATGACGGGTTGCGCGGGTTGAACGTGGAAGAGACACGATCGAACCTGGAGCAGATCATCCAGCGCCTGCTGGCGGAAAAAGTCCCCGTCGTGCTGGCCGGGATGAAGCTACCGCCGAATTACGGGGCGGACTATACGTCGCGCTTCGAAGCGATCTATCCCGGCCTGGCTAAAACCTATGGGCTGACCTTGATTCCGTTCTTTTTGGAAGGGGTCGCGGCGAAGGCCACTCTCAACCAGGCCGACGGCATTCACCCGACGGGGGAGGGCTATCATCTCATCGCCGAGAACATCTTCCGAACGATTGCACCCCTGCTCGCGAAACCGCCGCCGGCTCACTAAGTCTGGTCTCGTGACAAAAGGGCCCTCGCGCCGGCCGGCGCGAGGGCCCTTTTGCTCGATCACCCACTCGCGAAACCGCTATCAGGATTTCTTGAAGAACGTGTCGTACACGCCGTATCCCAATATGAGAGCGATGAGTGTGTAATACATGTAGGAGATGCCGCTGTAATCCGGCGCCCCGCCCTTCGGCTCATTGGCGAGGGCCACGGATACGTTGCCGGCGACGACCGCACCGGCAGTCACGACTCTAGCGATCAGGTTGCTCATACGATGACCTCCTCGTGTGGTTCGGGATTTCCGGACAAAACGGCGCCGATTGTACTCACCTTCCCGGAGAAGACGCAAGGGTAAGAAGTAGAAAAGGCAGAGGCAAGAATTTACTCAGAGTTCCAATGAGTTGGGACAAATCACCCGGCTGACGGATTGCCCAGAGCCTTGAGCGCCGCGGCCAACTCTTGGAAGGACCCGGCCAAGGCTTCCAGTCGCGAACACTTTTCTCTGAGTTCGCCGGCGAGGGTTTTCATCTGGCCGTCGAAGTGTCCTATCTCTCTGGAGATGTCCAACATCCGGGCGAGCATGGCCTTGTAGGAGGCCAATTCCTGCTGGAGTTCCTTGCAAGCGGCCTGCGCGGACTTAGCCTCGTCCAGTGACACCTGGAGTTGCTGGGTGAGACGGCCGACATAGGCCTCCCGATCTCGCATGTCGGCTTCCAACGCCAATTGCACCGCTTCGCTTTCCCGGCGACGGTCCTCCAAGTTCCTGATGGCTTGAATCCAGGAAGCGACCTCCCCGGTTTTCAGCGCCGGCGTTTCAGGAAGCGGCTGGCCCTTTTCCAGAGCCCTCACCGCCGGCTGCAGCCATTCCATAAAGATCATGATCTCACTGAGCTTGACATCGGCCGCCGAGTTGGGTGGAGACACCTCGGGCTGAGGGGCCTGCGGTCTCGGCGCCCGCGGTCCTTTGGCGGCTGCGCGGGGTTGCGACCAGCGGTGATATTCCAGCAACACGGCGACGCAATGCCGGCACATGGGCTCTTCAACCAAGGTGCAGGTGCATTTGGTCAAGAGATGCCCGTCCTTCAGCTTGATCGTTTGCTCATAGAGGCCCGAATTACCGATGACGGCGGAAGCAATCTGCGATTCGTCGGCTTCGACGATCCGGACGCGATTCTCGGACAGGTATTGATGCCCGATCTGGAAGGCGGAAATCTCGACGACTGATTGGATCATGGGCGGGTCAAGCAGGCTCAGTCGGTCGGCAGTACAGGGAATGCGGTTGCGCATGACCAATGTCCTTCTTGCTGACCGACGCAGCGACTCTGCAGATTGTGTGCTTTCCCCGTCCGCTGCAAAAAGGAGCAAGGAAGCGCGCATATGATGACCGAGAGCCCTCCCCAAATGCCACTAGCCAATGGAGGGGTCCCCCCATCGAAATTGGCAGGTTCCCCGTCTCAGCGGGCCTCAGTCGTTTCCTGCCTCCGTGTGGCCGGCTTCTCGCGAAGCCTTCTTGTTCGTCGGCTTTTCCACAGGTACCAGCAGGCAATGGTTTCATACGGATGCCAAGCTTGACCGATCTTCCGGAGTCGGGTCGGAACGGGCAGGTTTCTCAGTTCGTAGCTCCGCTGCACCGCTTTGCGGATGCCCAAGTCATCCACCGGCAGGACATCTAAGCGATTGAGCGACAACATCAGAAACATCTCGGCCGTCCATCGTCCGATCCCGTGGATCGAGACGAGCGAGGCGATGATGTCCTCGTTGGACTGCCGCACGAACCGTCTCGGCGTGATCCGTCCATCCTGGAATCAGGCGGCCAAGTCTTTGAGATAGCTGGCCTTTTGCTTGGAGACCCCAGCGGTCTTCAGCACCGACGCCGGAGTCTTGGCAACGGATCGAGGTGTCGGCCGGCTGGGTACAGAGCGAGAAAGCGATTGAAGATGGTTTCGGCGGCCTGGGCGGAGAATTGCTGGGGAAATGATCGAGTCGCAGAGGGTCACGAAGTAGTCGCGGCGCCAAATCTGCATGGGCCGACTTGCGAGATGAGCTCGCGCATGATCGGATCGACGCGTCGGAGATGCCGGTAGGCGGCGGCGTATCCGTTCCGCAAACGGAGGGTTGAGCGTCGGCCTCGTGCGGGTTGGTCGTCTCCGAGCAGCGCCATGTCGTTCGCGAGCAGCCGGACGCGCCGGCGGCGTCTCTCACCGCCCCCCGCTTCCACCCTTTTCGGTTACCGACAGACGGGAATGCGTTCCATCGCAAAACGGCGGGGTCTTGGTGTGTTTGCAGCCGCAAAAGGCTACTTGTTTTCTCTCCGCAACGGTCACCTCCATCGGCGAGAAATCGGTCCCCGTATGGGATCCGTCGCAAAACGGTTGGGTCTTCGATCGACCGCAGCGACACCAATACACCGTGCCGGGACCCACGTCCACGACGTAGGGCCCCCGCTGGGCAATCACAATAGGATCCGGCATGACGTCCTCCTTCAAACTCGCTTCCGCCTCGCTCCGCGCGTTCATCGGCACCGACGAGGCGGACCTTGTGACCCCGTGGGAGTCAACCAGAGAAAGTCGGCGATGCCGTCTTTGAGCAGCTCACGAATCTCATCCTGGCGGTCGGCTTGGAAGGAGCTCAGATACACGGTCAGTTGCCGAACTCCATCAGAGAAACGCCGTGCGACTCGTTTCGGCACCGGCAACCGATACTGGATATGGCCGCCGCCGGTGTAGCTGAGGATCGGACCCATTTGAGACCCCGGGCCGATTTGAAACGTCCGCAGGGCTTCGACGATGGTTTTGGCCATGGCTTCATCACGGAACATCGACGCTTCATACATGCCTTGATAGTCCGCGTCGGACCCGCCTCCATGACAAAGCCGGAGCTGCCGCACAATCGTCTCCCGGTACACCGGATCATCGACGATCTCTTCCTGCGCCATCCCCCACCGTGCCATTTCCAAGTCGGCTCGGGCCTCCGCTAATCCGCGCTTCGCCACCTGCCGGACCAGCGAGTGCGGGGGGTTCAGCGCGCGCACGGGAAGCCGATGTTCCCGGGCGAATGCGATCAAAGGCTCGTAATCCTCGTAGGCTCCGCCCCAATTTTCGCGCCAGCGGGCCTCCTCCAGAAATTGCGACTTGGCCATGTCCGACTCGGCGAGATACCGATCCAATCCGGTCTGGCCGTCCCAACCGAACATCTCAATGGCCAGGACAGGCTTTCGCCCCTTGGCGATCAGCGCGTTCAAGACCCGGAGCGCGGCGTCAATATGAAACCGGTTGCGATGTTCCTCACCGAGATAAATGACGTCCCAAGAAGCCAGGGAATCGAGCCATTCCTCCAGGGGCACCGCGAGTCCGGTCCTGGCTTCCAACAGTTGCCACTCCCGAAATGATCCGAATCCGACAACCGGAGATGGTGGACGAAGCGGCGATTCCGAACCCCAGATCAAAGGGAGAGGCTCGGCGACCGTCATGCAGAACATCGCACCGAGCCCCAACCATTGGACGAGAAGAGGTGGTCTACTGAAGAAGGTCCGGACAGTCATCACGGTCTTACCTAACATATGAAGGGAACGGCGGCAAGGCGAGACCTTGACTGGAACGAAGCGCGGCCGCTATTCTCCGGGCGGCGTCACCAATCGGACAGGTCACCACTCCCCCGCCGTTATGGGTCTCGATCCCCGGTCTCTCGCCGACTTTCGAATCCGACTCAAACGCGTCCGGGAAACCGATGAAGAGCGATGGCGGGCTTCCCGTCGCCTTGTCGAGCCCGCGCATGTGCGCCAGACCTTGAATCGGTTGTGCGTTGCGCTTCGGGAGGCCTCCCTTGCGGAGGATATGAAGACAGCCCTCCTGTCGGCCATTCGTTCAGGAAACGCCGAGCGGATACAAGACCTGTCCGGAGAAAGGTTGAAAGACCTGACCGGGCTTCCCTTGACCAAAGCGATCCGGGCCCTCTGTATCCTCTTGAACCAGGCCGATGAACCGCGATCGGCCCTGCCCGTCTCAAACCTGACGGCTTCTCAAGTCGAACGCCTGGTTCGTGCCCATCGCAACCCGTTCGATCTGTTGCTCGATGCCGACGTGGCCTCGCTCCTCGACCTGGGAGCCGGCGATCTGTCTTTCGCAGCGGAGCTGGTCGATCACTATCTCCCGCACCTCGCCCAAAAAAGGCAGCCGCTCGTTCTCCACTGCCTAGACCGCCTCCGGCCCGGCTCCAGATTGGGAGGCCCGCTCCATGCCCGCCAAGATCGGCTCGAACGGCTCATGCGTCTGGAGTTCCTGGAGTTCAGCTTTTTCGGCGGTCAGGATATGTTCGCCCTCGACCCTTTGGTGCAGGCGGGGGAAATTGCCTCCCGCTACACCGTGGTAACGTGTTGGGCTCCGGCGACGCCCACCTTCGCCTATGAACCGACCAGGCTGTCGCGCGCGATGATCGAGGCTGACCTGCGACGGACCAAAGGGGCGTTCCGGACGGTCGAGGTCGACGGAGAACCCGCGCTGGAAGTCCAACATGAGGGGCGGACGCTGCTGTTCCCTCCATGGAAATTCGACATACGCGGACCGCTGGCCTTACTGGACCTGGTTGCTCGCCGCGGGCTGCTTGCGGTGCTCGGCGCGGTCGATACGCAGGTCTTCTGGGAACTGCTGTCCCAGATCGTTGCCGATCCGGCCGTTCGGCCGTCCGATCAAATCTTGACGCCATCCCTGCTGGCGGACCTCTTCGGCCCCGTCTATCACCGTTTGGAGCGGTTGCCGATCGGCGGCTCGCTGGTGCTGAATGACCTGACGACCCTCAGGGGTGACATGCCGCGCGTGCTTAGAGGGTCCCGCGAACAAGGCTCCTCATTTCGATTCAGGTACGTCGAAGTCAGGCGAGGCGCTGTCTTTGCGGGGGTCCCGGCCAGCAGCACGGCAAGGCTCTTTCAGAGCATGAGTCAAGAGGCGCCTCCGTGGTTCATGATTCTCGTCCCTGATTCGAGCGAAGACCATCACCAGGCACTCACGAAGCGCGACGAACCGACTGCCGAGGAGAGCCGCGAGGAGCGCACACACTCTAGGGAAAATTGACGCTCTCCAGACCCTCTGCTAGACTTCGCCAGTGTCCCGCCAATCCTTGAGCTTGGCTCATTTTCACCGATAGATCCCGACCGTGGACGCTCCAAAGGCTATCCGTTCCATTCAAGACAACGTCGAGCGCGTGATCAAGGGCAAACCCCGCGTGATCGAAATGGCGGTGGTCTGTCTCTTGGCGAGAGGGCACCTGCTTATCGAAGATGTCCCGGGAGTGGGGAAGACCACTCTCGCGCACAGCTTGGCCCGCTCAATCGACTGCTCATTCAAACGAATCCAGTTCACCAGCGACTTGTTGCCTTCGGATATTTTGGGCATCTCGATGTTTAATCGGCAGAAACAGGCCTTCGAGTTCATGCCCGGGCCCATCTTCGCCAATATCGTCCTGGCGGACGAGATCAACCGCACGACGCCCAAGACGCAAAGCAGCCTTCTGGAAGCGATGAGCGAGGCGCAAGTCTCGGTGGACAGCCAGACATATCCGCTCCATCAGCCGTTCATGGTGATCGCCACTCAGAACCCCGCAGAATACCACGGCACATTTCCCCTCCCGGAATCTCAGCTCGATCGGTTTCTCATGCGGATTCGGATCGGCTACCCGGCCCCGGAGGAAGAGAAAAAGGTTCTGGACCGTCCCCAATCGCTGCACCCTGCCGAAGACTTGCAGCCGGTGATGACCGGGCAAGAAGTCCTGGATCTCCAACAGCGTGTGGAAAAGGTCCGGCTTGATGAGAGCTTGATGGACTATCTCCTTGCGATCGTCCTGGCGACGCGCCGCAGCGAACAATTGGCTCTTGGCGTCAGCACCAGAGGCGCGCTTGCCCTCTGCAAGGCCGCCAAGGCCCTGGCGTTGGTCCGCAACCGAGACTACTGCCTGCCCGACGACATCAAGGAGATGGCCCCGATCGTGTTGTCGCATCGGGTCATGCTGAAACACGGACAAGGGATGAGGGGCAAGGGCGTCGACCAGGCCGAGCAAGTGATTCTCGATATCCTGGAGACGGTTCCCGTCCCCCTGTGAGAGCCGATTTCCGCCCGCGCATCGGCCGAGTGCGGACAAACCTTTCGGTCGTTTCCTCTGTTTCGTCTCGACTCGCCATGACAGCCGCGCGCCTGCAGACACTGAGAGCGTTCTTGCGCCGATTCTCTCCCAATCGCTCGGTCCGGCTGACGGGCGAGGGAACACGCTTCGTTCTTTTCACCTTGGCGGTCGGTGTTGCCGCCGTCAATACCGGCAACAACCTCTTCTATTTGCTGCTTGCGATGATGCTCAGCCTGATCGTGATCTCGGGCCTGCTGTCGGAGCAGTGCCTGAGGCGGCTCGAGTTCCGGCGGCGAGTGCCCGATTACCTCATCGCCGGGCAACCGGCCGCTGCCGCGCTGTCGGTGCTGAACCGCAAGCCCTGGCTGCCCAGTTTTTCTCTCCGCATCGCGGACGTGGTGGACGGCATGGCCGTCGAACGGAGCGTTCATGTCCCGCATCTGGGACCGCGATCGTCCATCCTCCTCTCTTATCCGCTGCTGATCACGCGCAGAGGACTCCATCGGCTCGAGGGAGTCAGAGTGATGACGCCGTTCCCCTTCGGGCTCTTTCTAAAAAGCGCCTTCGTTCCGCTCGAAACGACCGTCATCGTGTGTCCGGAAATCAAACCGGTCCCCGATGGACTGGTTCGTGAGTTGATCGCAGAGGGTCATGAACTGGCGATCCCACGCCGCGGGCAAGGGGTCGATCTGTACAATCTCCGACTCTACCGGCCGGGCGATGATTCACGCGCGATTCACTGGATGACCACGGCTCGCACATCCAAGCTGATCGTTCGCGAGACGGAAGCGGAGGACCAACGCCGCGTCACGCTTGCGCTGTCGACCGTTGCGCCGCAGGAACACCGAGAGAGCTTCGAGCAAGCCGTCATCTTAACGGCTTCTCTTGCGGTGTTTTTTCACGATCGCGGATTCGCGCTGCGGGTGCTCGTCGGAGACCAAGAGATTCCTCCGGCTTCAGGGGAACGTCGGCTTTACTCAATGCTACACGCACTGGCCTTGTGCGGGATGGCGGAGCCCGCGGCGGCCGAGCCGGTCCGGGAGACGTTCAGACGGGCGCTTGCCTCCGGCGACCTTGCCGACAGTTCGATCGCGATCTTGCCCTGGCCGGACCCGGAGATCATTCACGCGTGTCGACACGCGACTCGCCGGGTTGATATGACCGAGTATCAGGACGCGGTGTATGAAGCTCGACCAGGCATTCCGGCTTAGCTCGATTTTGCTTGCGGCTGCAGCGTTTTGCGGCTTGGCCATGGCGACGGGACTGTCCGTTTGGATCCTCGCCCTTGGAGGCATCGCGTTGGTTGCCCGGCTGTTCCAAATCGGCTGGCGCCGGGCGGAAGGGGGTGGGTCGTTCATAAACCTTTCTCCCGCTACATGGAATGTGCTTCTGGTGCTGGCTTTCGCGGGCTTTTGGGTCGATCTGCTGTGGATCTCGCAGGATCTCCTGCCGGCCGGGGTCCACTTTCTGATCGCCCTCCTCGTCAACAAGTTGTTCAATCTTCATCAACGCCGCGACTTCCTACACCTGTACGCGATCAGTCTTATGGCCATCCTCGCGTCCGCAGCGCTCACCACGGAAGTCTGGTACGCTACGGTCTTCTTTGCCTATCTCCTCACGGCCGTATGGACGCTGCTGCTCTACCACCTGACAAAAGAATCCGAAGAGGCGTTCTCTATCACGCCGAGACGAGTCGGTGTCGCGGAGTCGTTCCGCGCAGGCGGCCGCATTACGCCGCGATTTTTCTGGACGACGAATGCCATCGCGATGGGTGCTTTCTGCCTCACGTTGGCCATCTTTTTCGCCATTCCGCGGATCGGAGCGGGATTTTTTCACAAGGGTCGCACTGAAGGATTGAAAACCTCCGGCTTTTCCGACAGGGTAGACCTCGGCGTGATCGGTTCGATCAAGCAGGACACAAGCATTGTCATGCGAGTGGAGTTGGCGGATCGCTCAAGACCGACCACGGAGCGCTTGTATCTTCGGGGGGTCGCCTACGACCGCTATAACGGCCGCTCGTGGAGTAACAGTTTCACCCACCGCCGCATTCTTCCCGAGAGCGCTCCGGGTACGTTTCGCATGCCCAGCTCCGTCGACCGATCAACGGGTAAAGGTTCGCAGAAGGAAGGGCTCTGGCAGGACATTCTGCTGGAAGCACTGGACACCACGGTGCTGTTCAGCGTCCCGTTCGCCCATTCCATCTCCGGCGAGTTCTTAACTGTGCAGGGTGATGTCATGGGAGCCTTGTACCTGCCGTCTCCGCCCACGACCAGGCTTGAATATACCGTCGTGTCTTATGACAACCAATTGACGGAAGAAGACAAATCAAAGACGACATTCGCCTATCCCGATTTTGTTCGGGCTCACTTTCTCCAACTTCCGCCGATCAGCCCTCGGGTGACCGAATTGGCCGCGCATGTGACCGAACAGGCAAACACCCCTTATAGGAAGATGCTTGCAATCAAACACCACCTCCTGGAACAGTACCGATACAGCTTGGATGTCGGCTCAACGCTCACCGTAAGGCCGCTGGAGGATTTCCTTTTTACTCGCAAAACCGGGTACTGCGAGCATTACGCGACGGCGATGGTCGTATTGCTGAGGTCGATCGGCGTTCCGGCCCGATTGGTCACGGGTTTTCTCGCCACCGAATGGAACGATTTCGGCAATTACTATACGGTGCGCCAGAAGGACGCCCACGCGTGGGTCGAAGTGTTCTTCCCTCATTCCGGATGGATTACAGCGGACCCGACCCCTACCATCGGAGAAAGCGCTCCGGATCTCTGGTGGCAATCCATCGGCAGAGTGATGGACTCAGTCCGACTTCGATGGGATCGCCTGATCGTTCAGTACAGCGCCAGCGACCAACTCGCGGTGGTCCAGGGAATTCGAGAGGGCGGCGACTCGCTCCGCATCAAGATTTCCCAGTCGCTCACGGGCTGGCTGAACCCGCTGTCGAACGCCATCACTCGAGTCAGTCGGCTCGCGAGACAGGCCGATCCGAGTCAGCTAGCGGTGATGCTGACGCTGGTGATGCTGGGCGGCGCCTTTTTTGTGGTGTTGATTCGGCAGAGGATCCGGCCGAGGCGCGGCGACCGCGGAGAATGCCCCGCCGAGCAGCGTGCCGTCATTCAGGTTTACAATCGGATGGTCAATCTTCTTGCCGCTTATGGACTGAGGAAAGCGCCGAGTGCCACTCCGATCGAGTTTGCAAAACGGGTCCGCCGAGAGAGGAATGACGCCGGCTCGCTGGTGGAGGCGTTGACTCAGTTCTATTGCCGCGTACGATTCGGGAAGACCCCCCTTACCCTTGAAGACCTCGCTCGGGCCGACCAGCTTCTCGCACAACTTCGCACTGTATTACGCTCTTCCGGCAATGCCTAACAAAGCCCCGTCGTCCACCGTCCCGAGGAGCCCGTAATAATCCAGCCGGTCTTCTCCTGTTGTGGCTGCGACCCGTGCAATCCGTCTGAAGCTCGGCTCGCTCTCAACGAAGAATTTTCCAGGGCTTCTTGACCATGGTTTCAGCGCAGACACACCGGCATAGACTATGCCAGGAAGAAACTCGGGGGAAAATCCTTGCGGGTGGGGCTGAATTTGGAGCGGGAAACGGGATTTGAACCCGCGACCCTCGCCTTGGCAAGGCGATGCTCTACCACTGAGCTATTCCCGCCCCGGTAGTGGGTGGGAATTCTAAATAGGCAGACCATGCCTGTCAAGCTGCGCACCAACGCTGGAGATTGCAGGAGAGCGAATAGAAGTCAAGCTCTGGATTGCTATAACCACTGGTCGAAAACAGGCCGGCACGCCGCACAAAAGAGACGGGTTCCATTCACTCCGTCATCTTACACCTAATCCCGCCGCAAAATTCCACCCACCCTATACTCTCCTCCAACAAAAGATCGCGACCGGAGACAAGCAGCGGATGGAGAGAAGCCACTGAGCTCAGTCAACGTGGGACCCTGTCAGTGTAATGCTCTCCATTTGTCAAGCGGCCACGAACTGAGTGCTGTGACTGGCTCGGTATTCTCGTTCGACCTGACACGGCGTCCGATACCCGAGAGCGGAATGCACATACCTCGTGTGGTACCAGTCGACCCACGCCGCCGGTGCGCGTTCCAGCTCCAGTGGACTCGTCCACTCACGGAGCCAGAGGAGTTCTTCCTTCAGCGGCCGCATGAGCCGTTCCGTGTCGGCGTTCCCTTTCGGGTTGTTGTACCTCGTGAACGCCTGCGTGATCCCGAGCGTCGCGCAGGTCTTCATGAAGGCGACCGACGTCGGCTGCCCCCCTTGTCGCTCAGCAGCGACAGCCCCTGGCCCTGGACACCCGCCGGGAATTGGCGCTGCACCGCCTGCTCCAGGGCCAGGAGCCAGTGAGTGCTCTTGGCTTGAAGCCCGGCATAGTAACCGACAATCTGCTTCGTGTCCCAATCACGGACCAGGACGAGGGAGCCCCAGCCAACCGGCTCCACCAGCCCCTTCGGCATGGCGATGCCCCACCATGGCTGCGGCGCGGTGGGGCGGGGCTTGCTGCGGCCCGGCGTCCGCGTGGCGTTCAGTCGGTCGGTCGGCTTGCCCAGCAGCGCATGGGCGCGCATCAGCCGCAGCACGCGCTTCTTGTTGATCAGCAGCCCGTCCACAAACCGCAGCTGCGCCCCGAGGCGCCGATAGCCCCAGCACGGAGGCGCCGCTTTCCAGGCGTGGATGCGCTGCACGACGGACTCGTTCCGCTTCGCGACGGTCACCGCGGTCCGTCGGGTCAGGGCCACACCTCCTCGTCGCTTTTTTTCAGCTCGAGCGTCAGTGCACCGACCAGGTTCGTCAGCCGAGCATTCTCGCGCTGCAGGCGCGCTTCGCGGTCCGTCTGCTGGGCGCCCTCAAACGTCTTTGGAGCGTTCGCGAGACATGGCTCGCGCCACTGGTCATACTGGGCCTGACTGATCTGATAGTCCTGACCAATCGTGGCCACCGGCTTGCCCTTGAGGCCCTCAAGAACGAGGGGGACATTGGGCTTGGCGTCCCACTTCCGTCGTCTCATGGCTGATCCCTCCTTGGTGGATCAGCCACAGTCTACTCAGTTCACACGACCTTTGTCTTAGAGGGGAGCAGTATAATCATCAAGACGAAGGTGGGGCTCCTCGAGCTGGCCAAGCAACTGGGCAACGTCTCCAAGGCCTGCCAGATCATGGGCTACAGCCGGGATAGCTTCCACCGGTTCAAGGAGCTCGACGAGACCGGTGGCGAGGCAGCCCTGGAAGAGATCTCCCGGCGCAAGCCGATCCTGAAGAACCGCGTGCCGACGGAGGTGGAAGAGGCCGTCGTGCGGCTGGCGATCCAGCAACCCGCCTGGGGGCAGGTGCGGGTGGCCAATGAGCGACGCCGCCAGGAGCTGACGGTCTCGCCGGCAGGCGTGCGGTGCATCTGGTTCCGGCATGACCTGGAGACGATGCGCAAGCGGCTCAAGGCCCTGGAGGCCAAGGCGGCGCAAGAGGGCCTGGTGCTGACCGAAGCGCAAGTGGTGGCCCTGGAGAAGGCGAAGGGGGACAAAGAAGCCCACGGGGAGTTCGAGAGCGAATGCCCCGGGTAGTGTGGGGCGCAGGATACCTTCTACGTCGGGACGCTCAAGGGGGTCGGCCGCATCTATCAGCAGACCTTCGTTGACACCGACTGCAAGGTCAGCTTCGCGAAACTCTATGACCGCAAGATCCCGGTGACGGCGGCCGATCTGCTCAACGATCGGGTCCCGCCGTTCTTCGAGGAGCACGGCATCCCCCTCAGCCGCGTCCTCACCGATCGGGGGACGGAGTACTGCGGGGCCCCTGATCGGCATGAGTATGAGCTGTACCTGGCGGTCGAGGATATCGATTACACGCGGACGAAGACGAAGCGGCCCCAGACCAACGGCATCTGCGAGCGGTTCCACAAGACGCTGCTCAATGAGTTCTATCGGGTCGCGTTCCGGAAGAAGATCTACCGGAAGCTGGAAGAGCTGCAGGGAGATCTCGATGCGTGGCTGACCGAGTACAACGAGCACCGGTCTCACCAGGGCCGGTGGTGCTATGGCAAGATCCCGATGCAGACATTCATGGATGCGATCCCGCTGGCAAAGGAGAAGATGCTGGCGGCGTGAGGAGGCAACCGCGAGGACCCATCGTCTGTCAGATGAAGTCTTAACCCTGATCCGAAAATATTTGTCTCGGAAGAAATGCCTTTCTCCGCTTCCCGAAAGGCTCCTCTCCCTCCCGCGGGAGGGAGAGGAGACAGGTGAGGGTGGTGTCCGAGAAGAACCTCCTCACCGCA
>FWPU01008512.1_pt1 | contig 17426 bp, 14 predicted proteins | sample 2228361 | NCBI WGS metagenome assembly FWPU01 (sample SAMEA103939777, study PRJEB20133) | metagenome
GCCTGAACGAACTCTCTGCTGGACTTGACAGGCCGTTTCATCTCAGAACGGCCAGCGCCGCCTGGTGTGCTTTTTCGCTTCCGCGTGCTCGGGGTCGAGTCGCAGCGCCTCCTCGAACTGGCGCTTCGCCAACGCTTTCATCCCGGCCTGCTCGAGGATGACGCCCAAAAGCACGCGGTAGTCGGCGTTCTTCGGCGCGAGGTCCACCGCCCGCTGGGCGAGCGACTTGGAATCTCTGGCCTCTCGCCCGAGCCTCACCATCAGCCGGGCGGCGTGGTACGCGGCGGCGGCGTTGCCCGGGTCGGCAGAAGCGGCCGCCTGGTAGGCGTTCGCGGCCGTTTCCAGGTCTCGGTCGCGCTCGGCAATCTCGGCCCGCCTCATCTCCTCCTGCGCCCGCTGCTGTTCGAGCTTGCGCCTGGCATCGGCCAGAAGCGTCCTGGCCTCGGCGTTCCGCTCGTCCATCTGGGTGGCCCGCTCCAGATCCGCCACGGCCTGGCCGATCTCGCCGCGCTGGAGCCTTCCCTTGGCGCGAACGATCAGCTCCTGGGCGCGGGCGACCTTCGCCAGGTACGGGTGCCGGGCGAACCGGGCGCGCCGCTCGGCCTCGCGCGCTTCGCCCACCTCCGAGCGCGCGCTCTCCGCGGGAGGCGCCTTCAGCTCGGGGTGCGCCTCCAGGTACCGCGCGCGCTTGTCGTAGTCCGACAACACCGAGTACGCCTCGGAGATGCGCCGGAAGATGCGCTCGATGCGAGCGCGGAAGCTCCCCAGGTCCTTTCCGAAGTAGCGGTCGGGGTGGAACTTGCGCGAGGCCTCGTAGAACGCGCGCCGCACCTCCTCGACCGGAGCCAAAGGCGGCAAGCCCAGCACCTCGAAGTGGTTGGCGGTGTCGAGCCCCCTCTCGAGCTCGAGAATCTCGCGCTTGCGCTCGAGGTCGAGGTCGACCTCCTCGTGCAGCGCGGCCGAGACGTCCTGCGCCGGTGGCGGCGAGTGCACCTTGGCCGGAGCGATGGCCCCCTTGGCCCGGAGCGCCAACAGCGTGGCGATGGCCCGTGGCTCGGACATGCCCGAGCGGTCGAGCACCTCCTGAATCTTCGCGGCGCGGCCGATGCGCGAGAACAGGGCCATCTCCTCCGGCGTCAGCTCGAGCCGATCGACGTCCGCGTGTGGAACCGCGGCGATCCAGTCGGTGCGGGCTCCCAGCCCGTAGATGGATTCACCCTGGCTCACGTCTGCGCGCCGGCGGAGAGGGAAATGCCACGTGGGATTGTAGGAACCCCGTTCGAAGGGGGTCAAACCTCACGCCACCGCCCGGTGGAATGTCGACACCGCTTCGTCGATTTCCGCCTCCGAGACGACGAACGGGGGCGCCATGCGCACCGTCTTCTCGCCCGCCAGATTGACGAGCATGCCGTTCTCCCGGCACTTCGCCACCACCGCGGCGGCATCGCCTTTCACCTCGATGCCGACGAGCAGCCCGCGGCCCCGTACCGCGGCGATGCGGTCGGGCAGCTTCGCGGCCAGCTCCGAAAGCCGACCCATCAGCCGTTCGCCCAGGCGGCGCACCCGCTCGAGCATGGCCGGGTCGCGGATGCGATCGACGGCCGCGTTGGCCGCGGCGCACGCCACGAGGTTTCCACCGAACGTCGAGCCGTGCGTGCCCGAAGGCAGGCTCTTCGCGAGCTCCTCGCGGCAGAGCATCGCGCCGATGGGGAGCCCGTTGCCCAGCGCCTTGGCCATCGAGAGGGCGTCGGGCCGGACCCGCTCGTGCTGGAACCCGAAGAAGCGGCCGGTGCGGCCCATGCCGGTCTGAACCTCGTCGACGAGCAACAGCAGCCCCTTCTCGTCGCACATCGCCCTCAGCCCCTCGAGGAAGCCGGGCGGCGCCACCCGCACCCCGCCCTCGCCCTGAATCGGCTCGACGAGCACCGCCGCGGTGGTCGGCCCGATGGCGCTTTGCACCGCGTCGAGCTCGCCGTAGGGAACGTGCCGGAAGCCGGGCGGCAGCGGCTCGAAGCCCTTCTGGTACTTCGCCTGCCCCGTGGCGGTGAGCGTCGCCAGGGTGCGGCCGTGGAACGACTGCTCGAAGGTGATGATCTCGTGTCGCTCGGGCTGGCCGCGGTCCTTCATCACCCGGCGGGTGAGCTTGATGAGCGCCTCGTTGGCCTCCGCGCCCGAGTTGCAGAAGAACGCGCGCTCGAGCCCGGCTTCGGCGCACAGCTTCTCGGCGAGCTCGATCTGCGGCGTGTTGTAGAAGACGTTCGAGATGTGCCACAGCCTGTCGAGCTGCGACTTGGCCGCGGCGGTCACCTCGGGGTGGCAATGGCCGAGCGCGCAGGTGGCGATGCCCCCGAGCATGTCGAGGTAGCGGCGGCCCTCGGCGTCCCAGACGATGGCGCCCTGCCCGCGCTCGATGACCACCGGCTGCTGTTTGTAGTTCTGCAGGAGCACCTTCCTGGCGCGATCGATGACGGCTTCGGTCGTACTCGGCACGGGCGAACCCTCCGCGCGGCGTCGTAGCACACGATCACCCCGCCAGCAGCCGCGCCAGCTCTTCGGGATCCGTCGGCTTGACCAGCACGCGGTCGAAGCCGGCCTGCTCGGCGCGGGCGATCGCCTCGTCCTGACCGAAGCCGGTCAGCGCCACCAGCCGGAGCGAACGGCCGTACAACGCCCGGGCGCGGCGCGCCAGCTCGTAACCATCGATGCCGGGCATGTGCAGGTCCACCACCGCGGCGTCGAAGGCCCCACATGCCAGGCGCGCCATGCCGCTCTCGCCGTCGCCGGCTTCGGCCACCTCGAACCCACAGAGCTGAAGCGCGATGCGGAGCGTCGTTCGCAGCCGAGCATTGTCGTCCACGAGCAGCACCCTCCGCCGCGCCAGCGCCTGCGGAGCGGGCCTGGCCGCCTCGTGCATCGCCTCGGGCGGCGGGCAGAGCGGCAGCCGAAGGGTGATCTCGCTCCCCTGGCCCGGGCCCGCGCTCGCCGCGGTCACCGTGCCGCCGTGGCGCTCGACGAGCTGCTTCACCAGCGCCAGGCCCACGCCCATGCCGCCGCGCACGTCGGCACGGCCCCGGCCGAAGAGCGTGAACAGCCCGGCCAGGGTCTCTTCGTCCATCCCCACGCCGGAGTCGGCGATGCGAATCTCCGCGAACGCGCCGCTCCGCGAGGCGGTCACGCGCACCGACCCTCCGGCCGGGGTGTACTTCACCGCGTTGCGGAGCACGTTGCCGAGAATCTGGTCCAACCGCGTCGGGTCGGCGGCGACGAAGAGGGCCTCGGCGGCCGGCTCGAGCACCACGTGAACGCCCTGCTCCTCGGCCAGCGGCCGCACCGCCTCCGCCGACGCCGCCAGCGCGCTGGCCAACGCCACCGGCTCGGTCTTCAGCGTCAGCTTGCCATGCGCGATGCGCGAGACGTCGAGCAGGTCGTCCACCAGCCGAGAGAGGTGCTGCACCTGGCGCGAGATGGCCGCGGCGCGATCGCCCGCGCCGGGAATGCGCGCGAGCAGCGTCGACTCGGCGGCAATCACCGCGAGCGGGTTTCTGAGCTCGTGCGACGCGATCGACAAGAGCTCGTCTCGAGCCCTCACCGCACTGCGCTCGGCATCGAACGCCTCGGCCATGCGCGTGACGAGGACCACGCCCATCGCGCCGCCCGCCGTGAGCTGTCCCCAGGCGCCCGCCGCCGAGGCTCCGGCGATCGCGCCCGTGACGACGAGTACCTCGTACCCGGTCATGCCGATCATGATCGCCAGCGCCGGCAGGAGCAGCCGCGCCACCCGCGTCTTGCGCGCGAGCCCGACCGCGGTGAGGGCGCACAGGGTCACCACCGACGCGACAAACTCCGCGTTGAGGAACAGCATCACCGGCCCGCGCATCGCCGGGTACGACAGCCAGGCCGCACCGACCAGGGCCAGGCCGATCGCCGCCACGGCGAGGGAGACCTTCCCTAGCCGGCGACGCTGCGACGAGCCGATGATCTCCGCCCAGAACGCGACCAGCATCGCCGGCGCGACCGCCCGGCCGCAGAGCATCACCAGGTGCCACGCCTCGGGAGCATCGAGCACGAGCTGCTTCACGTCGGTGAACGCGACCAGGCCCGCTCCGCGGGTGACGCCGTACAGCCCGAAGTGGAGGAACGGCTTCTGATCGCGCCGGAGCGCGAACACGAGCATCGCTTCGGCCCCGAGCACCGCCAAAGCCAGCGCCGCGCCTCCCTGCGGCAGGTCGCGCCGGATCATCGGCGCGAGCAGGTCGCTCCGATCGCCGATCGCCACCTCGCCGAACGGGCCCAGGTGGAACGGGTCGCGCGAGTGGACCTGCAGAACGAGCGCATCGTTCGGCTCGAGCCGACCCACGCGGAAGAGGTGCCAGGGCCAGCCGAGCCGGAACGGGCATTCCTCGACGTCGCCGGACGAAGCGACCTCACGCGTGCCGACATACGCGCGGAAGCACGAATCGACGCCGCCGAAGAAGACGGCCGGGTCGGCCCACTGCCCCTGCGGAAGCCGCACACGCAGCCACACGCGGTCGCGCCCATTCCGGTCGGGGACGCTCAGGTTGGGATCGTCGATGGAGATCCAGCGTTCGTCGGGCCAGCGGAACGGCCCGTGCGGAGGCCGGTCGACCGGGTCGTCCCACCGGTACTGCCACCCGCGCAGCGCCCGGGGCGGCTCGTCGCCCCGAACCGCGTCGGTGGTCAGCAGAATCAGCGCCAGCGACAGACCAGCCACGGCCACCAGACATATCGCGTCGGGGCCGCGATGCGATGGGCCTCAAAGGATGTAGCGCGACAGGTCCTCGTCCTTGGTCACGTCGGCCAGCCGCTCGCGGACGTAGGCCGCGTCGATCTGCACGTCCTTGTGGGCCAGGGCGTCGGCGCCGAACGAGACGTCGTCGAGCAGCCGCTCGAGCACGGTGTGCAACCGCCGCGCGCCGATGTTCTGGGTGCGCTCGTTCACCGACTGCGCGATGCGGGCGATCTCCAGCACCGCGTCATCGGTGAAGTGCAGCCGCACGCCCTCGGTGGCGAGCAGCGCCGTGTACTGCTTGATGAGCGAGTTCTTCGGCTCGCGGAGAATGCGCACCAAATCGTCCCCCGACAGGGCCTCGAGCTCGACGCGGATGGGGAAGCGCCCCTGCAGCTCGGGAATGAGGTCCGACGGCTTGGAGACGTGGAACGCGCCCGCGGCGATGAACAGCACGTGATCGGTCTTCACCGGCCCGTATTTCGTGGTGACGGTGCTCCCCTCGACGATGGGCAAGATGTCGCGCTGCACGCCCTCGCGGGAGACGTCCGGGCCGCCGACGTGGGCTCCCTCGCGCGAGGCGATCTTGTCGATCTCGTCGATGAAGATGATGCCGGCCGTCTCGGCCCGCGCCAGCGCCTCGCGGTTGACCCGGTCCTGGTCGATGAGCCGCTGCGCTTCCTCCTGCTCGAGCAGCTTGAGCGCCTCGGGCACCTTCGCCTTGCGCTTCTTGGTGCGGGAAAAGCCGGGCATGTTCTTGAACAGGTCCTGAATGTTGACCCCGATCTCCTCCATGCCCTGTCCGCTGAAGTTGCGGAGGAAGGTCACGCCGGTGTCGGGGACCTCGACCTCCACCTGCTGGTCGTCGAGCGTGCCGGCGCGAATCTGCGCGCGGAGCTTCTCGCGCTCGGAATCGGAGAGGCGCGGCGGCTGGGGCGGAGGCGGCGCGAACCCGAACGGCGGCGGAGGCGGCGAGCGGCCCTGGTTGTGGAGGATCTCCACCAGCCGGTCCTCGGCGTTCTCGGCCGCGCGCACGCGCACCTTCTCGGTCTCCTCTTCCCGCACCAGCGAGATGGACGCCTCGACCAGATCGCGCACCATCGACTCGACGTCGCGGCCGACGTAGCCGACCTCGGTGAACTTCGAGGCCTCGACCTTGACGAATGGAGCCTGCGCCAGCTTCGCCAGCCGCCGGGCGATCTCGGTCTTCCCCACGCCGGTGGGGCCGATCATGATGATGTTCTTCGGGTGGATCTCGTCGCGCAGCTCGGCCGGCACCATCTGCCGGCGCCAGCGGTTGCGCAGGGCGATCGCCACGGCCCGCTTCGCGGCGGTCTGCCCGACGATGTAGCGGTCGAGCTCGGAGACGATCTCCCTGGGCGTCAACGTCCTGATCTTCCGGTCGTCGAAAGCCACCCTCAGATCTCCTCGAAGCTGATGTTCGTGTTCGTGTAGATGCAGATGTCGGCGGCGATCCTCAACGAGGCCTCGGCGATCTGGCGCGCCGACAGCTCGGTGTGCTGAATGAGCGCCCTGGCCGCGGCGAGCGCGTACGGGCCTCCGGAGCCGACGGCGGCGATGCCCAGGTCCGGCTCGACGACGTCGCCCGCGCCCGAGAGCACGAACGTCTTCTCCTTGTCCGCCACCACCAGGAGCGCCTCGAGCCTCCGCAGGAACTTGTCCGTGCGCCAGTCCTTGCCGAGCTCGACGCAGGCCCGCGCCAGGTTGTGGCGGAACTCCTTCAGCTTGGCCTCGAAGCGCTCGAAGAGCGTGAACGCGTCGGCGGTGCTGCCGGCGAACCCGGCGATGACGTTGCCCTCCGCCAGGCGGCGCACCTTCTTGGCGGAGGCCTTCATCACCGTCTTCTCGAGCGTCACCTGCCCGTCGCCCGCGATGACGGCCCTGCCGTCGCGCCGGACGCAGACGATCGTCGTGCCGTGGAACATGGCGGTCGTTTAACAAGGTCGGCCCCGCGATTCCACGAGAGCGGGCGGCGGGCGCCCGAACGGCCGGCCCGTGCTCGCCGTCCCGGCCGGCGACCGTCGCGCAACCGACAGCAGGAGACGTCAGCGTCGCAAGAGGACGTAGACGGCGCCGGCGCCGCCGTCCTTCGGGCGAGCGGTGGCGAACGCCAGCACCTGCCGCGCGATGCGTCCGCGGGTGAGCCAGGCCTGCACGCTCTCCTTGAGGACGGGGATCTGGTCCTTCGAGTGCAGCCCGCGCCCGGTGACGACGAGCACGCACCTTTGGCCCGCGACGCGGCAGCCCTGGACGAACTTCTCGAGCGCTTCCTTCGCCTCGTCGCGGGTCAGGCCGTGCAGGTCGAGGTGGCCCTGCACCGAGTACTCGCCCTTGCGGAGGCGCTGCATGACGCGCTCGTCGAGGCCCTGGACCTTGCCCTCGACGAATTCGTCCGAATCGGAGAGGTCGAACGGCCCCTCGCCCGCGACCGTCTCGCACAGGCGGGTGAACGCCTCGATCTCGTCGTTGAGGATCTCGAGCGAGGCCGCATCGGGAGGCTCGGGCGGCGGAGCCCGCGACTTCCCCACCCTGACCGGAGCCACCTCGCCCACCGAGCGGCGGAACAGCTCGGCCTCGTCTTCCACGTCGTCGCGGCGCGGCGGCGGAGGCGGAGCCGCGGGCGGACGCTTGGGCGGCTCGGCCTCGAGCTTGAGGCCGACGAACGGGTTGTTGAAGGGCTTCTCGCGCTTGGCCATCGCGGGCGCCGAACCGGCGGGCACCCCAAATCTACGCGCGCGGGTGGGCCTTGTCGTAGACCTCTTGCAGCCGGTCCCAGCTCACGTGGGTGTAGCGCTGGGTCGTCGAGAGACTGGCGTGCCCGAGCAGCTCTTGAATGGTGCGAACGTCGGCGCCGCCGCCGAGCAGGTGCGTGGCGAACGAGTGTCTCAGGGCGTGCGGGTTGACCTCGCGCTCCAGCGCCAGCTTCTCGACGTAGCGGTCGAGGTGCCGGGCGATGCTCCGGGCGCACAGCCGACCACCGCGGTAGTTGAGGAACAGCGCCGACGGGTCCGCCTTCTTGTCAGCGGAGGCCAACAGCTCGGCTCGGCGGGCCAAATAAGCGTCGAGCGCGGCGAGGGCGGTCTCGTTGAGCGGGCAGAGCCGTTCCTTGTTTCCCTTGCCGCGCACGCGGACGACGCGCCCGTCGCGATCGAGATCTCCCAACGACAGCCCGCACAGCTCGCTGATGCGGAGCCCTCCGCCGTAGAGCACCTCGAGGATGGCGCGGTCGCGGAGCCCGAGCACCGTCTCGGTGGACGGCGCCTCGACGAGCGCGAAGGCCTCGTCGACCGACAGCACGCGCGGAAGCTTCTGGGGCCGCTTGGGCGTCTTCACGCGTTCGGCCGGATCCCTGACGACGTCGCCGCGCCGGCGCAGGAACTTGAAGAACGCCTTGACGCTGGCGAGCTTGCGCGCGCGCGAGGCCGGGGCTCGGTCGACGGCGAGGACTCCGAGCCAGCCGCGGACGTGGTGGTGCGTGGCCTCGAGCAGCCCCACCCCGTGCTCGTTCAAGTACCGCTCGAGCTCGCGCACGTCGGCGAGGTAGGCGCGAACGGTGTGGGGCGAAGCGCGGCGATGATGCTCGAGGTGTCGCCGGAACAGGGCGATGGCCTGATGCACATCAGGTCCTGGGGCCAAGGAAGACGCCACGCCCCGAACGGTAGACCCAGCACCAGACCCGTCAAATAACGAGAAACCTCTTCCACCGGCCGCGTCGGCCTGGCATGCGCCGCAAGGAAGCCGCCCGCGGCGTCCATGGCAGAAAGCCACCGACCGCATCACCCACGCTTCGAGGCCGGCGGAAAAGAGATGGGCTCTACCGGGCGATGGCGCGCATCTTTCGCCAGCACGCGAACCAGATGACCCGCTCCTGCGGCGCTCGAGCCTGGCGCCCAATCAGGCCCTCTGGCACCACCTCACGGGACCTTGTCACAGACGTAGACGCCCGCGCGTTTTCTGTCGGCGATGATGTACGCGACGCGCGAGCCGTCCTTCTCGAGGAAGTGCGCGGGGAGCACGGCGCGGCCATCGAGCGTCCGGCGCTCGCCGGTCTTCACGTTGTAGACCGCCACCTGGTACGTCTCGGCGCCCAGCTCGTCGTGCATCACCAACAGCCGCTGGCCGTCGTCGGACGATTTGAAGCTGTAGACGCCCTCGATGATCTTCTTCGTCGCCGGCTTCTCGGCGGTCAGATCGCGCATCACCAGCGGGCAGGCGCGCGGCACGCCCTTGCCGCCAATCGGAGCGCACGGCGCCCGGGCCACGAGATAGTCGCCGTTCTTGCCGAACGCGTACCCCCAGCCCCACGACTCGATCTTCACCGGACCTTGTGCGCCGATGCGGTAGAGCATGATGTCGGGCGACGGGCCCAGCTCCTTCGAGGGGACGATCTCCTGGTACGCCACGTGCCGCCCGTCGGGCGCCCAGGTGAAGCTCTTCACCTTCCTGCCCAGCTCCTTGACGGCTCCGGTGGCGAGGTCGGCGACGGCGAACTTCCCCTGCGACAGCTCGAGGTTGTAGCTGTGGAGGAACGCCACCGACTTCGAGTCCGGCGAGAGGGTGAACTCGCGCACGCGATCGGCGACCTTCTTGCCCGGCCCTCCGTCGGACGGGCCGACGTGGAGCGCTCCGAGGAAGTTCAGCGACTGCACGCCGGCCTGCAGCGACACCGCCTCGGTGCGGACGAGATGCCTGCCGTCGGCCGAGAACGCGAACGCGCTCGAGCCCGACGCGACCTTCACCGGCCTGAAGTCGGGAGCGGCCGCCAGGTGCAGATCGAACGTGTTGGGCACCGCCGGGCTTTTCACTTGGAAGGCGACGCGCGACGAGTCGGGCGAGACGACCATCTCGCCGACCTGGTCGGAAAGCTTCTGCGGAGGCAAGAGCTTCTCGGTGCGCCAAAGCCACAGCCCGCCCGCGGCCGACTGCCGGCGCTTGAAGAAGAGCAGCTTCGAGTCGGGGGAGAACTCGCAGGTGCTCACCTCGCCCGCCACCTCGCGCACCTGCCCCGAGCCGAGATCCGCCAGCTTCAACGTGCCCTCGGCCACGAACGCCACCGACTTCGAGTCGGGGCTCGGCAGCATGTACGTCACGCCCGTGCCCAGCCGCTTGGGCTCGGCCGCCGCGTCGGTCAGATCCAGCGCGATCAGCTCGCCGGCCTGCACGGCGGGGCTGTAGCCCTCGAGGAAGAGGACCCACCGCGAGTTCTGGCTGAAGAGCAGCCCGCCGGGAGCGTTCGTCACCCCGTTGCCGACCTTGCGCGAAACGCCGCCGGTGGTGGGCACGACGTTCAGCTCGCCCAGCACCATGTACGGCGGAGCGCCCTCGAGGTGGGGCTTCTCGGCGTCGACGAGGAACGCGGCGAACTTCCCGTCCGGGGTGACCCTCAGGTCCGAGACGTTCCCCCGGGCCACGGGCACGCCCAGCCCGCCGATCTGAGCCTGACCGCCCGAATTCTTGCAGCCCGAGCCCAGCGCGGCGGCCATCGCCAATGGGACCCAGGCGAGGCTCGGCGCGGCGCGGAGACGAACCTCAGGCGACCACGGAGTGCTGTTCACGCAAAAGCTCCCTCGGCGAAACGGTTTCGCACGGCAGCTTCTTCAGCCATCCGGCGATGTCGGCGCGGGCGCGCGCGGTGTAGCGGGCGCGCTTGTCGGCCTTGCGCACCCTCCCCGGCACCGGCGGGAACAGGCCGAAGGTGATGTTGGTCGGCTGGTACTCGTAATCGCCGGGGTGGGCTTCGCCGGTGACGTGCCGGTAGAGGGCACCGAGGGCGGTGGTGGCCGGCGGCGGAGCGAACGTTCCGCCCAGAAGCCGCGCGTGCACCGCGAGCGCCGTCAGGTAGCCGCAGGCCGCCGACTCGACGTACCCCTCGACGCCGGTGATCTGCCCGGCGAAGAAGATGCGCGGCTCGGCCTTGAGCGACAGGTCGCGCGAAAGCAGCCGCGGCGAGTCGATGAACGTGTTCCGGTGGATCTGCCCCATGCGCAAAAACTCGGCGTTCTGCAGCCCGGGAATCATGCGGAAGATGCGCTTCTGCTCGGGCCAGGTCAGGCGGGTCTGGAAGCCGACCATGTTGTACGCGGTGCCGGCGCGGTCTTCCATGCGCAGCTGCACCACCGCGTGCGGCCTTCGGCCGGTGCGCGGGTCGACGAGGCCGACCGGCTTCATCGGCCCGTACGCCAGGACGTCGTCTCCGCGTTCCGCCATGACCTCGATGGGCAGACAACCTTCGAAGTAGCGCGGTTCCTCGAACGCGTGCGGCGTCACCTTCTCGCCCGCGCGCAATTCGCGGACGAACCTTCGGTACTCCTCCTCGGTCATCGGCAAATTCAAATAGTCGTCGCCCCCGCCCCTGCCGTAGCGGCTCATGCGGAAGGCCACGCCCATGTCGATGGAGTCGGCGGCGACGATGGGCGCGATGGCGTCGTAGAAGTAGAGCTTCTCGCCGACGTAGCGCGACAGCTCGGCGGCGAGCGCGTCCGACGTCAACGGCCCGGTGGCGATCACCACCAGCCCCTCGGGCAGATGTGCCACCTCGCCCGGCACGAGCGAGAGATTCGGCTGCGACGACAGAGCCTTTTGCACCGCGTGGGCGAATCGGTCGCGGTCGACGGCCAGTGCGTCGCCCGCGGGCACGCGGTGCTCGTCGGCGCAGCGGAGGATGATGGACCCCACGCGCCGGAGCTCCTCGTGGAGCAGCCCGATGGCGCTCTCCGGGTCGTCCGAGCGGAACGAGTTCGAGCACACCAGCTCGGCCAGCCTGTCCGTCTTGTGGGCGGGCGAGCGCTTGTGCGGTTTCATCTCGCGCAGCGTCACCTCCGCGCCCAAACGAGCGAGCTTGAAGGCGCATTCGGTACCCGCAAGACCCCCTCCGACGACCGTGACTCGCCCGATGCTCATCTCGAACCACTCCCGCGAACGCTGGCGCTTTCGCTCCCTCTCCCGTCCGTCGAGCTCGACACCTCGACTCGACAACCCTCGAAGCTCTAACACGCCCCCGCCCGTGAAGTCCTGACGGCCTTCGCCCGCCCGCTTTTCGACCGGCCATGCCGGCGGACTGGCGCGGTCGGTTCCGTGGCCCCCCTCGCGTCCCTAGGTTCTGCCGTGTCGCCGCCCCAGGGCCGGCGGGAACGAGGAGGCCGCACGATGAGCCGCGAAACGGACATCGCGAAGATCCGCCAGCTCTTGCAACGGCGGAGGGCCGCGATCTTGAGGGCGTCGCAGGCCACGAAGCAGGAGGCCGACGCGCTCAAGGCGCAGGATCGCGACCCCGAGTACGAGGAGAACGCCCAGATCGAGCTCGCCGACTACACGCTGGCGCACCTGATGGAGGCCCAGCGCAAGGAGCTGATGCTCATCGACGCCGCCATCCAGCGCATGGACGCGGGCGTGTTCGGCGTGTGCATCGACTGCGGGCAGGAGATCGTCCTCGAGCGGTTGCAGGCGCTGCCGTTCGCGCTCCGCTGCGAGGAGGACGCCGAGCGGCGCGAGGCCGAGCTGCGCAACACCGGCTCGATGGCCACGCCGTCGCTGTGAGCGGCTAAGTGCCGCTGCCGCCCCCCTCCTCCTTCTGGATGACCACGAACCGGTAGTTCTCCAGCTCGTTCTGGCCGGCCGTGTAGAGCACCTTGAGGAGCATGTCGTACGGCACCTTGCGGTCGCCGATGACCGACAGCTCCCGGGTGAAGGGGGCGTTCGGGTTGCGGTCGGCGATGTACTTGAGCTTCTCGACTTCCTTCTTCAGCGCCTGATCCAGCGGCACCACCAGCATGCCCGAGAGGTCGGACTCGGGCACCTGGCCGTTGACCAGCTTCACCACCTGCTTCTCGCCGACCAGAATGCTCTTGGGCGTGATGGTGACGGCCACCGTGTCGCGCGGCGTCGCCCGGGTGGTCGACACCGGCGGGCGAATGTCCTCGGACGAGGTCATCGACACCGTCGACGAGCTGAACGACTTGATGAGGAACACCAGGATGATGGTCATCATGTCCATCATCGCGGTGAGGTTGAGCTCGGAGATCTCCCCCTCGCGCTCGCGCTCGATGCGGCGCTTCCTCGCCAGCGCCTTGCGGAACATCATCCGCTGGCGGTCCTCTTCCGAGACCTGGACGTTGTTCTGCGGAGCGGCCATCTAGAACGTCCCCAGCGTCACGTCGGGGAAGAGCAGCCGCCGGTTCGGGCCCGGCGTCTCTCGGAGCGCGTCCATCGTGGCAATCAGCGTCTCGTACTCGATGTCGCGATCGGCGGCGACGATGACCTTCGTCTCCGACGGAAACGCCTGCTTGATCTGCACCATCTGCTGGGTCAGCGCGGCGAAGTCGTACTGGCCGTCGGCCTTGCGCGGAATGGTCGGCTCACCCTGCCCCGGCTGCGCCTGACCCTGGCCCTCGGCTGCCTGCCCCAGCACCCCACCGGTGGCCGCCACGTAGAAGCCCTTCTGCGAGATGGCCACGGTGAGCAGAAGCTGCTGCTGTTGCGGCTGATCTCCCGAGGCCACGCCCGAGGCCGGCCCGTAGTTGGGCGCGTTGACGTTCAAGATGCCGAGCGAGGCCAGGCCGGTGATCGACGCGAGCAGGAAGATGATCAGGTTCATCAAGATGTCGAGGTAGGGGACGATGTTGAGCTCGCCCATCTCCTCTTTGTCTCTCGGCCTGAGCTTCCGTTTCGAGTAGTAGAAAGCCATCTAGGTACGCCCGACAACGACGAGTGGCCGATTGTTCCGTCACGCCGACTTCTCGAAGTCCATGGCGGAGGTCTCGCCGGCCGACCGGCGCGACAGGAGGTTCTCCAGCCGCAGCGCGTTGAGCTCGACGGTCTCCACCATCGACTTCGAGTACGACGTCAAGAAGAGGTGGAACATGATGCACAGCACGGCGATCGACAGCGCGAACGCGGTGTTGTTCATGGCCTTCGAGATGCCGTCCGAGAGCATCGTCTGCTTCTGATCGGCCGGCACCGAGCCCAGCGCGCGGAAGGTACCGATGAGGCCGAAGATGGTGCCGACCAGCCCGACCAGCGTGGCGATGTTGGCGATCGACCACAGCCACGCGATGCGCGCCGAGATGTGCGGCGTCTGCTCGACGATGGCCTCCTCCACCGCCTTGGCCACCTCGATCTCGCCCCGGTTGGCCCGCGTCAGGCCCGCACGCACCACCTTCGCCAGCGGAGCGTTCGGCGCCGCGCCGCACAGCTTCACCGCGCGGTCGATGTTGCCGGTGAGGACCAGCTTGGTGATCTGCTCCATGAACGGCGGCGCGTTCAGGTTGTAGCGGAAGAGCAGCGTGATGATCCGCTCGGTGGCCACCGCGAGGCAGCACGCCAACCAGAACAGGTTGACGAACATGAAGGGGCCGCCGTCCTTGAAGAACTTCACCACCTCTTCCATCGGCGAGAGGTGCTGCTGCGAAGAAGCGGTCAGGGCCATGTCCAGCAGCTGGTTCACCACAATGGTGGCGCTCATCGACGGTCGAATCCTTTCGATCGTGGGCGTTCGCGTTTTAGTCGACGCCCTGTGGGTCGTCAACAGAACGCGCGAGACAATTCCGCGAAATGACTGGAGCTTTCAGGCCCCGGAAGGCACCGCCGAGGTCGATGCCGCCTCCTTTGGGTTCTCCGAGAAGCGCTTGTAGCCGCACTCCTTGTTGGGGCAGGCGACGTACGGCCCCTCGCGCTTGGAGTACTTCGCCAGAAGGTATGGTGAGTTGCAGCTCGGGCACGACTCGGGCAGCGGCCGGTCCCACGCGGCGAAGGTGCACTCGGGGTAGCGGTTGCAGCCGAAGAAGATCTTCCCCCGCCGGCTGCGCCGCTCCGAGAGGTACCCCACCTTGCACTCGGGGCAGTTGACGCCGATGGAGATGGGCTTCGAGCTCTTGCACTCGGGGTAGCCCGAGCAGGCCAGGAACCGGCCGAACCGGCCGCGCTTGATCACCATGGGCCGGCCGCACTTGTCGCAGACCTCGTCGGTCGGCTCGTCCTCGACCACGACGATCTTCCCGTCGACCTCTTTGAAGTCCTTCGTGTTCTTGCAGTTGATCGACGGGTCGTTGTAGCCGGAGCACGCGAGGAAGCGGCCCATCTTCCCCCAGCGAATGACCATCTGGCTCTTGCACTTCTCGCACTTGATGTCGGTGGGGATCTCCTCGCGCTTGACGTCGCGCATCAGCACTTCGGCCTTCGCCAGGTCCTCCTTGAAGGACTGGTAGAAGTCGCGAAGCATCTGGTGCCACTCGACCTGGCCCTCCGCGACCAGGTCGAGCTTCTCCTCCATGTCGGCGGTGAACGCGACGTCCATCTCCCGGGGGAAGGCCTTCACCAGCTCCTCGGTGGTGATGTTGCCCAGCTCGGTGGGCCGGAAGCGGCCCTCGATCTTCTCGACGTACTTCTTCTCCTGAATCGTCGAGAGAATGCTCGCGTACGTCGACGGCCGGCCGATGCCGCGCTCCTCGAGCTCCTTCACCAGCGTGGCCTCCGAGAAGCGGGGCGGCGGCTGCGTGAAGTGCTGCTCGGGCTCTATGGGCTCGATGAGCTTGAGCTTCTCTCCCTCCGAGAGCGGCGGCAGCTCCCACGGAGCCTCTTCGACCTGCTCGCCCTCGCCCCCCTTCTCGCGCTCGGCCTCCTCCTCGGGCGTGGGCGTCGCGCCGTACACCGCGAGGTACCCGGCGAACTTGAGCGTCGAGCCCGAACCCCGCAGCGTGGCCCTTCCGGCGGAGATCTCCGCGGTCGTCTGATCGTACACGGCCGGCTTCATCTGGCAGGCGACGAACCGGTTCCAGATGAGCTCGTAGAGCCGGAACATGTCGGGCTCGAGGAAGGGCTTCACGCGCTCGGGCGGGTACTCGAGCGACGTGGGCCGAATGGCCTCGTGCGCGTCCTGCGCCGACTTCTTGGACTTGTAGACGTTGGGCTCGTCGGGAAGGAACTCGCCGCCGAACTTCTCGCCGATGAAGGCCCGCACCTGGGCCACCGCGTCGTTCGAGAGCCGCACCGAGTCGGTGCGCATGTACGTGATGAGCGCGACGCTGCCCTCCTCGCCCAGCTCGACACCCTCGTAGAGCCGCTGCGCCAACGTCATCGTCTTCTTGGCCGTGAAGTGCAGGCGGTTGGCGGCCTCCTGCTGCAGCTTCGAGGTGATGAACGGCGCCGGTGGGTTGCGCTTGCGCTCGCGCTTGTCGACCTTGGCGACGGTGAACTCGGCACCGTTGAGCTCCTTGGCGATGGCCGAGGCCGTCGCCTGGTCCTTGATCTCGACCTTCTGCCCGTCGAGCTTGACCAGCCGCGCCCGGAACGGCGGCGGAGCCGACGCCTCGAGCTCGGCGTCGATGGTCCAGTACTCCTGCGGGACGAAGGCCTTGATCTCCTTCTCGCGCTCGACCACCAGCCGCACCGCGACCGACTGCACGCGGCCGGCGGAGAGCCCGCGGCGCACCTTCTTCCAGAGGATCGGCGAGATCTGATACCCGACCAGCCGGTCGAGAATGCGCCGCGCCTGCTGCGAGTCGTAGTTGTCGCGGTTCAGCTTCGTCGGGTTCTCGATCGCCTGCTGCACCGCCTTCTTGGTGATCTCGTTGAAGAGCACCCGGTGCACTTCCTTCTTCCCGATCTCCTCGCTGATGTGCCAGGCGATGGCCTCGCCCTCGCGGTCGGGGTCGGTGGCCAGAAAGACCTTCTCGGCGGCCTCGGCGTGCTTCTTCAGCTCCTCGAGCACTTTCTCCTTGCCCTTGATGACCAGGTACTCGGGCCGGAAGTCGTTCTCGATGTCCACCCCCATCTTGCTCTTGGGGAGGTCCTTGATGTGCCCGACCGAGGCCTTCACCATGTAGCCGGGGCCCAGGTACTTCTTGATGGTCTTGGCCTTGGCGGGCGACTCGACGACCACCAGGAACCGGCCGCCGCGGCGCTTGGGCGAAGCGTCGGCCTCGACGGTAACGAGCGTGCCTGCCCGAGAGGCCGACGTGGCCGCGGCCTTGGGGGGCTTGGCAGCCGCCTTGGGGGTCGCCTTTCGGGCGGCCGTCCGCGCGGCCTTCTTCGGCCTGGCGTTCTCCGCCGTCGCCTTCTTGCTCCTCTGCGCCATCGACTTCCCTTTCAGAGCCTCTACAACAGCCGGACCTCAAACCCTCTCGTATCGCCTGCCGGGCCGCTGAAGCACAAGCCCGGCGAGCTCGAGCTCGCACAGCGCGCTCGTCAGCTCTCCCGACGAGACGCCGCTCTTGTCGAGAAGATCCTCGAACACCAGAGGCGTGCGCTCGAGCGCCGCGTATGCGCGCCGGGCCGCGTCCGACAGCTCGGCCTGTCGGGCCAAAGCCGTGCTCGAGCCGAGCGGAATCGACACCTGGCCGGTGAGGCCCAAAAACCTCATGGCGTCGGCGGCGCCCGTGCACAGCGAGGCCCGGCCGTCGTGGATGAGCCGGTTGCAGCCGGCCGCGGCGGGGTTGTCGAGCTCACCCGGGAGCGCCAGCACCGGCCGCCCCTGCTTCCTTGCGAACTCGACGGTGATGAGGGCGCCCGACTTGATGCCGGCCCTCAGCACCAATACCGCGTCCGAGGCGCCGGAGATGAGCCGGTTGCGCCGGGGGAAGGTCGAGCGATCGGCGCGCACGCCGGGCGGCAGCTCGGAGAACACCGCTCCGCCCTCCGAGGCGATGCGGGCGGAGATCTCTTG
>FWPU01008513.1_pt1 | contig 17425 bp, 17 predicted proteins | sample 2228361 | NCBI WGS metagenome assembly FWPU01 (sample SAMEA103939777, study PRJEB20133) | metagenome
GGTGCCGTTGCGGGCCATGGTGCTCACAATGGTGCTGCCCTCGACCCCGTGGGCGGCGTCGGCCATCGCCTTGCAGGCAGCCATGACCGGGTTGAGCACGCTCAGGGCATTGTCGCCCAGGAACTTGAGGATGTCGGCGGCAACGCCGGGGTTGGGCGCAGCCCTGGCGATAAAGGGGGCCAGCCGGGTGGTATACAGGATCGAACCGGCCTTGTTGCGGTTGTGGCCCTCATCGCCCATGTGCAGCGCTTCGGCCAAAAGCGCCCGGATGTCCAGGCCGCCGCTGGCCTCGATGGCCTCGGCCAGGACAGGGGCCATGACCTCCTCCATCCAGCGCAGTTTGGCCAGCACCTCTTCGCTGTAGGCGCCGTAGCGCAACACCTTGCCATAGCCCTCGTTCAGGTTGGAATAGGACCGGTTGCCGTGGGTCTTGTTCTCCAGAACATAGACCGACATGGAAGGGCAGATGATGCCGGCCATCGGCCCCACCGCTCCGTGGTGGTGACAGGGCTCCAGCTCGATCTGGCCCGATTCGACCAGGGCTTGCGCCTCGGCCATGTCGCGGGCCTTGCCCTCCAAGATCAGCGCGCCGGTGATCGCCCCACGCATCGGCCCCGAGGCGCGCGCCCAGGTAATCGGCGGGCCGGCGTGCAGCAACAGATTGTCCCTCATGCCCGGGATCACATCGCGGGCCTTGCCCAGCCCGATCAACACCGGGCGGGCCTCCATCATTCGTTCAACGGCTTGTGCGTTGGCTTTTTCGATGTCCATTCCCGTCCTCCTCTATTAGATGCTTCTCAACTGTTCTCCGGTTCAAAGCGCGAGTGCGCTTCCTCGTACAGCGCCAGATTGCGGTCCTGTAGGTAGTCGAACACCTGCAAACTCTGGCCACTCCGGGGTACACAGTGCATCGGATCGGTTGCACTGCACTACCTGGCAGCTCATGCCACAACTGCTTCCGCTGCCATCAACTCCGGATACGAAGCGACCGAGACCTCCACCGGCAGCCGGGCAAACCACTTCAGCAGGTCTAGCAACTGGTCGGTGTCGGCTCCGGTAAGGTACGGTTCGCCACAGTTGCGGCATACCTCGGCGGGCACATCCTTGACCACGACGACCACCCGGTCCAGGACAAACGGAATGGTGGCACGTTGGCCTGCCCTCAACCGCCCACCACACAGCGGGCAACAGCCGCTATTTTCGGGTTCTCCAGTCATCTTTCCACTCCTCTTCCGAGGGCCGATACACAGTCACAATCAGCAGGCGACCCCGTGCCTGGTCAATGGCGACAACGACATGGATCGGGATACTCGCACTCAGCCATGACAATGCCAGACAATCGGGCAGGGGACGGTGCGACGGCGGATAGTCTTCGATCACCTGGCAACTGAGCAGCGCATCTTCAACCTGTCTGCGGTTCCAGCCTTCTGCCGCCAGTTCAGCGATTGCATGTCGTGACCAGAGGATCTTGGATCCTCCCGGGCTGCTCCGGTTCTCTGCCACGATGCGGCGGATAAAACTCTGCTTGGCGATGGTATTCATCTTACGCTCACTGAATCCTACCAGGTCAGAGAACGATTTCGAAGAACTTTTACCGCAGCCGCTGCCCCGGTTCAAAGCGCGAGTGCGCTTCCTCGTACAGCGCCAGATTGCGGTCCTGCAGGTAGTCGAACACCTGCAAACTCTTGCTGCCCCCAGGCCACGTCATTCATTATCCTGCTCACGGTGCAAGATCTCGTCAATCAGCATTGTTAGCGGGGGCAGCTCATTCGAGACAATCTGCCAGACAATGTCCAAGTTAACGCCAAAATAGCGATGAATCAGCCGATCTCTGACACCTGCCATTGCTTTCCACGGCACTTCCGAATACCGATTGCGAAGCTCCTCCGACAGATTTTTGGTCGCCTCACCGATGATCTCCAGGTTACGGATCACGGCATCCTGGGTCTTGAAATCCGCCAGAAACGCTTCATAGTCCATCGCCAGCGTGTAGGCGCTGATGCGGCGCAAAGCCTCCCGAATATCGCTCAAGAAATCTCGATTTGCCCGCTCAGACATACACGATGCTCTCTTGGATGCTTTGAGCAATTCGCTCGACCCGGATTCCCTGGATACCGCCGGGCGTCAGCACGTCAACGCTCTTGCCTAGCAAGCCCTCAAGATACTCGGCGAACTCGATGAAGCGAAACCCTATCGGATGCTCAAACTCCACGACAAGGTCAACGTCACTGGTTTCCGTCGCCAGGTCCCTGGCATAAGATCCGAACACGCCAATCCGTTTGACCCCGTACTCAGAAGCAAGATAGGGATGTTTTTCTCGAAGAACCTCGATGATTGTTTCCTTGGTCATCCGTACTCCTTACCGCAGCCGCTGCCCCGGTTCAAAGCGCGAGCGCGCCTCCTTCAGCATCTCCTCGTACAGCGCCAGGTTGCGGTCCTGGAGGTGGTCGAACACCTGCAAACTCTTGCTGCCCCAGGTCACGTAACGCAGCGGATCGGGGTCGAGCCTGGCGGCAATGATCTCCTCTCCGCCTCGCGCCTGGGCAAGCCGCCAGGCGATGGGCGTGACGATCATGCTGTGGCCGAAATAGTAGCTGCCCCCGGCGTCCGGCCCCACCGAGTTAGTGGCGATGACATAGACGTGGTTGTCGTAGGCGCGGGCGCAGGTGGTGATGTACCAGATGTCAAAGCTGCGCAACAGGGCCGAGGGCCGGGTAATGACCTCCGCCCCTTTGACCGCCAGCAGCCGCGATAGCTCCGGGAAATCGCCATCGTAGCAGATGATCATGCCGATGCTGCCCAGCGCCGTCTCGAACACCTCGGCACGGCTGCCGACCGTCACCCAGCCGCCGCAGTCGCAGCGCTCCAGGGGGAAGGGATGCGTCTTGTCGTAGGTGCCGATAATCTCCCCCTCCGGCCCGATCAGGATCGAGGAGTTATAGACCACACCCCGCTCCGGCCCGCGCCGGTAGGTCGGCCAGACCACGTGCACGCCATGGGCCCTGGCTGCCTTCTGAACCTCTGCCGTGATGCGCCCCGGCACGTTGTCCACCAGATCCCACAGATTGCCCGCGCTCAGCCCGGTGACAAAACCGGTCGTCACCGTCTCTGGGAAGACGACCAGATCCGCCTCGTACTCCTTGACCGCTTTCTCCAGCCAGGCCACGCCTTTCTCTACATTCGCCCGGACATCGTTGGGCGTGACGGCAATCTGCACACAAGCGGCGACGAACTCCTTCATGTCAGATCCTTTCTGGCGATTGGACGAAAGACAAACGACAAATCGTTTGTCTCTCCACCTTCCACCTTCCTCCTTCCTCCTCCGTCCCTGGTCCCTCGTCCTTTGCCTCTACCCCTTCATCCGCTCCAAAATCGCCATCAGCCGCTCATTCCCCCCCGCCGGCGGCTTCCAATCCACCTGAATGACCGGCGCACCCTGAGCCTGCAAACTCTCGGCAAACGACTCCAGGCCGACGTTGATCGCCGCAAAAGGCCGGTGTAGCGCGGAAAGGTCCACGCTCTTTTGTCCTTCGTCCTTCGTCTCGCCAGAGCGAAGCAGGCGACCCACATAACGAGCTGCGGCCTCGTTGCTGGTCTCCACCCGCGCCCCGGCAGTTTCGAGTTGTCGTATCTGAGCTTCCAGGCCCTGGGGGTCCTCGTCGGTGCCGACGACCACGGCCACGACCTCCAGCGTTCGCCCGGCCCTCTCCGCTGCCGACCGTGCCCTGGCGATGGCCGGAGCCAACTCGCTTGCCGGGTTGGGATGGGCGCCATAGCCCAGCACCACATCGAGCAAAATGACAGCGACCTCCGCATCTTCTGCCTCTTGCTGCAGCCTTCGGATGCGGAGGTCGTTGTCCATCATCGGGTGCAGGCGGCCCACCGTGAACTCGTCGGCTCCCAGGTCCAGGACCGTGTGTGCCTGGCTGACCAGCGAGTTGGCCAGGCGGTGCTCTGGCCGCAGCGGCGCATTTGAGTACACGATGGGCAGGTAATCCTGCAAAAGAAGCTGCGCTTCGTAGGCCAATGTGCCGCCGGAGAACAGGCCGCGCAGGTACCGCTGCCCCGGAGCAAAACAGCCCGGCCCGCTACCCCCACCTTCATCCTCCGCCTTGCGCCCTTGGTCCTTTGTCAAACGCACGGCCATCTCTGCCGCTTCGTCAAAGGTGGTGGCAAAGTGCAGATTTTCAACCGACCGGCCAAGGTAGCCGATGAAATCCACGACAACCGGCTTGTCGGCCAACCGGGCGAGTGCCAGCAGCTCGCCGGCTACCTGGGGCGAGGGCGGCTTGGAGATGAGGACGATGGCCCGCGTTTCGGGGTCGCGGATGAGGAGGTCCAGCCCCTGGCGGGCCGTCACCGCACCAACCGTTTCGGTGAGATCGCGCCCGCCGGTGCCCAGGGCGTGGGTGATGCCGCTGCCCAATTGGTGGATGCGGCTGCTCACCTGCTGCAGGCCGGTCCCCGACGCGGCCACCAAGCCGATGGGACCGCGCCGCACCTTGTTGGCAAAGCCCAGCCCCACCCCGTTGACGATGGCCGTGCCACAGTCCGGCCCCATGACCAGCAGTCCCTTCTCGGCAGCGGTCTGCTTGAGGGATACCTCATCGTCGAGGGAGACGTTATCGCTGTAGAGGAAAACATGTTTGCCCAGGCGCAATGCCTGGCGGGCCACACCGGCGGCATACCGGCCGGCCACCGAGACGATCACCCATTGGGCATCGGGCAACACCTGAGAAGCGGATTCCAAACTCTTGGGGCGGAATTCCTGCTCGGCGATCCGCCGCCGGCGGGCAAGGAGGGCTTCTACCTGATCCAGGGCGGCCTGAGCGGCGGCCTCATCATCTGCCCGGACGACAATGACCAGATCATCGGCGGCAGCAGCCTGAACTTGTGGCGTCAACAGACCGGTCTGGGCCAGAATCTCTTTATTGGCCTCGGTGCCCATTACCACACCGGCATCTACGACGCCGGGCAAGGCAGCCAGGGAGCGCTGCAGCTCCATCAAGACGGCTGAGTCATAGTATGCCCCAGACCGGATTTCGGCTTTTGTCATCGCCATAGGCGCCTCCATTTCCGACTGCAACGTCGAGACCGAGGGCGTAGCACCAGGAGACGGTCAGACCGTAAACGCCGCAGAACGTCGCTGTTCGCGCGGCCCGGCGCGAACAGGTGCAAGTATACCACAGGTCTGACCCAATGTCAATTGGGCCAGAATTTCCTTTTATACGAAAAGGCCCAACTGCTGCCTGCCTAGCTGCGGTAGCTCAACAGCGGTTCGCCGTGCGCAATGCGCTGGTTCTCGACGACATAGATGTCGGCAACGACCCCCTCTCGTGGGGCACGGATGACATTGTCCATCTTCATCGCCTCGATGACCAGCAGCTCGTCGCCGGCGGCCACCGGTTGCCCAGGTCGAACGGCAACCGACTTGACCGTGCCGGGCAGTGGAGCAAGCAGTGTGCCCGCCCCGGATGCGGCGGTGCCCAACGGCTGAGTGGCAGGCGGGACAGAAGCCGGGGCGGCCGCAGCCGCCGACTCGGCCGGCGATACCACCTTGACCCCCACTGTAAAGGCCCGCCCATCCACCTCGACCTGGACCCGATCCTGGCGGGGGTCGGACAGCAGCCGAACATCGAAGGTGTGATCGCCCAAAGTGATCTGGTACCGTTTCATCACAGCCTCCGCGCATTGGTTGGGGAAGCCAGTCGGCGTTGATGGTAAAGCGCCCACCAGGGGCTTACCGGCAGGGGAAGGGCTGCTGCATCTGGCGACGGCGCCATCTCTGCCTCAGCGCGAGCCAGGGCTATGGCAATGGCGGCAGCCTGGAGCAACGCCTCATCTTGGGCAGGTTCCGCCCCTTTCTCCGTCGCGCATCCAGGCTCAACGCCCCGGTCCCGGACCACCGATGTCAGCAACAACAGCAAGCCATAAAAGAATGCCAGCGCCAGGAACAAGAGCGACATGCCCACGGCGCTGATAATCAATACTACTCCCAACGGTTCCTCCAATCGTCAATCAACTCCGACTGTCTAAACCGGCATACACCCATGCTTCTTTGGCAGTGTCGCAGCCTGCTTGTCCCGCAAAAAGTCGAGTGCTGCCACCAACCTGGCCCGCGTCTCACGGGGCAGGATCACGTCGTCCACATGGCCGCTGGCCGCAGCCGCATACGGGCTACCAAACTGCTGCCGATATTCGGCCATAAACCTGGCTTTCAGCTCCTCAGGGTTCTCGGCCTCGGCCAACTGCTTGCGGTAGAGGATGTTGGCTGCTCCCTCGGCGCCGAGCACCGCGATTTCGGCCGTTGGCCAGGCAAAGACCAGGTCGGTGCGCACATACTTGCTGCTCATGACAATATATGCCCCGCCGTACGCTTTGCGGGTGACGACACACACCTTGGGCACCGTTGCTTCAGAGTAAGCATAGACGATCTTGGCCCCGTGGCGGATAATGCCGCCATGCTCCTGCACCGTGCCGGGCATAAATCCGGGACAATCCACAAAGGTGATCAGGGGAATGTTGAAAGCGTCACAAAAGCGCACAAAGCGGGCGATCTTGTCCGAGGCGTCAATGTCAAGCACGCCGGCCAGCCAGTCGGGTTGATTGGCAACCACCCCCACCACCTCGCCGTGCAGCCGGGCAAAGCCGACCACGGCGTTGCGGGCAAAGCGAGCGTGCACCTCGAAAAAGGTGCCCAGGTCAAAGATGCGGGTGATGGCCTGGCGGATGTCGTAGGATTGGGTATCTTCCAGGGGCACCAGGCTGTCCAGTGCCGGGTCGGCGCGGGCCGGATCATCGCCTGGCGGCAGGCGCTGCGGCGGCGCGGCGTTGTTGGAGGGCAGATAGCTCAACAGCCGCCGGGTGAGGGCAAAGGCTTCTTCCTCATCGGCGGCCACAAAATGGGCCACCCCACTGACTGCGGCGTGGGCCTGTGCCCCGCCCAGCGTCTCAAAATCCACCTCCTCCCCGGTCACCGTCTTGATGACCTCCGGCCCGGTGATAAACATGTGGCTGATGCCCTGGGTCATGATGACAAAGTCGGTCAGCCCAGGGGAATAGACCGACCCACCGGCGCACGGACCGAGCATAACGCTGATCTGAGGAATGACACCGCTGGCCTGGGTGTTACGCCAGAACAGCTCGCTGTAGCCGGCCAGGCTCCACACCCCTTCCTGGATGCGAGCGCCCACCGAATCGTTCAGAAAAACAAAGGGGATGCCAGAAGCTATGGCCAGGTCCAGCACTTTGCACACCTTCTGCCCCTGCACTTCTGAGAAGGAACCGCCGATGACGGTGAAATCCTGAGCAGCAATGGCCACCTTCCGGCCATCAATCCGCCCCAGGCCAACCACCACCGCGTCGCCGGGGAAACGCTTCTCGTCCAGGCCAAAGGCGCTGTGGCGATGGGTGATGTAGGGGTCCACCTCCTGAAAGCTACCGGCGTCGAGCAAGCGGTCAATCCGCTCGCGGGCGGTGAGTTTGCCTTTGGCATGCTGTTGTTCTACCGCCCTGGCTCCTCCCCCCTGGTGCACCGCCTGGCGGCGATGTAACAGCTCCTCGTTCAGATCGTGCGATCCCATCTGCTTCTCCCTTAGCGTGACATCGGTCGAACTGAGTATACCACCGGTTGGCCCGGCTGTCTATTCTGACCCCGGCTGTACAATGGCCCGGCCGAACGGGGATGGGCGTTAGCGCAAGATCAGCTCCACCTGGGGCGGTCCCAGGAACTCGGCCCCCCCGTCGGTGACCAGCACATCCTCTTCAAGGCCGATGTAGCCATAGCCGGGCACGGCCAATCCCGGTTCGACGGTATAGACCTGGCCTGCCTCCAGCGGCCAGTTGGGCGTGTCGCCATAGCGTTCCCACTCTGGCCCCAGGATGCCGCCTCCATCGTGGGCCAGGCGGCCCAAGTGGTGCCCGGTGGCGTGCTTGTATTCGGGATAGCCGGCGGCGGTCACCACACTACGAGCAGCAGCATCCACTTCCTTGCCCAGAACGCCGGGCCTCATGGCGGCCACAGCAGCCTGGATAGCCCGGACCACCGTGTCAAAGCCACGCTGCACCGGTTCAGGCGGGCGGACCTCGCCGGCGGCCAGGAAGTAGGCCACCCGCTGGATGTCGGAGCAGTAGCCGTCTTGCCTGACGCCAAAGTCAATGTGCAAGAGTTGACCTCGCGCCACCGCATACTCGCCCGCACCAACGTGCCCAACCGGAGAATCGGGCCCGGCGTTGACCGTGGGGCAGTGGTCTCGTGACCAGGCCGGCCCCACACCAAACTCCCCCAGTTGCCGATGCATCAAAGCTGCGACCTCGCGCTCGGTCATGCCCGGCTGCACCGAGTCGAAGGTGCGTTCGTAGATCTGCAGCGTGGTTTCGACCGCCGCCCGGATGCGGGCCACTTCTGCCGGTGTTTTCCGCCCACACAACGCGCCGATTACCTCGTCGGCAGAGATGATGCGCCCGGCAAAGGGGGTGTCCTCCAGATAGCCCATCAGCACCTGGAACAGGCCGTGGCTCAACCCGTCGGCCAAAAAGTTGTCGGTAGAGTAGTTGAGGGCAATGGACGCCGGATTCAAGCGTTCGAGCACGCTCAACAGATGAGGGCGTATGGACTCGTCGTAGGGGATGACGGTCCGGTATGCGCCCAGGCTATGCACCGCCTCGGCGTCAAAGCGACCCACAATAGCGACCCGCTCGTCGGACCGGGTGAGGATGAGGGCGCTCTGCCAGGTCAGGCTGCCATCGCCGTAGATAAGGGATAGCACCGGGTCGGGGCTGGCGTCGGTTTCGCGGACAAAGGTGAGCCACAGGTCCACCCCCTTCTCCTGAAGGATGGTAACCGCTTGCTGTATCTTTTCTTGGACCAATAATGACATGACAATCTCCTTTGATTGTAGGACAATTGCTAGCAGTTGCCCTATGCAGTGTTACAGGGAAATGCTTTGCAGCAGCGCCTCGTTGCTGGGATACCTGTCCAGCAGTTTGAGCAGCATCTCCAGCGCCTCCTTGGGCTTGTGTCCGGCCAGCAGACGGCGGAGATGGACAATGCGCCGGTACTCGTCGGGGCTGTAGAGCAGATGGTCTTTACGGGTGCCGCTGGCCAGGAGGTTGACCGCCGGGAAGAGATAAGCCTGAGCCAAAGCGCGGTCGAGCACGATCTCACAATTGCCTGTGCCCTTGAACTCTTCAAAAATCACCTGATCCAGGCGCGAGCCGGTATCCACCAGGACGGTCGCCAGGATGGTGACCGAGCCACCTCCCTCGACGTTGCGCGCCAGGCCCAGGAAGCGGCGCGGCACCTCCAGTGCCCCGGCTTCCAGCCCGCCCGATAGGGAGCGGCCCCGGCCAGCGATGGAACCTCGCAGGTTGAAGGTGCGGGTCATGCGTGTCAGGCTGTCCACCAGCACCACCACGTCGTGGCCACACTCCAGCTCGACGCGGATGTGGGCCAACATCAGCTCCGAAAGGGCCACGTGCTCGCGCAGCGGCCGGTCGCTGGAGCTGGCAAACACCTCGGCCTGCAGGGTGCGCCGAAAAAAGGTCACCTCTTCGGGCCGCTCGTCAATCAGCAGGACTACCAGGCGCGTATCGGGGGCTCCGGCGCGGATGCCCTGGCCGATCTGCTCCAGCAGCGTCGTCTTGCCCGCCTTGGGTGGCGAGACGATCAGCCCCCGCGTGCCCTTGCCGATAGGGGCAATGAGGTCCACAAGGCGCATGGCCCGCTCGCCGCTGGCCGCCAGAGGGAAGCGTTCGTCGGGGTCAATCGCCACCAGGCGCTGGAAGGGGGTGCGCTCCTGGAATCTGGCCGGGGGCAGGCCGCAGATCAGATCAACGCCGGTCAGCTCAGGCCCCTGTTTGCCCTGCCGAACCGGCCCGGTGACGGCTGCGCCGACGGGGATCTTGTGCTCGCGCACGAACCCGGCCGGGACCAAGACTTCGTCCCACGGCTGCGCCGGATCGAGCAGAGTAGTAGTGCCTTTTTCAGTCCGCTTCAGGATGCCGGTGACGGTGTCGGGCATGGCCTCCTGTTCCCTCTACTGTCCATCAGGCTGGCATCAGGGCAGGTGGCTTGAACGGATCGTACTCCTGGGCCAGTTTCTCGCGGAACTGGCGCGTGTACAGCCGGTAATAGGGACCGCGTCGGCGCAAAAGCTCGGAATGGCTACCCATTTCAACGATGCGACCATTTTCGATGACCAGGATGCGGTCGGCGCGTTTAATGGTCGAAAGGCGGTGGGCGATGATAAAGCTGGTGCGGCCACGCATCAGCGCTTCCATCCCCCGCTGGATCAGGTCCTCGGTCAAGGTGTCCACCGAGCTGGTGGCCTCGTCCATGATAAAGATCTCCGGCTGGGCCAGCACCGCCCGCGCCAGGCTGATCAGCTGCTTCTGGCCCACCGATAGCAGGTTGCCTCCTTCACCCACCTCCTCGTCATAGCCCTTTTCCAGGGTGCGGATAAAGCTGTGGGCGCCGGCTACCCGCGCTGCGTCCTCGATCTCTTCGTCGCTGGCATCCAGCTTGCCGTAGCGGATATTCTCGCGGATGGTGCCGGAAAAGAGGTGCGGCGTCTGGAGCACCACACCGATGCGCGACTGAATGGCATGCAGCGATAGCTCACGGTAGTCGCGCCCACCGATGCGGATGGTGCCGCGCTTGGGCTCGTAAAAGCGGCAGATCAGGTTGACGATGGTGGATTTGCCCCCGCCGGTCGGCCCGACCAGGGCGATCGTCTCGCCGCGTCGGACCTTGAGGTTGAAATCGGTCAGCACCGGCTTGTCTTCCTCGTACCAAAAGTGCACGCCGTCGAACTCGATGTCGCCGCAGATGGTGCCAGGGTCTATCGCGCCGGGCCGGTCGGTCACCTCGGGTACGGCGTCAATCAGGGAAAAGATACGCTCAGCCGAGGCGATGGCATGTTGCATTTCGGCGTAGACACGGGCCATCTCCTGGATTGGCCACAGCATAAAGGTGATGTAGGACACGAAGGCCTGGATGCCGCCCACCGTCATGCCGCCGACTGTCGCCTGGAGGCCGCCATACCAGACAATGCCCCCCACGGCCACGGCGCTGATGAGCTGGACCACCGGCAGAAACAGCGCCGACAGCCACGCCGCCCGGTAGGATGCGCGGTACATCTGACCGGTCAACTCGCCAAACTCGCGCAGGTTCTCTTCCTCGCGGCACAGCGCCTTGACCACCCGCACCCCCTGGATGTTCTCGTTATATGCCGCGGTGATCTTGCTGTTGAGCTTGCGCACCCGGCGGAATTCGACCAGGATCTTTTTCTTGAATTGGGCAGCCACCACCATCAGCACCGGGATAATCCCCAGGACCAGCAGCGCCAGCTTCCAGTTGATGATGACCATAAAGTAGACGGCGGTGACGATATTCAACAAGCCCCAGGTGGTGTCCAACAACCCCCAGGTGACCAATTCGGCGATCCGGTCGGTGTCGGAGGTGACGCGGGCCATGATCCAGCCCACCGGCGTGCGGTCGAAATAGGAAAAGGACAGCTCCTGGAGGTGGTCGAATAGCTTTTTGCGCAGGTCGTAGCGGATGCGCTCCCCCAGGATGCCGGTCAGGAAGATAAAGCCAAACACACCGACGGCCTGAACGATGATGAGCGAGGCATAGATGGCGACGATGCGCATCAGCGCCGCCCTGTCCCCGGCAACGATCCCCTCATCCACGATCCGTTTGCTGAGGAATGTGAAATAGGAGTCCAGGGCCGAGACAAAGGCCACGGCCAGCACAAAGCCGACCATCCAGCGCCAATGTGGTCTGGCCTGGGCCAGGATGCGCACCAGGGTACGACCGTTGAACTGGGTGGTAAATTCTTGTTCTTCAAATTCAAATTCGTCCGACATGTTCAGCCTTTCAGGTGCACTGCTCTGCCGGGGTGTGTCGCGCCTTCATTCCCCCTACGCCAATTCCAGCTCCTTCTCCAGCTCGGCCTCGATGCGCACCTGCATATTGTAGATGCGGCGGTAGATGCCCTCTTGGGCCATCAGCTCCTCGTGGGTGCCGCGCTGCACGATCCGCCCGTGGTCCAACACCAGGATCAGGTCGGCGTTCATCACGCTCTGGATGCGGTGGGCGATGATAAAGGTGGTGCGGCCCTGCATCAGGTGGGCCAGCGCCTGGCGGATCTCGGCCTCGGTCTCGGTATCCACCGATGAGGTGGAATCGTCGAGGATGAGGATGCGGGGGTCTTTGAGCAGCGTGCGGGCGATGGCCACCCGTTGCTTCTGCCCACCGGAAAGCGTCACCCCCTTTTCACCGACCAGCGTGTCGTAGCCCTCGGGAAAGGCGACGATGGTATCGTGGATGGCAGCGGCACGGGCTGCGGCCTCGACTTCGGCATCGGTCACCTCTCGGCCCACGCCGTAGCAGATGTTCTCGCGGAGGGTGCGCGAAAAGAGGAACGGTTCCTGCTCGACGATGCCGATCTGTTGCCGCAGGTAGTGGCGCGGATAATCCTTCAGTTCGACGCCATCGAGCTTCAGGCTGCCGCTGGTGTACTCGTAGAAGCGGGGCAAGAGGTTGACCAGCGTCGTCTTGCCCGAACCGGTCGGCCCCAGCAGGGCGACAGCCTGCCCCGGCTCGACCCGGAAGGTGATCTCTTCCAACACCGGGCTGCCGTCGTCGTATTGAAAGCCAACGTTGTCCAAGACAACCTCTCCCCGCACACTGCCGGGCGGGATGTGGCTGCCCTCTGCCAACGGCTCCTCCTCTTCGCGGATGACTTTGGCCACCCGCTCATACGAGACCAGCCCGGTGGACATCTGCACGATGAGGCGGCCCAGGTTGCGCATCGGCCAGATGAGCCACAGCACCAGCCCGGCGTAGGCCAGGTAATCGCCAACGGTGATCGCGCCGTTGATGGTCATCAGCGCCCCGGCAAAGTAGCCGCCCAGCATCTGCAGGCCGCAGATGATGTCCGACACCGGCCAGAAGAGGGAGTGCATGATCAGCAGCCGCCGCCCCCGCCGAAACTTTTCCCAGTTTTCCTTCTCGAATTTTGCCTTTTCATACTCCTGTCGGGCAAAGGCTTTGACCACCCGCACTCCGGTCAGGTTCTCCTGAAGCGTGGTCTGCAGCACGCCATCCTGTTCCTGGAAGGCTTCGTAGATGACCGTGAGCTTGCGGAAGAAAAAGACCGAGGTGAGCACCACCAGCGGCACGACGATCACCGACAGCAGGGCCAATTGCCAGTTCAGGGCGATCAAGGCGACGAAATTGACCAGGAACAACAGCGCAATGCGCCCCACGCCGATTGCCTGGTCGGCAAAGAAGCGGCGCACGGCATCCACGTCGGAGGTGGAACGCTGGATCAGCTCGCCGGTGGGCGTGTGGTCGTGGTAGGTAAACGACAGGCGCTGGATATGGTCATACAGGTAGTTGCGCAGCCGCCGGGTAATGCCCTCCGATGTCTGAGCCGCCAGCTTGCCGCTCAGGAAGGTGAAAGCGCCCTGCACCAGGGCCAACCCGACGAACCCCAGGGCGATGAGCGGCAACAGGCCGGTCCTGGCCTCCTGGCCCAGCACCCTGTCTACGAACTGGCCCAGCAGCAGGTAGGTGGCGGTGCGGGCCAGGGCAGCAATGCCCAGGCTGAGGTTGGCCCACAGGTAGGGCCACCGGAAGCCGGTCATCATCCGCCACAGGCCGACCAGCCGTTTCTGAGCGACAGCACTCTTTAGATCAAAGGTAAAAGCAGCCGCATCTGCAGACAAGGGAACAAGCCTCCAAAGATATTGACAGCCCTCCGGTACGTTTTACACCCCGGAGGCCGGTTGAGCAAGCAGGTTATTATACTCCGAAATGGGGGAATGGCCAACTTTTGACGAGGGGAGCGTCACAAGTCAGTAGGACAACTCCTGCGGAGTTGTCCTACTTCCCGAGGGCCGGCTTCTGCACCCTGTATGTCCCCAGGATGTTACGCTCTCTGACGAAAGGCTTGTCCGACGCTACCTGACCGATATGGGGCCAAAGATCACCCGGTCGGCAGCCGCCTGTCCCTCGTCGTCCAACACCGGCAGACGGGGCAGGCCTGGCGCATTGGCATCATAGAGCCCAACCTCGACCACATACTCGCCCGGAGCCAGGTCGGCAGGGATGGGCACCTGGTGAAGGTCGGCGATATACTCGCCCGGTATCCAGCCGGTGGTAGGCCGCGCGCCGCCGACCGGCTCACCATCATGCCCGGTCACCACCCGCCCATCTGGCCGCAAGAGGTGGACAAAGACGGTGTAGGGCACATCCATCTCGGATCGGCCCTGCCAATACAAGGTCACCGACAGCGTTCCACCCGGCGCTACCGGGCCGGTGGGCAGGTCGGCACCCAGCAGCGTGATCTGATCGCCCCAATTCGCCAGGCGTGGCACCTGGGGCCGCGGGGGACTAAAGAGGCGATCGGTAGGCAACACCTGAATGGCCGTCAGCTCGATAGCCGGGCCAAGGGGCACCCCACCGGCCTCCACCAACTGAATCCCCAGGCGCGCCTCGCCCACCTGCATCTGGATCGGCAGGCGGAAGCTATTCTGCCCGCGCCAGGCCTGTTCCGCCAGCCAGATGCTGGTCGGGTGCCAGGAGTTGGTTGGCGGAAAGGTGCCCACCTCTATCACCTGGCCTGCTGCGTCGGTGAAAAAGAGGCGTACCTGATAGTCACCCTGCGGCTGGGAGATCACTGCCCAGATCAGGGTCAGCCGCAGGCGGTCGCCCGGCTGCGCCTCAGCCCGATCCAGATCCCAGCCCAGGAGCAGCAGCCCCCCTCCCACGTCGGCGTGAACCGGATTGGGAACCTCCATCTGCTCGGCTGTGGCTGCCGGGACCGACAGCCGTACCGCGCCCAGCACTGCCCGTTTGCCCTGAGGAGCGCCGGCCTCGTCCAACAGGTCCAGGCCGGACAGATCGGCTTCGGTGTAGACGACCACCTCCAGGCCATAGTCGCCGGGAGGTGTGCCGGGCATCGGGATCAGGTCATAGCGACCGGGGACGATCTGCCCTACCCGCCAGCGGGTGGTGGGATAGAGATAGGCCGTGGGGCGACCATCCCACCGACCCCAAATCTGGCCGGCGGTATCCCGCAGGGTCAAAGAGACGCGGTAATCCTGGTCCAAGCCCTGCAACGCCTGCCAAAAGAGGGTCACCTGCTGAACACCGCTCTGCGTATAGCCGAGCAGGCGCAATCGGTTGCCAAAGTTGAAACTGGTGGGGTGGGCAATGGTGGGTTGTGCAGAAAAGCGAGCGCCGGACGACAGGCGATAGTGCCGCAGACGCACCCCGACAAAGGTCTGTCGGACCGGCTGCTCCTGCCCCGCCTCGGCCAACATCGCCGGCAGATAGCCTACCGGGTCCACCACCTCATCCTGCCACAACACCAGCCACACGCCCCCCCGGCCGGCCAGCCAGCGGTTGAGGTCGTCGGCGATGGCATAGTCCAGGGTGCGGGTTGTGTCCAGTGTGGGGCTATCGGGCAGCAGGTAGCGTTCCAATCCGCGCGAATAATAGTCAAAGATGGGGAACATGTGGCCCGAACAGAGGATCACCGTCTCGTCCGGCCCGATCTGCCGGCGCAGGTAGCGGGCCGCGCCGCGAAAGTCGGCGCGGGCAACGGCCGGATTGGTGTAGGCGTTATGGTCGGCATAGGCCGCCACCCCCAGCAAGAACGCCAACGACAGGGTGGCCACCGTCCAGCGGATCAGATTGCCCAGATAGCTGCGCCGCTTTTGCCACAGGGCTGCCAGCCCCCCGGCCAGGATCAGCAACAGCGCCGGGTGGGAGAGCAACACGTAACGGGCGTTGAACTTGGGCGAATGGTAGGCCAGGGCAAGGATGAGGGCTGGTGGGAGAAAAAGGTAGAGAAAGAGGAAGGTGAGCGGGTAGTGGATGTTGGACATTGGATATTGCCCGGTGCGTGGCGCGGGGTGCATATCACTTGTCACTTGCCGCTTGCTCCTTGCCCCTTGCAACAGGAGGGCAAGCAGGCATAGGATGAGAAGGCCGGCACACCCCAGGGCCAGGAGAACGCCAACCGGCTCCGGGACCGATTCGCCGCCGGTGAAAAAGAGGGCAATGTCAAGGAGAGCTTCGGAGAGCTTGAGCCGGCCGGGCAGATAGCTCACGTCAGCTTGGTAGCGGGTGAGCAAGAAGGGCAGCCACGGCAGATAGGCCAGGACCGTCACCGCGCCGGAAGCCAACCCGCCCAGGATGAGCCGCGCCGGGCGAAGGCCCCGGCACAGCCACACCAGCAGCAGATAGAGGCCCTGAAAGGCCAACACAAAAGCAGCAAAATAGTGGGTGTACAGGGCCGCAATGTTGGTCAGGGTAAAAGCCAGCCAGAGGAGGAGATCTCCACTCCAGCGGGGATGAGAGGGCATGCGTTGTACCAGCAGCAGCAAAAAGTAGCTCGACAGTAGACAGAGGAAGGTAAGAAGGGTGTACATCCTCGCCTCCTGACCATACCAGACGTGAGGAGGGGATACCGCCACCAGCAACGCCGCCAGGAGGCCGGCCGTTCGGCTGCCAAACAGCCTCCAGGCCAGGCCGTAGAACAGAGGCACGGTGAGCACGCCCAAGAGGGCTGACAGCCCGCGTACCGCTGCCTCGCTATCACCAAACAGGCCGATCCAGCCGTGGAGCAGATAGTAGTAGAGCGGCGGTTGGATATCGGCAGCGGTGCGGGCGGTGATTTCGGCCACCTCCATGCGCGCCAGGTAAACGCTAAAGCCCTCGTCGTACCACAGGCTCTGGGCATCCAGGCGGTAGAGGCGCAACCACAACGCCAGCAGTGTGATGAGCATAAGCAAGGCCGTGGCAAGCAGCGCAGAACGGTTTTTCAAAGCTCATCTCTCCTAACCGGGGCGATCCGGAGCCAACAGAAGCATCTTACCAAGACATACGTCGGGCACGCTGTTAACCGATTCTGGGAGCGGATTGAGCGGATAGCATCCGATGGGGTGTAAATTTGCCGGTCAGGTCCTATTGGCCCAGGTGCTCCCGTTTCAGCACACCCACATAGGGCAGGTTGCGGTATTTTTCGTCGAAATCCAAACCATAGCCCAGCACAAACTCGTCGGGAATGTCAAAACCCACATAGTCGAGCGGCACGTCCACCACCCGGCGGCCAGGCTTGTTCAGCAGGGTACAGACCCGCAGGCTGGCCGGCTGCCTGGCCCGGCTGTCGCCTCGGGAGCGCACGGTGGTGGCGCTGACGTTCCATGCCGAGCGCCGCACCGAGGAAATCGCGCGCGAGCTCGGGATGTCGCCCGGCAACGTCCGCGTCGTCCGTCACCGCGCCCTGGCGCGCCTGCACGAGTGCCTGGACTCGACATGAGCGACTGCGCGGCGCCGATTCCCCTGGCGGCCCTCGCCGACTACTGGCTGGCCGAGCCCGTCCGCGACCAGCCCGCCGATGCCGAG
>FWPU01008514.1_pt1 | contig 17421 bp, 20 predicted proteins | sample 2228361 | NCBI WGS metagenome assembly FWPU01 (sample SAMEA103939777, study PRJEB20133) | metagenome
GTCGCCGTCGCCGTCGCTGTCGTCGGCGGCGTGGACCCGGGCCCGGAGTTCCTCGAGCTGCGCCTGCCGGGCCTCCGCGGCCGCGACGAGCTCACCGGCCGTCGCCCGCACCAGATCGATCGCGTCTGCGAGCTGGCCGATCTGCTCGAGCGTCGTGTCGTCGAGCTGCTCGGACCCCGACAGGCTGTCGAACGCGCCGACGAGTTCGGCCTCGAGCTGCGCGAGGCCGTCGAGGTCGAGGCTGGCGCGCCCCTCGACCTGGGTGAGCAGGCTGGGCACGTCGGGTTCGGTCGTCCCGTCGCCGCCCCGGATCTGCGGGAGCGGGTCGCCGGCGGCGAGCGCCGCGCGGGCACGGTCGGTGAACGAGCGTCGGGTGGTGCGCATCTGTGCCCTCCGAGGGGTCGCGATCACACGCGTCGGTGTGGCCGGACCGGCGTCGGCAGAGGGCCGAGGCCCCCGGACGGGGGGCAGCGCACGTCCGTTTCAAGCGCGGACGATACCAGATCTGCGAGCTGGGTTAGCGCTCAGGTAGTAGGTCAGTTTGGCGGCGCGTCGTCGTCAGACACTGGCGCGACGGCGTCTTCAGTCATTGCTTCTTCTCTTTCGCCCAGCGCGCTTCCGCCGCCGCACGGGCGATCTCCGTGCGCTTCTTCTTGCTCAGCTTCTGCGCACGAGCCTTGCCGCCCTTCAGGCCGCCGAGGCGGCCGAGCTCGACAGCGGCGGGATTCTTTCCACCGTATGGATCGTCGTCGCGACGTTCACCAGCAGCGTGAGCGGCAATGGCGGCAGCGATCTGGTTGAGATCGCGCGACTTCTTCTCGGGCATGACGGCACCTACACCTGCCGCGCGCAGGGGGCTCACCGGGCAGATCGAGCGTTCTTCGTCCTGCGTTGGCAGGGCCAAGAATACCAGACCGGTCAAGCAGCCACTCCCGGCACGAACTGAACCGAATGCTTGACTGCTCGGGTACGCTGGGTTTGCGGTCAAGCATCGGGCTGGCCGCCGAGGATTCAGAAAGGTGGTGCCAAGTCATGGCCCGTACGAGTGAGAAGTGCCAGCAGTCCGGTATCTACCGGAGCACCTGCGCTGACCGCATCGAGATTGCGCTTTCCCGCGGCGACACGTTCCCGCCGTGTCGGAACCATGGCGTAGTGGGCTGGATGCTCATCCGGCCGACGCACAACTAGGACAGAGTGACTGCCAGCCAGTCGCCCTCACCGTCCTCTGCCCTGGCCGAGACTCCGTGCGTCTCGGCCAGGCGCAGAACCATCTCCATGTTGCTCGCGTGCACGATCGCGTGTAAAGGCGTCGGCTCCGAGGCGAGCCGCTGATGCAGCATGCCGATCTCGACCCCGCGAGCGAACTCCGGCGTGTCGCGGTCGAACGCAACAACCATCTCGAAAGCGTTTTCCATCCCGCTCACTTAGCCCTCTCGGGAGGGTCGCCGTCAAACTGACCCACTACCACCGCTTCGGGCAGTTGCACTACCGGTCCCCGTAACAGAGACTCGGCGACGTCTCGCCCTCAGCGGTCCCGGCCATGCACCCGGGCGGCCAGCCCAGCCAACACCTGCGGCCGCAGCACCGCCAACTGCCGTTCGACCCGTTCGAGCCGGCGCAGCACAACCGGATCGATCGGGCCGAACCGTGCACGGCGCGGCGCCGGCGCCGCGACCAGCGACCGCTGCACCCAGCCGGCCGCAGACGCTACGAGCCGTGCGTGCGGCCGCGGGATCGGAAAGCCCGGCACGTTCACCTGCAGGATCGCGACGAGCTCCAGGTACCCGTTGACCTGCCGCCAGTCACCTGAGGGGGCCGCCGCGCACAACGCCCGGATCTGCTCGTCGGACAGGCCCGGACGGACCGCGCCAGCGCACCAGATACCGTGCGCGTCCTCCCCGACCCGCACGTCGGCGGCGGCAGTTCCGGTGTCGTCGTAGTGGGCGAGCGTCGCCCGGTAGTCGAGATCGTCGGCCGCATGGCCGGTCGCAAGCGTGATCTGCCCAACCGCGATCCGGCTGCCCTCAGCGGTGACGATCTCCCCGGTGTGAAAGTACGCGTAGCCCGACGGCGAGTGCGGCGCGGTGATGCACGCGCCCGGGTAGCCGGTGTGGCAGGTCCGCCAGTCGGCAATGTGCCCATAGATCCGGCCGTCCGGCATGACCGTCAACGGGGTCGGGCCGTCGAGCTGCGGATCCTCGAACCAGGCGGCCGGTGGCCGCAACGGCCCGCCACCCGCCGCGATCAACATCGGTAGCCCGTCGTCGACGACCTGCGGTTCATCCACCCGCGGGATCTCGGTCCCGTGCGTAGTCGACACCCGTTCGGGTTCGGGTTCGTCGTCGAACCAGATGACGCACTGCTCGAACGCCGGGAACGGCGTCACCGTCGCCCCCATGATCGTCGCCTGCGAGTAGCGGACGAGCACGTCGATGGGGAAGCCGGATGTGTCGACCTCGCGGACGTCGTAGACGACGTCGTCCGCCGATGCGTCGACGGACACGCCACGCAACCCTGCCCGGATCTGTGCCTCGGCTTCCCGTCCGACGGCCGTCGCGGCGAGACGGCCGCGCCCTACCCATCGGGTCGGGTCCCGCGGGTCATGGTCGAGTTCGGTGATCGCGCCGACGAACCGGGCGCCCGCATGCCCACCCCATTCGGGATTCGTGTCCTGCAGCATGAGCGGCAGTGGCAACGGCCGGGCCGACACCTGCCCGATCTCGAACATACGGCCGTCGGCCGTCTCGACGCCCTCGACCATGACGAAGATGTTGAACGGCGTCCCCGCGGGATCGGACAGAAGCTCGGCTTCCTCGCTCGCCTCTGCCGCGTACAGCGCCGCCATGTGGTCCATCGCTTCGGCGCGTGTCTCGTGACAGCCCTCGTTGTGCTGGTCCCCGTCACGCACGACGCAGTAGGCGCCGTCGTCGTCCTGCTCGATGTGCCACGGCATCCCTCACACCTCCTGCCGCAAGCGGGCTTTGAAGATCGGGACCGCGTCGCACAGGCAGCCGACGTGGTCGCCCGGGAAGAAGAACGGGGCTGACGGGAAGCTGTTGGGGTTCTCGAGCAGCGGGTCGTCCCACGCCGAGAATTCGAGGCCGTCGAGCGCTTCGTGCGGCTCGAACGGCCGGGCGCGCATGGACGGGTCGCCGTAGGACCACCGGTACAGCTCCGTGTCGATCCCGAACTCGTCGGCGAGGGTGCGCAGCATCAGTTCGCCGGCCGCGACCCCGCCGACCGGCCGGTCCCTCAGCCCGCTGGCCGCGGTACCGGTTGTGGACCGGTCGCCTGCGACGGCAGGGACGTTCGTTGCGCCGCCAGCTCGGGCGAGGCTGTCACGCACGACGCCGGCAGGGACGAGGGACAGGGCGTCGAACTCGCCGGGCCCGTCGACGGAGGGCCTTGGGTCGTAGAGCCGGTCTCGGGCGACGGTCCGCAACGCGGCGGCGAGCAGCAGCCAGCCGGCGTTGATGTGCTCGTCGGTCTGCGCGTCCCAGCTGGCGAGGAACTCGTCGTCGAGGTCGGCCTGCACCTCCCGGATCGCGGCCCGAAGCGCCTCGTGTGCGGCCCGTGAGGTGGCTGCCCGGTACCGGCTCTCGAGATCATCGAGCTCGTCGTCGAGAAGCGCCTCCTCGCTCAGGCCGAGCTGCGCGATGCGGTCGCGGCCGAGGTAGGCGACGACGTCGATCGTGTCGAGCCCGGCGATCTCGCCGCGGACGGCCCGCATCTGCGGGTTGCCGTTGGTGTGGCGACGGACCCGGGCGCCAGCGACCTCGATCGCACGCCGGACCGCCGCATCGGACCATTCCGTGATCCGTCGCCGCAGACTGCGGTCCATGTCGGCGAGTCGGACACCGAGCCGCTCCAGGCTGCCCGACGCGCGCAGCGCTACCGGGCCCGAGGCCGCCAGCACCGGCCGGCTCTGGGCTTCGGCGGGTTCGGCGGGCCGGTCCCGTTCGGACGGTGCGGGCCGGCTGCCGGGCGGGCCCGATGGACGGTCGGTGTCTTCCGGCCGCCGCCGCACTTGCAGCCGCCGGGCGAGTTCGTCCGGGTCGGGTGCGTCTTCGTCGGACGCGCCGCCCTTGCGGCGCAGATAGGAGTCGGAGACGACGAGCCGGTCGTGCATCTGGCGGGCCCGGTCGAACTCGTCGGCGTCACCGATCAGATCCGACGGGTCGTGCTGGACGGTCACACCGCTCGGATCGAACCCCTTCGCCGTCAGCGCCGGCGCCAGGAACCAGGCCGAAAGCGCGCCGGTCACGACGAGCACCAGCGGCTCGAGATGCGCCTTGAACGACTGCTCGTCGATCATCCACGCCGACCAGTGGTTCGCCTGGGAGAGCCCGAGCAGGATTTCGCGAGGCAGGTCGAGACCGACCGCCAGCGCTTCGCGCAGCTCGGCCCGCTGCCGCATCTCGATCTCGGTGATCGGCCGCTCGAGCCGGATGTGCTCGAGCAGCGGGCCGAGCTCACGATCCCGGCGGCCCTTCACGATCAGCGGGACGAGCGCCGCGGCCGAGTCGGGATCCGTGATCGGTGTCATCATCGCCGTCATCAGATCCTGTAGGAACGGATCGTCCTCACCCTGATCGGCCTGCTCCCCTACCCGGCCGGGCATCGTCAGCGATTCGTCGACGAAGAGGATCCCGGCGTTCAGGCGCGACTGGCTGGACGCCCGCACCATGCGCTTGAGGAGCAGCAGCTCCTCGCAGTCATCGAGCAGGGACCGCATCGGCGCGTCGGGCAGCATCCGGTACTTCGGGTGCCGCCTCCAGATCCGCATGATGAACGCGTCGGCGGGTAGCGGCCGGCCCTCGCTGCTGCCGTCGTCGTCGAACACCTGGAAGGCGCCCTCGATGACGCGCAGCTCGCGGCTGCTGTATGCGTCCCACCGTTCGCCCGATGGCAGGTCGGGGGCCGGTTCGCCCACCAGCCACGCCTCTCCGACGAGCGCGATGTTCGCGGCGATCGTTCCGATGAGCGGCCCGTGGTTCGCGTCTGGCCCGCCGAGCCGGTCGAGCTCGACGCGGGCTTCCCGCGCGAGCTGTGCGAGTCCCAATGCCCGCTGGGTGGCGTCGTCAGGATCGAGCGGGATCGGGTCGGTGAAGCTGTCGGGCCGCCATGCCGGGTAGAGCCGGACCCGCGAGCACATGTTCTGGATCCACATGTGCGCGAAGTGGATCTCGCCGAGCGTGTCGTAGTAGCCCCAAGCCGTCTCCTGCCAGGCGGCGCGGCGGCGGCTGATCTGCTCGAGGCGGCGTCGATCGCGCGGGTCGATCCGTTCGGCGGCAGCGACGATGCTGTTGCGGCGGACCGGCCGGTGACGTCGTTCCCGTAGCAGGGCCACGGCGGGATGGTATGCGGGCTACCTGCCGGTCAGGCGTTCTTCGAGGGTGTCGAGGAGGCCGACGAGGCTGCTGATTGCGGCGATGTCACGGATGATGTTCCACGCTGCAGGGAGGTAGCGGCGTGTGATGACAGCGGCGAGCGAGAGCCAGAAGCCGAGGCACCATGGGCAGGCGAGGAGTGTGACGGTTGGGGGAATGCCGGTCCGGTCCGCCTCGCGGGCGCGCCGGAAGGCCCAGTCGCGCAGCTGGTCGCGGGGCCGGTCGAGGATCGTGTCGTGGGCGGCGAGCCGCCACAGGCGCCACACGGCGAGCGCGTCGACGAGAAGCGTCGTGTGGGCGGGCATCGTCAGGCCGCCGTCTTGTTCGCAGCGAGCCGCAGCTGGTTCGGGCCGGCGGTGATGTCGACGCAGTTCGCGACGAACGGCAGGGTCCGTTCGACGGTCGGGTCGTCGTTCCAGGCGAGATAGGCCGGGTTCTTGACCGGTCCGCTGTTGTCGCGCACGACGAGGTCGGTGGCGTCGCGGAAGCGGAGCATCCGGCCGGGCGCCTCGGGGGACGTCCATCGGTTGCCGACCACGTGGATGCTTCGGAACAGCGGCCAGGCGGCCTTCGCAGTATCGCGGTCGGGGCCGTCGACCGCGACGCTGAACCCGTACTGGCCGTAGGCACGGTTGCCCTCGATGTGGACGTCGACGAGTCCGGTGCGGCCGCCGGCGACGAGATGCACCGCCATCGACCGGCAGTCGTGCAGCACGTTCGCGCGGAACATGAGCGGCCCGAGGGTCTTCGGCCGTCGGCCCGCTTCGACGAGCATCACCGTCGCGGCGACCCGATCGAACCGACAGTTCTCGACGGTCAGGCCCTGGAAGTCGTTCGCGCAGACCCCGGCTCGGCCGACCAGCTCCACGTGGCAGTCCCTGATCACCACGTCTCGACAGGGCGTGTGTGCCGGGTCCTTGTGCCAGGACGCGACGTTGATCGCGTCGCCGTGTACGCCGGCGACCCGGATTTTCTCGATCTGCAGGCCCTGGACGCCGGTCGCGTGGATCGCATGCTGCGCCTCGTAGGCGCGGTTCTTGCCGGGCCAGGTCTTCGGGCCGCGCAGGACCAGCCCGTACACGCCGACGTCGGCGCCGTACCGGATCCACAGGAGCCGCCGGGACGTGGCCGCGTCGCCGGACAGGCCGCCGTTCGAGGTCGGTTGGATGAGCCCGCCCGGGCCCATCAGCAGCCGCTGCTGCCAGTTGCGGGCGACGAGCGTCCCGTCAACCCGATACAGGGTGGAGAGTGCGAGCGCGGAGTATTCCGACATGGCGAACCGGTCGAACACGCGTTGCAGGACCTGCGTGTCGTCGTCGGTACCGAGCTGTTCACCCGGCCGCAGCAGCTCCTCGGGTGTGCAGATCATCATGTGTGCGCCTCCCGGTGACGAGTATCGTCACAACAGCTCCTCAATCGCGGCAGCCGCCGTAGCGGCAGCTCCGTCCACGATCGGGAACAGGTCCTCCACCAGATCCGGCCGCAGTTCCCCGATGGCACAACCCGCGACCAGCCGGTCGACGGTCGCGGCCAACTCACACTCCCGCGACACGTTCACCCCGACGTCGACGTGCGACCAGAACCGCAACCCGTGCTCCACCTCGCGGCGGAACCAAGGTGCGTCCAGCCAGATCAGAGGTCGGCCGAGCGCCGCCCACTCGAACCCGGTCGAGCTGTTGTCCACCGCGTAGACATCCGCTGCCGCGACGACGTCATCGAACGTCGCCAGGAACGGCACCGATAGACGCTCCGCCTCCCGATGCGCGGCTCGCGCCACCCGCGGATGCGCGTGCAGCCCGACGAGCCCGGTTGATGCGGCCGCCAGGGCGGCGATCGCAGACCGCCAGTGCCGCCATGCAGACCGCAACTCCGGCACTTGCCGCTCGAGCGGACTGCCATCCCAATGTCTCGAGAACACGACGCGTGGGCCGCCGGTGCGCCGAGGGATCCTGCGGAGCTGTTCGACCCGCGGGCTGCCGACGATCACGCTCGGGATCCGCGGGTAGCGGCGCCGGTTCGCGGCAGCCGCATGCTCGTTGGGGACGAGGAACCGGACGACCCGTTCGCGGCCTTCGCCGCCTGCCCAGGCCGGATGGTCGATGCCCTGGTAGGTCTGGCCGGCGCCGTGATCGGCAAGGATCGGCCGCTGCACGGCGGGCAGGTCGACGGCGCCGAACACGACCGTGAGCTGCTGCGGCCGTTGCACCGGTGGACCGAACCGGACGTCGAGCGCACGGGCACGGGCGTGGACGTGGAGGGTTGTGCGTGGCGCGATCCAGAAGGTGCCGCGTGCGGCCCGGTCGAGTTGCTGCCAGATGGGGGCGGCGTGGTCGACGTAGTGGGGTTGGGAGCAGTAGAAGTCCACGCTGTCTGTTCCCATGACGGGGACGGTAGCCCGTCGGGCGGGGCTAGCTGATGCTGCGCATCTCGGCGGTGCTGCTGGGTTCACGTTCGCGCCGTCAGCGGATCGTGATGGTCTCCGTCAGGGTCCCAGCGGAAGGTCGGAGAAGCCGGACGTGGTCAGCCGCTGCGCCCACGGGCCACGACCGTTCTGCCGAATGCGCTTCTCCATCCTGTCCCAGTTCTGGACGAGCAGCGTGAGTTTCTCCCACGACGACAGGTCCTTCTTGCCGGTCAGCACGATCATGCGCACCCCGTGGTCCCGCAGGAGCTGAGCCTCGCCGCTCTTGCGGTGGATGTTCCTGTCCCGCGTCAAGACGACGAGGTTGTCGCCGTCCTCGCCGACGACAGGCAGCCATTCGGAATCCTTGGTTCCCTTCGGTACGTTCGGCAGGCTGGGGTGCCCCGGATATACGACATCGTCACGGACAGCAGCCAACGCCTTCCCGACCGCGAGCATGTTCTCGTCGACGAAGAACCGATGGACGGGCGTCACGACCGAGCGGCGAGCGGTGCTATGCCGCCGTGCGTTCCTCGTACTCGACCGCTGCCGCCGCCTGCTCCAGCGTGATCTCGAAGCTCGAAGCCACGAAGGTCAGCGGGCTGCCGGCGCGCACCTCCTCGGCGATCACGTCGGTGCGCACGGAACCAACGCTGGGCGCACCGAAACAACGGAGCGGGTCCAGGACGACCGGAGAGTCTGGCCGGACTAGATGCAGGCGCGTCGCGATCTTGTCGCCCGTGCCCTCGGGATGCGGCAGGCCCCAATCGATCGAGTCCCAGAACCGTTGCGATCCCTGGGCGAGGCGTAGCTGACCGTTGCGCAGCACCTCGACGATGAACAGCCGTTCGTCGAGATCGACAATCTCTTGGACTTCCAGAACGAGTTCGCGGTCCTGTGCGAAGGGCCGTGCGTGCGCGAGCGGGTACTTGACACCGAGCTGCTCGCGGAGGCGGTCGATGACTGGCCGCATGCGCTGCAGAGGTACCCCCTTCGCGCGGTACGCCGCGAGAAGGCGGGTCTCCACGAACTCGCCCCAGGTCACGATCTCCTCACCAGTGGATTCGGGCCGCACCACGGGCGGGTACGAGCGGCCGCCGCGGTGGTACCCGTCGATCCAGCGGCGCGCCGTTCCTGGGGGCAGCCCGAGGAGAGCATCGACCTGCCGAATTCCGTAGATCGGTCGGTCCAGGAGGCTGGCAGTCATGGCGCCCATCATGGCCTGGACCGCCCCGGCGGTGCTGGGACCCACGCGTGGGTCGGAACACACTCCGATCAGCTAGCGGCGTCGCCTCGCATCCAACGGCGGCGGAGCCAAGTTCCGCGTCGCCTGAGACGGCCACGCCGGCCGCCCTGCGCCAACGATCGGCGCGGCCCGTACGAGGGCCTGAGCCGCGCTAAGTCCTGGTCAAACGGGGTGCTTGTCAAGCGGGGGTGACCCGTGCCGATAATGGAGGCTGCATAGAGCACCCCAAGCGAAGGGGCGTCGTGTGGTCGAGTCCACAAGGCGTCACCCTCCCGGAGGTGTGAGAACGGGGCCCCGTCTGGGGCCCCGTTCCGCGTCGGAGGCGGCGGTGGGATTCGAACCCACGAGGCTGCATAGAGCACCCCCTTGCAAAGGGGTCGCCTTCGGCCACTCGGCCACACCGCCATGCGACGCCCCTGAAGTCTTGCACGAAGCGGAGGCGCGGACGTGCATACCCGAGGCGTACCTCGGGTCGTCCTCGCGTATCCACCCCCGATCCTGGCCGGGTCGTTACGCTCAGGATCATGCTCCCCCGATCCACCAGGAGTGTGGCGTGACCAAGGTCAGCACCCCCAACCGACGTGAACAACGGATGGTGCGACTCCCCCCCGACCTCCACGACCAGCTCAAGCAGCGCGCGCGGGCTGAGGACCTCACGATCTCACAGGCCCTGCGCCGCGCGGTCCGCCGGTACCTCGAGGAACAGAACGAGCCGCTCACCTGAGCGCGGCGTCCGCAGGAGACCTGAGCGCGGCGTCCGCAGGAGACGAGACGACCGCGTCCTGGCTGAGGTCGGGACGCGGTCGTCTCAGGCGCACCGGTCGGCGCAGTCAGCGGCGAGCTGCGCACACCACCGGTCCCCCAACGGACCGTCCCAGCGGTGCTCGCGTGCCCACCCCAGCGCCGCCTCCGATAGGCCCCGCACCGCCGGCTCGTCGGCGCCGACCAGCCGGTCGATCGTCGCCGCCAGCTCACGCGGCGACGCGTCATGAACCGGCACCCGACCGCCCTTCATCATCACAGGCCGGGCACGGCCCGCCGGGACGGTCACCACCCACGGGCACGGCCCGTACGGATCCGGGTCGAGCATGACCGCTGGCACGCCGAGCGCCGCGCACTCCTGCACGGGCAGGCACAGGCCGCCATACCGGCGGGGCATCACGAGCAGATCGATGTCGGCCGGATAGTGAGCCCAGTAGTCGTCGGCCGGATCGGTGATCACGTCGACCGTGACGGCCGGGGCCGCCGGGATCTGCACGGGCCGTTCGGCACGGATCGTCAGCCGGCACGGCCGGGTGACGTGCGCGACTGCGGCGAGGAGGAGTTCGGTGCCGTTGCGGTCGAGCATCGCCCGGCCGGTCGGATGGTACAGGTGCGTGATCTGCCGGCGGATGCGGCCGGCCAGCCGGTCCCCCGCGATCGGCACCGGCAGCAGCTGCGCGCCCGGCAGGCTGTCGATCCGCCAGCGGGTCGGGACCGTCACGATCGACGGCCGCGGCGCGGACCGGTCGCGGCCGATCGCGCCGGTCGCCCATGCCGCGAGTTCGGGCATCGCGCACACGACCGTGCGGACGCCGGCCGTCCGGGCGGCACGCAGCACTTGCGGGTCGTAGAACGTCTCGGCCGACCACAGCACGTCGACACCCGGCGCGCACAGCCAGTCGATCAGCAGGTCCGGGATCCCGCCCGACCATTCGACCCGGACGATCTCGCCGTGCTCGTAGTCCCGTTCGACGCACTGGCTGCGGCCGTGGCCGGCGAGATCCAACAGCAACGTGCGGGCGGGCCGGAGATGCCGGTGGACCTCGCGGGTCAGCGTGCCAAGCCCGCCGGCGTCGCACCGGCCGATCATCGCGAAGGTCACTGCCCGCCTGCTCCCGGACCCGACCTCGGGACCGCCACGGTCTCGTCGCCCGGCAGCCCACCCCACTTCGCCGCGTAGAGCGCCGCGTTGAGGCCGTAGCAGTCGGGCGGGATGAGTCCCGACCGTAGCGTGACGGCCACGTCGTCCCGATCCGCGTCGAGGAGATCTCGCCCGACCTTCGGGATCGGGTTCGTCGGCGTGTGCAGGCCGGCGAGCTCGAGGCGCCGCACGTAGTCGGAGTCCTCGTAGTAGCCGGGCCAGAATTGCTCGTCGAACGGCCCGACCCGCGTCCACAGGTCGATGGACAGGACGATGCACCGCCACGCGAAGTCGGTGAGGAGACCACGCCAGTCGGCATGGTCGGTGACGAGCCTGGCGAGCCGGCCGGTCCCGCCGGCCAGCACGAGATGCTGGGAGATCAATGCGACGTATGGGATGCGGCGCGCTGCCGCGTGTACGAACGCGGCGTTCCACGAGGCAGCGACGCCACGGTTCGTAGGCGTCCGATCGGCCGGGTCGCGCGACATGCGGGGCAGGATCCTGTGCCGCGTGACAACGTCGCACCATTGGCCGTGGTGGCCGTTGATCACGACCAGGTGCGGACGGTGGTCCCAGGACGCGAGTACCGCCGGATCGGGCGGCCCGATCACCGGACAGGCGACGAGCAGGTGTGCCGGCAACGATCCGCTCACGCCGACAGGCCGAACCGGGGACGGCCAGCCTGCTGTGCAACCCAGCGTGGCAGCCGTGGAACTTCCAGGTCGATCCAGCTGTCAGGGACCCGGAACGACCCGTCCACGGCCGGGGCGGGCCAGTCGAACCGGCCGAGCTGCTCGAGGGACAGCGGCTGCAGCCGTTCCCCGTTTGCATGCTCGCGGCGGGCTCGGCCGGCTTGCGGGTCGAACCGGCCGCGCAGTTCCGCATGCGAGAAGGTGGCGAGCTTCCGGGCCCGCTGCGCGTCGCTCCCGAACCACGACAGATGCCAGCCTCCCGTCGGGATCGGAAGCATCACGGTCGCGTCGCCACGCCGGTCGCGCATCTGCTGCGGAGCGAGGTCGCGTGCCAGCGTGGCGGTCGTCCCCAGCCATGGCTGCTGCGGATGCAGCCACTGCAGGTACGTCGAATGGAACCGCTGCTCGAACACCACCCAGCCGCCCGCCCGGATCAGCCGTGCCGCAACCAACACAGCATCGGGATGAGGGATCTCGTCCACGTCCGACACGAGCACCACCGCGTCGTCATGGACCCGCACGACACTGCACAGGTCGCAGGCGCGGCGGATCCCGTCCCGGTGCTGCCGCTCGATGAACTGGTACCAGCGGGACCCGACCCCGCCCCTCGAGCCATCAGGGATCGGCTCCGGGTTCACCACGTACGGCGCCACCGGGACGTCGACATCGGGCAACGGCGGCACCGCGGTCGGCTCCCCCTGATGGGTCAGCGTGCACATCACCGGCACGAACACGTCGACAACCGGAGCGAGGGTCCGCATGCGCAGCTCGCACATGTCCTGCTCACCTGCGTACAAGAACGCGTCGACGATCACGGGAACTCGACCCGGTAGTCGACCTGCAGCGGCCCGCTGGCCGGTTTGGCGTCGTCGAGGGCAAGCAGCCGAGGCGCGCGTTCCCCATGCCGCGCCTGTACGTCTGCGACCGCTGCGTCGCGTGTCGCGTACGGGCCGTCCGCATCGACTTGCCGGCCCGTCTCGTCGGTGATCGTCCATGACCAGCCGTGCTCACCGTCGACGAGCTCGAGATGCTCGATCGTCATGCGCATCGTCTCCTCGCGATGGGCTCGTAAGGGTGTGCGTACAGCAGGCCGCCGTCGGACGGACGGCCGAACACGCTCACGCTGTGCGTCTCGGCCAGCAGGGTGAGCAGCCGGCCGTACGCGTCCGGATCGTGCCGCAGATGTGGCGCGATGGCCGGGCCGTGCCATTCCATGACGATCCGGTTGACCTGGTCGAGCAGGTCGGGGGTCGCGGTCGAAAACCAGGCATACTCGGCGCCCTCGCAGTCCACCTTCAGCATCGCGACCCGTTCACCGGCCGGCATCCACTCGCGGGCGGCGTCGAGCACGGCCGCGAAGTCCATGACGCGAACGGTCGGGTCGGACGGGCCGGCCGGCCGCAGATGCGCCGTGGCGGAGATGCCCTCGACGGTCGCATAGGGCATGAGCGACGGGTCACCGACAGCTGCTTCGAGGATCGTGACCCTGCCCGCCCATCGGGTGACGTTGACGCGCAGCAGGTCGAGCGACTGTGGGTTCGGTTCGACGGCGATCACATGCCCGGCGCCGGCGTCGAGCGCAGCACACGTGAACGTGCCGATGTGGGCGCCGACGTCGACGATGACCCTCCCGGCGATCTCGGCGCGGATGTCGTCGTAGCCGAGCCGGTAGACGTCTCCGGCGAGAACCTCGTCGAGCACGGGTTCGTCAAGCCCGGCCGCGTAGTGCAGCTCGAGCGTCCCGTCGACGCCTGCGTGCCGCCGGATGCTGTTCATCCTGCCAGGCCCTCTTCGGCCGGGCCGCCGCCGGCTGGCGGGCCGATCGCATCGTCGAGTGTCACGAGCAGGTCCAGGTAGGCGAGATCGACCCCCTGGGGAGGGAATCCGCGGCCGTCCTCCCACAGCTCCAACGCCGAGGCCCGGATCCGCAACGTGCGAGCCAGTTCCTGACGCGAGATGCGGGCACGTTCCCGGATCTCGCGGGCCCGTCCGGAGCCGAGCAGCTCCTCGAGTTGCCGGCGACGGGATGCCAACAGCAGGAGCTCCTCACGGTTCATGCGATCACCGCCTCTACCCCCGGGCCGGGCTCGACTGGCAGCCCAACGGTCTGCAGGATCTGAGCGACGCGATGCGACCACGTGTGCGCGGCGAGCACGTGCGCACGGCCCGCACGACGGATCCGGTCCCGCTTCTGCGGCGCGTCGAGCAGCGAGTCGATCGCTTCGGTGAGCTCGTCCCAGTTCTGGGGATCATGCAGCCACAGGTGGACCCGGTCGACGAAGTACGGCTGCATACCGCTCACGTACGGGTGGATGAGCATCCCGGCCCGGCCGAGCGTCTCGGGAATCCGGTCGGACCAATACCGATCCGCGAACCCGTACGGCCGCCGGTTCGCGAAGCACGAGTCGCCGACGACGACCCGGGCCGACGCGTACAGCCGATGCAGGTCGAGGCCCCGCAGCGGCGGCCGGCCCCCTACTCCGTAGTGGACGAACCGGCGGCCGTACGCGCGACGCAAGAACGCAAGCAGATCCTGCCGTTCCGGGTACTCGGGGTGGTAGCCGGCGCCCGACCCGACGAAGACGATGTCGTGCTGGAACCGCGGGTCGGGTCCGATATGCCGGCGAACCGTCCGAGCATCCGCGGCGGGTGGCATCCACCGATGATTGACGCCTGCACGCAACCAGCGGTCGTGGTTCCCGCCGTCGGCCGTGAACACCCAGCCGGTCGTGAACAGCGGGTCATGTGCATGGATCAGCCGCTCCCGCTCGAGGTCCCAGAACCGGTCGAGGTGTACCGACACGGTGACCGTCCCGTGCCGTTCGAGATCCCGCCACAGGTCGGTCCAGCGGTCATCGAGTGCCGTCCGGTTGTGCGTTCGGGTGTAGACGACGAGATCGAACCGGCCGGCACGCATCTGCTCGGGATCCGCATGTTCCTGCTGGATCCGCTCGACCGTGCAGCCAGCGTCGGCGAACGCAGCGGCGACCGCGACCTCCGTGCAATGCGGGTGACGGAAGTTTCCGATGTAGCCGACGCGGATCATGGGACGTGCAGGGCGGCGAGGTCGGCGTCGGTCGGGGCGGTCGTGCTGGTTCCACCGCAGCCGCAGCCGCGGGCCTGTTCGACGCACCAGGTGGTGCCGTCGCCGGCAACGAACCACCATCGGCGTCCGCCGGTCGGGTCGGTGACACGTTCGACGAACTCGAGCCGGACGAGCTCGATCCCCTGCCGGTTCGACACGACGACCTGGTGGCTGTCGACGTCGGCCCGGGCCGCCCGGTACACGACGCTGGGGGTGATGACGGTCGCGGGCCAGATGGTCATGGCTGCAGGTCGTGGCGGATCCGCTGCAGGACAGCCCGCCGGCACGATCGGCGTGTCGCGTATGAGCCGCCGTCGGTGATGCGGCCTGCGCTACGTCGATGCCAGTACCAGCGGCCGTCGGATGCGAGCCAGGCTTCGTAACGGACCCGGCGGACGCGCAGCACGAACGCGTCCGGGCCGCTGCTGACGGTCACGACGTTGCCGGTCAGCGGACGACGGTCGGGACGAGCCGCGGGATCCGTGCCTGCGCGACGGTGCGGGCGCCGACGGTCCGGCTGGCGGGTCGGCTCAACGCGCGCCATGACCAGTAGGCAGCGTCGACGAGGTCGAACGGCTTCGTGCGCGGGAATCGGCGCAACGCCCGCTCGAGGATGTGATGGTCACCGAGCACGTGGACGATCCGGCCGCGCTCGTAGTCGACGAGCATCTGTTGGGCCCGGTGGGCCTTCGGCTGCTGGGTGCTACCCGCCTTCTCCTCGTCGAAAGCTGGCCGCACGGCGAGACACGCGAGGTCGTCGCTGCCGGCGATCGCGATGAGCGCCGCCAGGTACTCGTCCGTTCCCGTAACAGGGTCACCGGCACGCACGGACGATACCTCCGCCGTCAAGGCCGCCCAGGCTTCTCGCCACACCGACTGCCAGGTGTCGCCGCCCTGGTCGGTCTCGATCCCGACCTTCGTGGCGCCCTCGAGGACCGCCCAGGCGCATGCCAGCTTCAACGCGTCGACCGGACCGGCGCGCCGCTCCCATGACCGCAGCCGGTAGATGCGGCCGTCGCTGCCGAGCCCGTCGACCTGGATCGCCATGCTGTCGCTGTTGTCGGTCGCGGTGACCGCAGGGTCGACCCACGCCTCGACGCGCACGAGCGGCGGGACGTCCTCACGCCGCACGTGCCGGAACTCGAGGTGGTCGAACATGCCGCCGGCGAGCACGTCGGTGTCGTGCTGTGCCTCGAGCCGAAACGCCGTGATCCCCCACTCGTCGATCTGCCGGTTGCAGACCTGCAGGTCCTGGCCGGCCCACGTCGGCTCCCCGTCGATGATCCGCCATCGGCCCTCGTCGTCTCGGTCGAACGTGGCGGCACGCACGGCCGGGACCGGGCCCGAGACGATCCGCCGGCCGAGGAAGTCGGCCGGCTCCGACGACACGCCGGCCAGCCGCCCGAAGATCCCGTCCCGGATCGGCAGGTTCTGGATCCCGACGACCGCCAGATCCGGGCCGCCGGCCGGCAGCAGCTTCTGGGTGATCGAACGGATCTTCCGTTCGGTCTGCGCGGGCCCGTCCTCCTCGCTGTCGATGTCGTCGAAGACGATCAGGTCCGGCCGGTGCTCGTCGATCCGCACGCCTCGCGCGGCTGTGTCGAGCCCGAGCGCGTCGACCGTCAGGCCCGACGCCGTCCGCAGCCGGTTCCTCCGCCAGCCCTTCGACGCCCCGTACTTGCCGACCGCCCGGCGCCCAAGCTCCGGGTAGGCGAGCTCGACCCTCCTCGACTCGAGCAGCCCGGCGATGTTGCTGACATGGTCATCCGCCTGCGGCTGCGTCGCGCACACGTACAGGACGAATCTGCGGCGCTGCCGGGCGCCCAGCGCGGCGACCGCCGCCTCCGCCGAGGTGCTCTTCGCGCCGCCGCGCGGCCACACGGCGATGAACGCCGCGTCAGGCTTCACGCTCGGTTCGATCGACCAGACCCACTCCCAGAACTCGACGTGATGCGCCGCGAACGGCGCGACGAAGTGCCCCGGGAACATGAACCGCAGCCACTGCTGCCAGTCATTCTCCTCGCTGCGCGCCTTCTGCGCGACCGCTGCATCGAGCGTCGCCTCGTAGGCGTCGAGCTCGGCGGCGGTCATCTCCGCCAGGTCCTCGTCGCTGACCCGACACAGCTCGTCGATCAGGCGATCGAGGCTGTCCGGCGGGGCCGTCATGCCGACCGGCGGCGACCCAGGTCGTTCCGTACCTGCGCGAGCCACTGGCGGCGTTGCTCGAGGGAGACGTCCTCCCGGCGGTCGGTCGCTTCACCGACCTCGAGCCGGTACTTGTCCAACGCGGTGGCGGCCGCGATCACGTAGTCGCGGGCGGCGTTCGCCGGCGCGTGGGGGAACGTCACCTCGTCGGCATCTCGGCCCCGGAAGTCGATGTGGGGCTCGTCGATCCGTTCGAGGAGCTTCACGGCGGTCAGGAGCCACAGCTCCCGCAGCTCGGCCCGCAGGAGCGCACAGCGGGCCTGCCGGGCCCGTGCGGCAGCCTCAGTGCGGGCCGTGTGGGCGCTGGCGAGCTCGGTGGGGTCGAGGCCCGCGTCGACAGCCCAGTTGCGGACGGTGGTCTTCGCGCAGCCGATGGCGCGGGCGGCGGCAGCGAGCCCCTCGGTGGCGTAGATGGCGAGGGCGCGTTCGCGGTCGGCGTCGCTGTAGTGGCGTCGGCGGTCGTGGGGGGGGTTTTCGGGGTCGTGGACGTTGTGGGTCA
>FWPU01007359.1_pt1 | contig 17415 bp, 16 predicted proteins | sample 2228361 | NCBI WGS metagenome assembly FWPU01 (sample SAMEA103939777, study PRJEB20133) | metagenome
AAATCCTCCCCCAAACGTCGTCTGAAATGCCCCCGCAGTGATGTCGTAATCAATAGAATTTGTCTCCCCCGTCACGTAAGCATTCCCGCTCCCGTCAACGGCGATGCCTTCTCCAAGATCATCATTACTCCCCCCAATATAGGTGGAATAGAGCAATGCACTACCGCTGCTGTTCAGCTTCGTGACAAAGACATCATACAATCCTCCCCCAAACGTCGTCTGAAATGCCCCCGGAGTGATGTCATAATCATTAGACCATGTATTTCCCGTCACGTAAGCATTCCCGCTCCCGTCAACGGCGATGCCTTCTCCAAAATCATAATTACTCCCCCCAATATAGGTGGAATAGAGCAATGCACTACCGCTGCTGTTCAACTTCGTGACAAAGACATCATAATAACTTCCTCCCCCAAACGTCGTCTGAAATGCCCCCGCAGTGATGTCGTAATTAGTAGAATTTGTCCATCCTGTTATATACGCATTCCCGCTCCCGTCAACGGCAATGCCTTCTCCAATATCATCATTACTCCCCCCAATATAGGTGGAATATACCAATGCCGTTCCCGTGCTGTTCAACTTCGTGACAAAGACATCAGTATATCCTCCACCATGTGTCGTCTGAAATGCCCCCGGAGTGATGTCGTAATCATTAGACCATGTCTTTCCCGTCACGTAAGCATTCCCGCTCCCGTCAACGGCGATGCCCCATCCACTATCATCATTACTCCCCCCAATATAGGTGGAATATACCAATGCCGTTCCCGTGCTGTTCAACTTCGTGACAAAGACATCATAACCTCCCCCATACGTCGTCTGAAACGCCCCCGCAGAGATATCGTAATCAGCAGATTGTGTATATCCCGTCACATACGCATTCCCGCTCCCGTCAACGGCTATGCCATATCCATAATCATTACTACTTCCCCCAAGATAGGTAGAATAGAGCAAGGGGTCAATAATGAGATCTTGCGTGGGGTCGTAGTTGCCTACGGCTATTTTCCACTCATTCCCTTGTTTTTCAAATCGGCTTTCAATTGATCTGTTTCCCTGGTAGGTCTTTAATTCTGCCATGGCCACTTCCCCAAAACGGGTGGTGAAATATAAGTTCCCGTCTTTCAGGTATGCATCATATTGCCCTTCCAATTCAAAACGTATTTGTGACGGGTCGGCACCGGGATGCACTATATAATCGTACCGCAATCTGCCTCGGTCAAAATAATATCGCATGTCGATGCCCGGGTATACTTCTTTTACCACGGCTTCCTTGTACAACCCCACAAAACTTGCATGCTTGCCCGGATCGTTCCCAATTAAGTAATTGTGGTATCCTTGTTGTTTTTTTCTGCCTTCTCGTTGTGGCTCGGGATTGTGGTTTTGTAGTTTCATCAGTACCCTGTGACCCAACAACATTGTGTTTTCCATTTCTTCATGTTCAAACTTCCCCTTGGGCATCTGACTCGCTCCCTCTGCATCCGACCCGGACAATTTTTCCATCCTATAAAAAGTGTAATTAACCCCATACTTCGTTATCCACGCATCCAATCCGCCCATGCGGCACAAAAAAAGCACATCATCATCCCACTGCCCTTTGTTTTCTATGAAATAATGCCTGTCGGCATGGTTTAACATTTGTTGCGCTTCGATGTTTTGAGCAAAGCCGACAATTGAAATAAACACCATCAGTAAAGTGAATAGTTGTTTCTTCATCTTTTTTAATGCTTTATACAAATATATAACTTTTTTTAACTTTTTTCTTTGAGCAACTTTTTTGTGAAAATTTATTGTTGTTTGTCACTATTGTCCGTTAAAAATTAAACATAATAATTTTTTTATTGAAAGTATTGATTTTATTGAGGTTGTTTTTTTACTAAAATATGTAAGCCACCTTTTTTTACTCTAAGTATTGTCAAACATTAAATGATGCTGACAGTTGGGTGATTGGTTTTCTTTTATCCAATCATTCTCAGAATTCTCAAGCAACTTTATTAAATGTATGAGGAACAAATGTAATCTGCAGAAACTTACAAGGTTTTTTTTGTCGGGCAATAATGATTTTTAATCATTTCAAAAAATATATCCCTAAACACTTTTTTCGTAAATTTGAAGCAATTAAAAACTTTTATGATCATGGAAGATAAATTAAAGGCATTTGAAGAAAAAATAGACAAAGAAATTAAAATCGAGCCCAAAGATTGGATGCCTGATGAGTACAGGAAAAACCTCATCCGACAAATATCTCAACACGCTCATTCCGAAGTGATTGGTATGCAGCCGGAAGGCAATTGGATTACTCGTGCACCCAGTCTGCGGTCTAAAGCGATTTTATTGGCTAAAATTCAGGATGAAGCCGGTCATGGCTTGTATCTTTACAGTGCTTGCGAAACCCTTGGTGTTAGCCGCGATGAGCTTATAGAACAATTGCATCAAGGAAAAGCTAAGTATTCCAGCATTTTTAATTACCCTACATTAACCTGGGCCGATATTGGGGCAATAGGATGGTTGGTTGATGGTGCCGCCATTGTCAATCAAGTATCCCTTCAACGTACATCTTATGGCCCATATTCAAGAGCCATGATCAGAATCTGTATGGAAGAAAGCTTTCACCAGCGCCAAGGATATGAGATTATGGCGAAACTTGCCCAAGGAACCCCGGAGCAAAAAGCTATGGCACAGGATGCTCTCAACCGTTGGTGGTGGCCTACTTTAATGATGTTTGGACCTCATGACAGCGAATCGGTCCATAGCCAACAATCCATGAAATGGAAAATAAAAAGGGAATCCAATGACGAATTGAGACAAAAATTTATTGATAAAACAGTGCAGCAGGCAGAAGTTATTGGATTGAAAATACCCGATCCTCATTTGAAATGGAATGAAGAACGTGGACACTATGATTTTGGCCCCATCGATTGGGATGAGTTTTGGAATGTCGTTAAAGGAAACGGACCTTGTAATAAAGAAAGATTGGATCATCACAAACGGGCGCATGAAGAAGGAGCATGGGTAAGGGAAGCCGCTTTGGCTTATGCTGAAAAACAAAAAAATAAAAAACAAGTTGCATAAATACAGGAAATATGAGTCAAGATAATCAAGGAAAATTGTGGGAAGTTTTTATTCAAAGTAAAACCGGCTTGCCGTATAAACATGCCGGCAGTTTGCATGCCTATGATGCCGAAATGGCTTTGCAAAATGCCCGCGATTTATACTGCCGCCGTGGAGAGAATCAAAGCATCTGGGTAGTTCCTTCAGAATGCATTGTTGCATCCAATCCTGCTGATGCCGAAATATTTTTTGACCCGATGAACGATAAAATTTACAGGCATCCAACCTTTTACAAAGTACCCGAAGGAGCTAAAAATATTTAATTATGGATCTAAAAGAAGCTTTGTTTAAATATTGTTTGCGTCTGGGTGACAATAACCTGATATTGAGTCACCGCTTGTCTGAATGGTGCAGCAATGGACCTACACTGGAAGAAGACGTGGCTTTAACCAATATTGCTCTTGACAAATTAGGTCAAGCAAGGTTTTTTTTGCAATATGCCGCTGAAATCGAGGGAAAAGGACGTACAGAAGACGATCTTGCTTATCTGCGATATGAACACGAATTTTTTAACACCAAACTGGTAGAACTTCCCAGGGGCGATTTTGCCTTTACAATAGTCAGAGAATTAATCAACGATTTATTCGATTTGTTTTTTTACGAAAAATTGTTGCACAGCAAAGACGAAAAACTTGCCGGAATTGCCGCTAAAGCTTTGAAAGAAGTGAAATACCATGTGAGACATGCTTCTTCCTGGATCATTCGTTTGGGTGATGGCACCGAGGAAAGTCACCGCCGATCACAAAATGCTTTAAATGAATTATGGCCATATACAGGCGAACTGTTTATGATGGACGATGTGGATAAAACTCTCATTGATGCAGGCATTGGTGTTGACCTTGCTTCAATAAAACCTCTCTGGGACAGCAAAATGAAAGAAATTCTCACCGAAGCCACATTACAAATGCCCGAAGCCGGTTGGATGCAAAATCCTTCGAAATTCAATGGAGTACATACAGAACATCTGGGTTATATTCTGGCCGAGATGCAATATCTGCCCAGAGCTTATCCGGGAGCCAAATGGTAAGTGACGAGAAAATAAATGTTTGGAACGAATTGTACAAAATTCCCGACCCCGAAATTCCTATGCTTACCATAGGAGAATTGGGCGTATTGCGTAAAGTAGAGAATCATGATGGCACTTGGTATGTTTATATCACTCCCACTTATTCAGGTTGCCCTGCCATGCATATGTTTGAAGAAGAAATAAAGCGAGTGATGGAAACGCACCAATGGATACCATTTGAAATTAAAACCATTTACCATCCTGCATGGACCACAGATTGGTTGTCGGAAGAAGCAAAAGAAAAATTGCGTAAAGCAGGCATTGCCCCTCCGGAAGGGTCAGCAAGCAAAAAAGCCCTTTTGGGAGAACCCGATGAAGTCACTTGTCCAAAATGCGGTAAAAAAAATACAAAAAAAATTAGCGAATTCGGATCAACTGCCTGTAAAGCTCTATATTTCTGCAACAACTGCAAAGACCCTTTCGAATATTTCAAATGCCTATAAATTTTTCCGGATTTTTATTTTAATGATTATGTAAGATGAAATTCTTTACTCCCCGGCAATAATTATATCCATAAATTCCCTGAACACTTTCCCGGGAATTGAATGCCCTCCGTCAAATATATAAAAATGGCTATTGAGTTTTAAAGCTTCTATCACTTCTTTCATTTTTTGATCTTGATTTTGATCGTGATATGGATCTTTGTCTCCTCTCACAATCCATATTTTGCCTGCGTTCAATGTCAAATTTTCAAATATCAGGTCATCCGGAAAATAACTTCCCCACAGCACCAGATTATCCACTTTTATTCCTGCCTCGCATAACCATCTGCAAGCTGTGGCTCCTCCTTGAGAAAATCCCAATACAATAATTTTTTCCGTACTTACTTTATGTAAATGCGCCTTAACCAATTCATTTAAATAAGCAATATAATCTTTGATTTCGTTGATTCTATCTTCTTTTGTCATCCAACTGGCTCCTACTTTTCCATAGCTCCCTGATACATATGATCTACTCAATGCTTCCGGAGCAAGGATCATTACTTCTTTTTGTTGGTCTTCTGTTAAAGAATCAAAAAGATGCCTGACAAAATCTTTGGCCAGTTGCATATATCCATGCAATGCAATTAAAAGAATCTTTGGACTTTCTACTTGTGATGCAACATAAAATCTTGCCGTACGCTTTGTTATAAAATGATATTCATTGATTCGATCCATTATTTTTAATTTTACTTTGCAAAAAAATAAAAATAAATTTGAAGGGTCTTAATAAGAATCAATGAAATTGTGTGTCATTTTGGGAATCCTTATCTGTATTGCTTTACCAATTCATTCACAAGAATATTCGCCTGAAAAGTATTTTGATTTGGCATATGATTTACAGTCCAAAAATGAATACCGGAAAGCCATCAAACTTTACGATGCTTTGATAAAACTTGGTTACAAAACTGAAAAAATCTACTTCAACAAGGGCCAATGTCACCTCGCCATAGGAGAATACAACAAAGCAAAAAAACATTTCTTAAAATCGGCCAAAATGAATCCATCTTATCCACACCCGTGGATTTCATTAGCAGTAATGGCATTGGAAAAAGAAAAAAATTACAAAAAAGCATTAAAATTCCTTGCCCGGGCACAAGATGCCGATTCGCTCAACCATTTAATATACTACAATGCCGGCATTGCCTATTTAAAATTAAAAGATCCCATTGTAGCAGAAAAAATGTTTTTAAAAAGCTATTCCTTGAATCCGGAACACGATCCCACCTGGTTTTATTTAGGGAAAGTTGAGTTTGAATTGAGGAACTTCCGACATGCCGAAAATTTTTTCTCTAAATATCTGCAACTTCATCCAAAGCATCCGCAGGCCTATTACAATCGAGGTATTTGCAGGATCTATCAAAATAAAAAACCAAGCGGATGTGAAGATTTAAGAAAAGCTGCCTCGCTGGGTATGCCGGATGCCAATCAAAAATTAAAAGAGTATTGTGAATAAACCATTTAAAAGAATCTTGGAGGCTTCGCCCGGAATCGAACCGGGATTTTGGGTTCCGGAGACCCACGTACTATCCTTTGTACTACGAAGCCTTTGAATTTATTACGCTACAAAATTGATAAATATCCTGAATTTTTACAATTATTCGCAGTTGAATTTAAGCTTTTGTTTTTTCAATAAGTCCGGATTCTTGATAAATGTAAAGGAAAAATAATAAATTCGCAGTAATTTAATTGAAATAACCTGTTGATGTATGAATCGCATCGAAGAATTAACCAATCAATTTTTTGAACAAATTAAATACTCCACCGATTTGTTGGAAAATACAGACGATATCAATTGGCCTGAAAATATACAAAGCATCGTAATAGCCGGATTGGGCGGGTCCGGCGTTGGTGCCGGCATTGTAAGTGGCCTGTTGTTTGACAGTTTGCCTGTTCCGGTTACTATTGTCAAGGATTATTTTTTGCCGGGATTTGTCAACAAAAATACTCTGGTAATCTGTTCCAGTTATTCCGGTAATACAGAAGAAACTTTGTCTTGTTATCATCAAGCCCTTGAGGCTCAAGCACCGATCATTGCCATTACCGGTGGAGGCCAACTCAAAGAGAATGCTCAACGTGATGGTCAATTATGTTTCACCGTTCCCGCCGGTATCCCTCCCCGGACAGCATTGGGCTATACCTTACCTGTTTATTTTTTTATTTTTTCCAATATTTTCCGTCGGCCGGAATGGTACGAGAAATTTAAGAATTCGGCACAAAAAGTAGAGTTGTGCGTTAATGACATTGACCGCACTTCTGCCGAAATTGCCGGATTTTTTTATGGAAAACTACCCGTGTTTTACTCTTCTTCTGCAAGAGAAGGACTATTGATACGTTTGCGACAGCAAATCAACGAAAACGCCAAATCGCTATGCTGGCATCACATCATTCCTGAAATGAATCACAACGAATTGGTCGGATGGCGTAGTCAACATGAGGAACTTGCGGTATTGTTTATTTGGAATCAATTTGACCATCCGAAAAATGTTCTGAGAATGAAATTAACCCGTGAAGTGGTGTCAAAATATACTTCCAACATTTTGACCTATCAGGCACCATGTGGTGATGCGTGGGAAGAAATGCTTTATTTAATACACCTGTTTGATAAAATCTCTTGTAAACTGGCCGATATGTATGGCGTAGATGCCGAAGAAATAGATGTTATCAATTATTTGAAGACATCTATTGGAGAAGAAAAGAAGTAACGCCCCTCTATAAACATCCTGTACGTCCACCGTCTACAGGCAAATTCACCCCATTGATATATGCCGCCCGAGGAGAAGCCAAAAATGCCACGGCAAATGCAATTTCATCAGGTTGGGCAAATCTTCCGGCAGGTATTTCGTTTAACATCTCCGACTCGATTTCTTCCACGGACTTACCGGTTGCTTGGGCTTTTGTGGCTATAATGTCTTTCAAACGAGAGGTCAATGTAGCACCGGGAAGCACATTGTTGACGGTAATACCAAATTGTGCCACTTCATTTGCCCAAGTTTTTGCCCACGAAGCCACAGCCCCTCTTATGGTATTTGATACTCCCAAATTGGGTAGAGGTTGTTTGACCGATGTACTAATGATATTGATGATACGTCCGTATCTTTCTTTTTTCATTCCTTCCAACAACATACCGGCCAAAAGTTGATTAACGATAAGATGCCTTTCAAAAGCAAGGCGGAAGTCCTCTATTTTGGCTTTGGTGATCGGTCCTGCAGGGGGACCTCCACTATTATTGACCAAAATATGAAAATTGACCTTGTTTTGTTCAATATATTGTCCGGCAATTTTAAGAACGTCTTCCGGATGGTTAAAATCTGCTACCAAATAATCATGTTTCTGACCTGATACTGAAACAGGGAGATGCTGCAAAACTTGTTTCAATTTGTTTTCATTTCTTGCAAATAAAACCACATTGCATCCGGCTTTTGCCAATGTTTCAGCCGTAGATTTGCCAATACCATCGGAAGCCCCGCACACCAATGCCTTTTTACCTTTCAAATCCAATGTTATCATATTTTAATCTTTTTATTGCGTAATAGTATACAAATTTTTCTAAAATATTCTATCCAAATAATTGTTTTAATACATCCTGCATCGTTTTGACGAAAATCAAGTCTATTCCTTTTGGTTTTTCCTCAATATTTTTTTTGTTGTATTCAGATAACATAAATTGTTTAAAGCCCAACTTAGCAGCTTCTTTAATTCTGGCATTTATCATGTTTACAGGCCTTATTTCTCCCGACAATCCGACTTCGGCAGCAAAACAAATAGTTTTATCGATGGGAATGTCCAAATTGGATGAAAAGATAGAACAAATCACCGGTAGATCCATCGAAGGGTCATCTACTTTAAACCCACCGGCAATGTTGAGAAACACGTCTTTCATGGATATTTTGAATCCACACCTTTTTTCCAAAACAGCCAACAACATGTTTAACCTGCGTAAATCAAAACCGGTAGAGGACCTTTGAGGAGTGCCATAAACTGCTGAGCTGACCAGCGCTTGTGTTTCTATCAGCATGGGCCGCATCCCTTCCATAGTGCAACCTACCGTGATGCCACTCAGTTGAATATCAGAATATCCCAGCAATATCTCTGATGGATTATCAACCGGTTTCAAACCACCTTGCCCCATCTCATAAATACCAAGTTCATTTGCCGATCCAAAACGGTTTTTTACTCCTCTTACTACCCTGTAGGCATAATGCATATCCCCTTCAAATTGTAGAACCACATCTACCATGTGTTCCAATATTTTTGGACCGGCTATGGACCCTTCCTTTGTGACATGCCCGATAATAAAAACCGGAACACCCGTTGTTTTTGCATATTTAATCAACTGCGATACCGTTTCTTTTATTTGTGAAACGCTTCCCTGAGGACTGTCCAATAAAGGACTTTCAAGAGTTTGTACCGAATCGACAATTAATAATTGTGGTTGTATCTTGTCCAGTGCTTGGAAAATCAACGACAAATCGGTCTCTGTAAAAATAAAACATTGAGGATTGGAATAAGACAACCTGTCGGCACGCATTTTAATTTGAACATCGCTTTCTTCGCCACTCACATACATCACCTTTACATTTTGTAAGGACAATGCAAGCTGCATCATCAGCGTGGACTTGCCAATGCCGGGTTCGCCTGCAAATAAAATTACCGAACCCGGAACAATTCCTCCACCCAACACTCTTGACAATTCAGAATCTTTGATGAATATTCTGTCATAATGCTCCGGATTGATATCTTGTATGGCAACAGGTTGTTTTTGTTGATTTGACAAAGGCAAAAAATCTTGTTTGTTTTCTTGTTGAATAATTTCCTCAACAAAAGTATTCCATTCGTTACAGGAAGGACACTTTCCCAACCATTTGGGAGATTGATAACCGCAGTGGGTGCAAAAAAATGCCTTTTTTATTTTGGATTTGCCCAAACCTTTAATCATTTAATTTCAAAACAGCCAAAAATGCTTGCTGCGGCACTTCTACCGACCCAATTTGTCGCATCCGTTTTTTGCCTTCTTTTTGTTTTTCAAGCAACTTGCGTTTACGCGTAATATCTCCGCCATAACATTTTGCTGTTACATCTTTACGAAGTGCTTTTACTGTTTCCCTGGCAATTACTTTAGAACCTATGGCTGCCTGTATGGCGATTTCAAATTGTTGACGCGGTAATAATTCTTTTAATTTTTCACAAATTTTTTTCCCCAGTTCATAGGCCTTGCTTCTGTGAATCAAAGCCGACAGAGCATCTACCGGATCTCCATTGAGCAAAATATCCAATTTTACGAGGTCCGATGGTTGATATCCTATTGGATGATAATCAAAAGAAGCATAACCTCGTGAAATGGTTTTTAAACGGTCATAAAAATCAAATACTATTTCAGCAAGTGGCATTTCAAAAACAAGTTCCACGCGGTCGGTAGTAAGGTATGATTGATTTTTCATAACACCCCGTTTTTCAATGCAAAGATTCATGATGGCCCCAATGTATTCGGATTTAGTAATAATTTGAGCTCTGATAAACGGTTCTTCAATTCTGTCAAGTTTCGAAGGGTCCGGAAATTGACTGGGGTTGTTGACAATCACAGGGGTTTTGGGATCTTTTCTTAAATATGCATGATAAGAAACATTTGGCACCGTAGTAATAACCGTCATATCAAACTCCCTCTCAAGACGTTCCTGCACGATTTCCATGTGCAACATCCCTAAAAAACCGCATCTGAATCCAAAGCCCAGAGCTGCCGACGATTCGGGCTCGAAAGTCAACGAGGCGTCATTGAGTTGAAGTTTTTCCAATGCATCTCTTAGGTCTTCATACTCTTCGGTATCAACCGGGTAGATGCCGGCAAAAACCATAGGTTTAACATGTTCAAAGCCCTTTATGGGTTCAGGGGCCGGATTATCTACGTGGGTGATGGTATCGCCCACTTTAACTTCAGAGGCCTTTTTTATACCTGAGATTATGTATCCCACATTGCCGGTAGATATTTCATCTTTTGGAACAGGATGTAATTTTAAAATACCTATTTCATCTGCTTCATATTCTTTACCGGTAGCCATAAATTTAACTTTATCACCTTTCCTGATTTTACCATTCTCAACCTTAAAATAGGCCTTTATCCCCCGGTATGAATCAAATACAGAATCGAAAATCAATGCCTGCAAGGGAGCGTCAGGGTCACCTTGCGGAGGGGGGATTCTCAACACAATTGCTTCAAGGATCTTATCCACTCCCTGACCGGTTTTGCCACTGGCATATAATATCTCTTCTCTTCTGCAACCAAGCAAATCCACAATTTGATCAGCCACCAATTCGGGATTGGCAGCAGGCAGGTCTATTTTATTGATAACCGGTATTATCTCCAAATCATGTTCCAATGCCAGATATAGATTTGATATGGTTTGAGCCTGAATTCCCTGCGAGGCATCCACAATCAACAATGCCCCCTCACACGATGCTATGGCTCTTGACACTTCATACGAAAAATCAACGTGTCCGGGTGTATCGATCAAGTTTAAAATATAATGCTCTCCATTGTAAATATAATCCATTTGAATGGCATGACTTTTTATGGTGATCCCTCTTTCGCGTTCAAGATCCATATCATCGAGGACTTGATCGGTAAGCTCTCGTTCGGAAATGGTATTGGTAACCTGTAGCAAGCGATCGGCAAGCGTGCTTTTTCCGTGATCAATATGCGCTATGATGCAAAAATTCCTGATATTTTTCATAATCTTTTCTAAATGATTAAGTCCGGTATATAAAGTTTGCAAATTTATGATTTTCTGTTCTCTTTTTTTGTATTATTTTTTAAGCAGTGTATTATTGACATCATCATAATGTTAATCTGCTGAAATGCATATCAAAAATTTCTTTCTCCCATAAACAGATGCAACTCCTTGTTTCTTTTGGAAATTACATTAGTTTCAAGTAAATTGTTGTTAAATTTTTTAAGTTCAATGCTAGTGTGTTTAACTTTACAAAATATAAAAATTTTTGCTCGGTATGGAATACAAAGATTATTATAAAATTTTGGGTGTAGACAAGAACGCCTCACAGGACGAGATAAAAAAAGCATACAGAACATTGGCAAAAAAATACCACCCGGATAAAAATCCCGGAAATAAAGAAGCCGAGGCAAAATTTAAAGAAATCAATGAAGCATATGAGGTGTTGAGTGACCCCGAAAAAAGAAAAAAATATGACACGCTGGGTGAAAATTGGAAAAATTTTCAATCCAATGCCGGTGGATTTGATTGGTCACAATGGACCGGCGGAGGCAATCCCGGCGGAGGAACCTATTATTATTACGAAGGAGACCCCTCTGAGGTTTTTGGCGACAGTGGTTTTTCCGACTTCTTTGAGGCTTTTTTTGGGCGAGGATTTAAATCAGGAAGTTCCCAAAAAAGAAGTTATCAATCGCGTGCTTTCAAAGGACAGGATTACAAAACGGATATTACTCTCACACTGGAAGAAGCATTTCATGGAACATCCAGAATAATCAATATCAACGGTGAAAAAATCAAAATAAATATTAAACCCGGTGCTTACGAAGGTCAGGTTTTGAAAGTGAAAGGGAAAGGAGCTCCCGGAATAAATAGAGGAGAAAATGGCGACCTCTACATTCATTTACATGTTCAACCACACTTCCTTTACAGGCGAGAAAACAACGATCTTTATCAAAAAATCGACATTGATATTTACACCGCTGTTTTAGGAGGAGAAATTGAAGTAAACACTTTTACCGGCCCCGTGAAAATAAAATTGCCTCCGGGTATACAACCCGGAAAAAAATTGCGTTTGAGAGGAAAAGGAATGCCTGTGTATGATAAACCCGGACAATACGGAGATATGTATGTTGAAATAAACGTTGTAATTCCTTCAAATCTGACTTCCGAAGAAAAAGAATTATTCGAAAAATTAAAAATGATGAAAGAAAAGAAAACCACAAAAGTTTAATGATATGAAATGCTATTCAATTTCTGTTATTTTTGATGATATTGATTATCAAAATGATTGGATCGACTTGATTGAAAGTAAAAACCTGATTTATTTTGCCAGCGAGATTTCCAATTTTTTTGGCATTACCGACGAACAACACATTCGTGAGGCACTATCCCGTTCGATATCTGCTATCAAACAATCCAATCTACCTCAAAAATTGCATTTTCGTCGTATTTTTATCGAAAAAAACGGTTCGGTGGTTGAGGATTGGGTATTAAGCGAAATTGCCTGGAAACTCACCATTCTGAATCTTCCCCCCGTCAATCCGACCATTGCCCGTATGCAAATGAAACTAATCATGAATTTTTAAGGAATAATTTTTGCAAGTTCAAAGCAAAAATTTATTTTTGTTAATTGAATTTATCATAAAATGAAACCGGCAAGCAACTTTTTAATTTTGTTTTTTTTCGTTTTTAGCATCCTAACCGTAAAAAGTCAATCGACCAAAGACCTGACTATTTGTTTACAACGAGTAATCGATCTCAATGCTTTAAAGGATATTTATACAGAAAGCGAAAAAAGTGGAGAAACACCCATCATTATCATTAAAACCGATCAGATTCCGGAAAATTTAATTTTGTTTAAATTCGGAAAGAGGGTGAAGATTTTGACATTTGACGAAATCAATACTTTCAAACAGTTTTACAAAGGAAGTCTGGACAGTTATTTCCAATTAAAAATCAAACCCATCAAAGAAGATAAAATAGAGATCACCGGCTCTTTCAGAAAAGACAATCCCGTAAAACTGGAAGTGTTATTAGTCAAAGAAAATGACACCTGGGTTGTTGAAAAATCTAAAGTGAATTAATTGTTATGTTCACACTCGGTCGCATAGCGTTTGCCGTTTCGTTTTTCATTGTTTTCATCATTTATTTGATTTGGGCATATAAATATGATCACCGTGCATACGGTTTGGACAAACGTTCTGCCATTACGGTGTTGATTTTTATTTTAATATTTTTCGGTATTTACTGGACCTTGACAAGGTTGCTGCATTCTTGACAACAAATCTGTAAGGCAGTTTAGCATCTTCTCCGGCATAATCAACCCCGATTCTGGGAGTTACAAGTATATTATCATCATGCACACGAATTTGATGATCTTCAATCCAAATTTCATCTGAATCGCACAGATCAATTCCATTTTGGCTGATGTCAATTCCCAAAGAACGGGTAACATTGCCCGGACCTGAAAATTTTTTTAAATCAAATTTTTTCAAATTACGTCTCTTTAACATTAAATCTATTCCTTCATATGGCAATATTGAACGAATCAATACGGCATGGGGTATGTTTATACGATTTGTAACAATATTAAACAGGTAATGAATACCATAACAAAGATAAACATATGCCGTTCCCCCGATCATATACATTATTTTGGTACGTTCGGTCAAACGATTATTATATGCATGAGAAGCCCTGTCGTTTACGCCTGCATAGGCCTCTGTTTCAGTAATTATACCGGCGCAAATACTTCCTTCTATATTTGTATAAATCACTTTACCCAATAGATCTTTTGCCAATGACACAACATCTTCTTGCAAATAATATTCTCTTGTTAACTTCATCGCTTAATGTATATTATCTTTCAAAAACTCCATTAGTTTCTCCCAATATTCTTCGTGTCCGGGAGTGCTTTTCCATAAAGCAGAAGAACCATGCCTGCCATCTTTGATGGGTATGAAAAAAATGGCTTTTGGCAATACTTGTTTAAAATCCAAAACCGCATGCTCTTCATCTCTAGAACCTGTGATAAAAACAGGTTTTTCGCAATTGTGAATGTGTTTTTTCACATTAAAATCTTGCCCGAAATATTCTCCCGGACTGAAAGCTATCACACCCATCACTTTTTCGTTTTGACAACCTATTGTCAATGCCAATGATGCAGAATATGAACTGCCCCAAAGAATTATGGGCCTATTGTTGTTTTTCTTAAAAGCAAATTCTATGGCTGCTTCTATATCGGGTATTGCATCCAAATAACGAGTGGACTTTCCCTTTCGCAATGCTTTGTTATGCGTTTCGTTGGGTTTATTTTTAAAAACCCCGCCTGAACGTTGATCCAAAATCAGGCAAGCAAAACCCATTTGCAATAATTGATGTTTGATTTCATCATATTCCCTGTGATTCCATCCGGCTTGATGACACAATACAAAGACATTTTTAAAATCATTTTCACGGGGCAGCCACCAATATGCCGTAACTTCCAATGAATCTTTGGCATGTAAAATAACTTTCTCTTCTGTCTGTCCAAAAATTTGATTTACAGAACAAAAAATAAACATTATCAAAACCGGTGTTTTCATAAGATGATTTTGTTAATTTTATGCGAATTTAAAGAAAACTAAAAACATGGATATTCATCAGGCCAAACAAAGAATCGAGCAATTAAGAAAAGAAATTGAAGAACATAATTACCGTTATTATATTCTCAATCAACCGACCATTTCCGACTATGAGTTTGATCAATTAATGCATGAGTTGATTGAACTTGAAAAAAAATATCCACAATTTGACGACCCCAACTCTCCTTCAAAACGTGTGGGAGGTTCTATTACTAAGGAATTCCCAACAGAAACACATGAGTATCCGATGTATTCTTTGGATAATGTTTATTCATCGGAAGAATTAAATGAATTTCACAACAGAGTGGTGAAAACATTGGGAGAACTACCATTATACACATGCGAACTTAAGTATGACGGAATTGCCATAAGTATTTTGTATGAAAACGGAATATTTGTCAAAGCCATCACCCGCGGGGATGGCATAAGGGGTGACGATATCAGCAACAACGTAAAAACTGTGAGAAGCATCCCTCTGAAATTACATCAAGATTATCCGGAAAAATTATATGCGCGTGGAGAAATTTACATGCCCAAAAAGGAATTTTTGCGCATCAACAAAGAAAGGGAAGAGTTAGGCGAACCACCATTTGCCAATCCACGTAATGCCACAGGAGGAACACTAAAACTTCAAGATTCTGCGGAGGTCGCACGACGCAGATTAGAAGGCGTGATTTATTACATCATTTCCGATTCACTTAATGAGGATAGCCATTTCAAAACACTTCAACTTGCCCGTAAATGGGGTTTTAATGTGCCAAATTTTGAAAAAAATTATATAAAACTTTGCCATTCATTGCAAGAAATAAAAGAGTTTATCCAATATTGGGAAACCCGTCGCAATGAATTGCCTTTCGAAGTGGACGGAGTGGTTATAAAAGTAGACTCTATCCGTCAAAGAGAAATCCTGGGCTTTACCAGTAAAGCCCCAAGATGGGCCATAGCTTTTAAATATAAGCCCGAACAAGCAGAAACAGAATTGATTTCGGTCGACTTTCAGGTAGGGAGAACCGGTATTATTACGCCTGTTGCCAATCTTAAACCCGTATTGTTGGCCGGCACGGTTGTCAAAAGAGCTTCTCTTTACAATGCCGATCAGTTGGAAAAAATGGATCTTCACGTTGGAGATACTGTTGTTGTGGAAAAAGGAGGAGAAATTATTCCCAAAATTGTTGAAATCAAAGCAGAAAAACGAAAACCGGGTTCACCCAAAATACATTTTGTAACCCATTGTCCGGCCTGTGGAAGCAAATTAAAACGTGACGAAAGTCAAGCTCTTGTTTTTTGTCCGAATGAATGGGGTTGTCCCCCACAATTAAAAGGAAAAATCATTCATTTTACTCAACGAAAAGCTATGAATATCGAAGGTCTGGGCGAAGAAACCGTTGAATTGTTATTCGAAAAAAATTTGATTAAAACCATTGCCGATATTTATCACTTGAAAAAAGAAGATTTGTTGAAGCTCGAACGATGGGCAGAAAAATCGTCTTCCAACTTGATCGAAGCAATAGAAAAAAGTAAGAATGTTCCTTTTGAACGTGTTTTGTTTGCTTTGGGCATACGTCATGTTGGAGAAACCACAGCCAAAAAACTAGCCAGAAAGTTTGGTAGTTTGGATGCTTTAATGAATGCAAGCAAAGAAGAATTGATGCAAACCGAAGACATTGGTGAAATTATTGCCGACAGTATCATTGCTTTTTTTAAAGACCCCCATAACCAAAAAATTATACAAGAACTAAAGAAAGCCGGATTACAGTTTTCAATCGATGAAAAACTGTTATCCCAAAAATCCGGTAAATTACAAGGGAAAACTATTGTCATCAGTGGTGTGTTTCATAAAATTTCAAGAGAAGATCTTAAAGACCTTATTGAATTGAATGGTGGCAAAGTTAGCAGCTCGGTTAGTAAAAAAACCGATTTTATTGTTGCAGGTGAAAATATGGGACCGGCCAAACTTGAAAAAGCTAATGAATTAGGCGTGAGGATTCTTTCGGAAGATGAGTTTTTTAGAATGTTGGAACAATAGACGGTCATTGTTTTCATTAGTATCAACATTATATTTTTCAAAAAACATCTGCCGGGAATAAACACAAAATTTACTTTAAATATGGTCATTGGGCTTTACCTTATCAAATGAACTGATCCAAAATATTCGTAAACATATCCTTTGTATGTTTCCACTATGATTCTGTATGGATAAACACCTGTTGGGGCAGCTATATTGTTTACCATACCGTCCCAACTTAAATTAATATTATCTGTTTGCCAGATAAGTTCCCCCCATCGGTTGAACACATAAATGGTAATATTTTTAATCCCAAAGCCATATACCTTCCAGGTATTGTTGTGCTTGTCTCCATCGGGCGTGAAGGCATTGGGCACATAGATGGCAAACTCGGGCAAAACTCTCAAAGATTTTG
>FWPU01008515.1_pt1 | contig 17414 bp, 16 predicted proteins | sample 2228361 | NCBI WGS metagenome assembly FWPU01 (sample SAMEA103939777, study PRJEB20133) | metagenome
ACTCCTAGGCGTCTGCCTGCCAGTCCTCATAGGACTGGAACCACGCTTCGCTTCCTGCCAGCGGAGCGTAGAAGTCTGTCCAGGGCCGCGCCAGACAGGCCGCGATGTCCGTGAGACGCTGCAACCGCTCGACCGCCGTCGTCGCCAGGAAGCGCTGTCGCTCCTCCGGACTCATGACCACGGCCTCTTTCCAGATCGCACGTCCAGCCAGGAAACCACTTGCGCCTGTTTCACAGGCGATGCGCACCTGCTCCTCGAAGACCTCGAAATCAACGCCCGCGCTCAGCAACACCCACGGGATGGCACAGACATCGCTGATGGCGGCGCAGGCGGCTCGCCACTGCGAGCGATCCTGGTTGAAAGCCACGTCTACAGGAAACTCCAGCTTCAGCACGTCTGCACCAAGCCCGCCAAGACGGCGTGCCGTCTCGCGCACCACGTCGGGGCGGGTAGCGGCGAAGGCGGCGCTTTCCTTGGCGACGCCCGCCTGCAGGCTATAGGAAATCGGCTCAAGGAAGAGGGCGATATCGTAGCGCCGGCATTCCTGGGCCACACGGCGGATGGTCTCTTCCAGTTCCTCGGCCAGTGCCCCGGTGTCTGGATGGTAATAGACCATCAGTTTGACTGCCGAAGCGCCCATCCGTTTGATCTTGCTCACCGTCCAGCCTTCGGTGAAAGCGAGCTGACGGTACGTCGAATCGCCGCTGTAACCGCTCTTTTCCAGCGACATCAACAGGCCGCTTGCCCCGGCCATGTCCTGGGCCGCGGGCAGACCATAGATCGGGTCGAGCAGCACTGCGCTAGTATGAAACGACAGAGCCACCACGATCTCGCGCTTGATCTGCACCGCCGCCTCATACGATGTGCCCTCCGGTAACATGCGCCGATAACTGCCGCGCTGATCGAAGGCCAGGATGGTGAAGATATGCCCGTCTGTGCTGGTTTGCTTGAGATTACGCCACTTACCGGGCGTGAGAGTCTGTTTCACGTTGGTTCCGCTCCGCAGTCATCCGTTCACCGCAAGCTCATACATAGCCGCCCTGGTCAGTCCAGCGAAAGCGCCAGCGACCAGGGCGCTCGATCCAGGCAGCCGACACCTCTGCCAGCGGGCCAGAGCAGACACGCCAGTTCCGGCGCGGCTCAGGCCACGTCGAAGCCGCCCACAATGTGCTTGACCAGCAGGTCAACGGTGGCCTCGCTGCGCGGTACTTCCGCCACCTTGCGACCGCGCCGCAACACCACCATGCGGTCGGCGACTTCCATCACATCCTGCATGGTGTGACTGATGATGATCACAGGGATGCCCTGCTCGCGCAGGGTCTTCACCAGCGCCAGCACCTTGCGCTGCTCAGGGACGCCCAGCGCCGCCGTCGGCTCGTCCATGATGATCAGCCTGGCGTCCCAGTACAGCGCACGGGCAAGAGCCACCGCCTGACGCTGCCCTCCCGACAGCCTGACCAGCTTCTGCTTGAGAGAGGGGATGTGAATGTCCAGGCGATCGAGCACGCCGGCAGCCTCGCGCCGCATGTATTCGTCATCGGTGACGGGGATGAGACCCAGCAGACGCTTTTCCCGTTCCTTGCCCAGGAAGACGTTCGCCCCCACGTCCAGGTTTTCGGCCAGAGCGAGGTCTTGGTAGATTGTCTCAATCCCCAACTCGCGCACTTTGGATGGCGAAGCATCGGTGATGTCGTGCCCGTTGAACAGGATGCGGCCTTCATCGGCGCGGTAGACGCCAGACACACACTTGATCAGCGTGGACTTGCCCGCCCCATTGTCGCCCAGCAGAGCCACAACCTCGCCGGGATAGACTTCCAGCTCCACCTTGTTGAGGGCGGTCAGGCCGCCGAAGAACTTGGACACCCCCTCAACTTTGAGTATGGGTTCAGCGGTAGCGCTAGGCATATTCTTCCTGATGCTCCTGCTGTTGCTTTTCGAAGTATTCGCGCAACCGGTTCACCAGCACCGCAATGATGATGGTGCAGCCGATCACAATGAACTGCCACAGGGCGTCAATGTTGAGCATAACCAGGCCCGTCTGCAATACAGCGATGATCAACGCACCCACCACTGTCCCGCTGATGCGCCCTTCGCCGCCGAACAGATCGGTGCCGCCGATCACGACGGCAGCCACCGAGTCCAGCAAGACCGGCTCTCCGACCAGGGGAGACCCTGCCGTAAAGCGAAAGACGTGCAGGATGCCCGCAATGCCAGCAGTGAGCGACGAGAGCAGATAGATGATAATCAGGTGACGCTCGACGTTGATACCGGCCCGTATCGCGGCCTCTTTGCTGCCACCAATAGCATAGGTGCGGCGTCCGAACTTGGTGCGGGCCAGGACAAAGGCGAAGATGAGCACCACAATCGCCGTGATCAGCACCGGATAGGGCAGCAGCCGTTGCAGGCTGCGCAATTGCTCGCGGGTGAGATCGTCGGGTTGCTTGAACCAGACCAGGCCCATATCCTCGATACGATACAGCAAGCTGCCGTTGCCCACCTGACGCAACACCGCGCGTACATCGGCGGGCAGATCGCCCACCACATTCTTGCCGGTCGTCAGCAAGAACGCTGCGCCGCGCACGATGCCCCACATGCCCAGCGTGGCAATGAAGGGCGGCACCTTCACCCTGGCGATCAGGATACCGTTGGCCAGGCCCGGTATGAGCACCGCTCCCAACCCGGCCAGCACACCTGCTGCAATCGCCAGCGTAGGGTCTACGCCGTTGTTGCCCAGCGTGCGCATCAACTCTGCGCTGACCACCGAGGCCAGCCCCACCGTGTACCCGATCGACAGATCAATGCCTCCGGTGATGATGACGTAGGTCTGTCCAGTCGCCATCAACATCACCAGCGTGCTGGTCACCAGAATGTTGGAGAAGTTACGGACGGTGAAGAAGCCCGTTCCCGTGATCGAGAAATAGGTCACCAGCACCAGCAGGAACAGCCAGGGCCATACCTGAGCGATTACTCTCAGAGTGGTCGCGCGTGTGGAGCTTCTGGAGACCCGTCTGACTTGAGTTGAGGTTGTAGCTTCCATCGAATTCCAGTCCAGTTACTGCGCAGGATTCAGGGGGCTGCGAGTAGCGGCCACAGCCACTACTCGCAGCCAGCGCGATCAGTAGCGGAAGGACGCCGTAGTCCTATTGCTCGCGATAGATAAAGCGGGCAATTTCAGGATCATCCACATTGTCGGCGTTCATTATAGCGTAACCGGTCGGCCAACGCTTGGGGATGCTCACCACACCGCGCTCGTTAGCAATGGCCGTCAGCACGGCGAAGAAGCCCATGTCGCCCGGCTTCTGAGCGACCACCTGCGTGACCGTGCCCTCGCGCAGCAGTTCGATGGCGAACTCAGAAGCGTCGAAAGCCGCCACCTCGATCGCTCCACCCAGACCAGCGTTCTGCACCGCCGCGCCCGCGCCCTGCGCGCTGAAGGTGTTGGCCCCGAAGATGCCATCAATGTCCGGATTGGCTTCCAGACGCGCCGCCGTCTGTTGCTGCGCCAGGTTCGGGTCGTCCTCGTTGTAGTCCACACCTACCAGCACCAGACCGCGATCCTCAATCGCCGCCCGGCACCCCTCTTCACGCTGATCGGTCGTGCTGATGCCCGGACGCACGTTCTGAATGTAAATCTTCGCGCCCTCGCCCAGAATGTCCGCCAGCGTGTTGCACATGATGTAGCCGCCCTGGAAGTTGTCCGAACCAATGTAGGTGATGGGGAAGGTCACTTCACCGTTGGCGTAGTCACCATCGCCGATGAACGTGTCCACCGTCAGCACCGGAATGCCCGCGTTGTGCACCGCTTCCAACACCGGGATCATCTGTTGCTTGTCCGTCGGCGCAGTGATGAGGAAATCAATGTCGCCACGGGCTACCAACGCCTCGATGATCGGCGTCTGAATGGTCGGGTTGAACTCCTGCGGGTCCTGCTGAATCACCTCGACGCCCAGGTCGAGCGCCGCCTGCTGAACACCCGCGCTCATGGTTACGTAGAACGGGTCGGGGTTAACGCCGGGGACAAAAGCGATGGTGATCTTGTCCTGCGCCCTGGCCGTCGTCGCGCCTGGCACGAGCGGCAGAGCGAGCATGACTGCAAGCACCAAAATCAGTGCCTTCTTAAGCATGGTTTCACTCCTCTTGGTCAAACACAATCACACCGAGCGAACTGTTATCTGGCGAGTAGACAGAGCGGATGGTACTTCCAGATAGGCCCCTCCTTTGCCACAGCCCCAAAACCGACTCGATTCGTCCTGTCAGACACGCAGAACCTGGACACCGAGTTCTTCGAGGGCCTGAGTGTCTGCGTCACTCAGGCCGGTGTCGGTGATCAGTACGTCCACCTCGCTCAGGGGGATGACAGTCAGCGAGCGCACCTGCCCGTACTTGCTGCTATCGGCCAGCAGGGCCACGCGCGCGGCCCGTTGCACCATGGTGCGCTTGACCTCCACTTCAAGCATGTTGGACGTTGTGACGCCATGCTCGATGCTGAAGCCTCCGCTGGCCAGAAACACCCAGTCGGCGTTGAACAGTTCCAGAGCACGGAGCACCTGCGGGCCGATCAGCGAGCGGGTGAGATGCCGCAGGATGCCGCCCGTCATGACCAGCTCGATGTTGGGGAACTGCGCCGCCGCAGCGGCTACATTGAGGGCAGGAGTGACGATCCGCAGATACTCCAGATCGCGTGAGAGGTGATGAACGAGTTCGACCGTGGTCGTGCCTGCATCAACGATGATCGTCTGGCCGACCTCAACCAGTTGTGCCGCGCGGGCACCGATACGCCGTTTCGCTTCCGGATGCAGTTTGCTGCGTTCCTGCAAGCGCGAGCCATAATCGCCAACAGGGAAACGCTTGGAAACGGCTCCCCCCCACACAATCTCGCAAGCACCCGCTTTTTCCAGCTCGCGCAGGTCGGAACGGATGGTGGCCGTCGAGACGCCGAGCAGGTCTTTCAGCTCGTTGTTGCGCACGACGCCTTCGCGCTCCAGGATTTCCAGGATGATGCGCTGACGTTCGATGGCCAGCAGGGCGCTCTCAGGGCCTTCACCGAGGGTCATGAGTGTTATTCACCAGAAACTGTCTATCCATTTGGCAAGAACACCCCCACTGCCAGGTGCCAGAGCACCAGCTTATGGGGAGGCAGGGCTAAACGCTTTAATTGCCCATCACCATCAGTTTAGAAATTTTTCTTTTTTCTGTCAAGTTTTTCTGATTAGCTGCTAAATCTGAGGAAATTTTTGAAAGATTGTGGACTTGGGAATACAATGGCGGAAATTGAAAAATTTGGGAACCCAGCGGAGGTAACGCTTTGAAAACGCTGATGGTCGTCAGCGGAGGCGACGCGCCGGGCATCAACACTGTGCTCGCCCGCTATACAACGCTCGCTGCCGCCCAGGGAGACGAAGTGCTCGGCGCTGTGGAGGGCTTCGCGGGGGTGCTGGAGGGGCGGCTGCTGCCGCTCTCGCCCGACCTGCTCATGCCCTGGGCCGGACAGGCCGGTTCCTACCTGCCCTCCAGCCGCGATCCGGTGCTCAATCAGGCGCGGGCCCGCGATCAACTGACGGATACCCTGGCCCGTCATGGCATAGACAATCTGGTGCTGTTCGGCGGCGATGGGACCCTGCGCTACATCCCGCCATTGCTGCATGAGTGGGGCATCCCATGCATCGGGATACCGACTACCATAGACAACGACGTTGCCGGCACCGAGCAGACACTTGGTTTCGATTCCGCGTGCAACTACGCTTACCAGGCGGTAGATGGCGTGCTGGCAACTGGTCATGCCCTGCACAACCGCATCTTCCTGATCGAGACTCTGGGAGGGCACACCGGTTTCCTGGCCCTGGCCGTCGCCTGGGGCGCAGGTGCACACGCGGTGCTCGTCCCCGAATACGCTTACCAGGACGAATGGCTGGCCCAACGCCTGGCCGACGCCGTGCGCCGCGAAGGGTACGCCTTGCTGGTGCTGTCGGAAGGGGTGCCCGCCAGCCGCACCCTGGCCGACGACATCTTCCGCTGGACGGGCTTCCGCGTGCGCGATACCCGTCTGGGGCACGCCCAGCGAGGGGCAAAACCCTCTCACCGCGACCGCGTCCTGGCTGCGCACATGGCTCGCCTGGCCTACCAGGCTTTGCGCGACGGAATGATGGGGGGGACGGTCGTCGTGCGTCAGGGGACGCCGCAGGTATACGAAGGCACGTTGCAGGGTTTGCCTGCTCCCGTGCCGGAACGTCGGCTGTACGATCTCATCAACGGTTTCGAGGGGACAGATGGGCATTCTGGCCATTGACTTTGGTGGAACGCGCATCCGGGCTGGCTGGTTCAGCGCCGACCTGACCCTGCTCCGGCGCAGCGAGACACTCTCGCGGGTAGACGAAGCGCCCGCCGCGGTGATCGAGCGTCTGATCAACACCGCCCGTCAGGTCGTGCCCTCCCCTGGCGATCCTCACTGCGAGGCCGAAATCCGCGCCATCGGCCTGTCGGCACCCGGCCCGCTCGACGCGCAGGCGGGCATCATCTATCACGCAAAAACGCTGCCCGGCTGGCAGCAGGTTCCTCTGGCTCGGATCGTCAGCGAGGCCTTCGGCAATGCGCCAGTGGCCATGAACAACGATGCCAATCTGGCCGCGCTGGCCGAGTATCATTTTGGCGCGGCCAGAGGGGCCGACCCCGCCATTTACTTGACGATCAGCACGGGCATCGGCGGCGGCGCCGTGATCAATGGACAGTTGTTCACCGGCTGGCGAGGGCTGGCCATCGAGCCGGGGCATATGCGCTTCCCCGCGCCAGACGGCACTGTCTACCGGCTGGAAGAGCTGGCCTCCGGCACGGGGCTTGGCCGCCTGGCCCGGCAGAAACTCTCCGACACAGAGCGCCCCTCCCTGCTGCGCTCGGTCACAGTCGTTGACGGCAAAGCAGTCGGAGAAGCAGCGCGCCAGGGCGATTCCCTGGCGCTGGAAGTGGTCGAGGAAGCGGGATACTGGTTAGGGCTGGGCCTGGCCAACCTGGTGCATCTGTTCAACCCGCAGGCCGTCGTACTGGGCGGCAGCGTGGTACAGCTTGGCGACCTGATCCTGCAGCCCGCCCGCCATGCTATGGAACAGCATCTTCTCGATCCGCGCTTTGACGATCCGGCCCTGATCCGGATCGCTCAGCTAGGCGACGATGTGTGTCTGGTGGGGGCCGCCTTCTACGCGCGGCAGCGCGTAACCGGATGACCTGCTCTCATTTGCAACAGCACCCTCGGCCAGTACTCCCGCGCTGCGGGCGGAGGGTCCGAGAGACAGCAAGCCCCCTCGCCCCGCGACTGCATCGCGGAAGTTCAAGGGTGGGAGAGAGGCTGGAAGGATGAGGGCCACAGACCGCAACAAGCCGCTCGTCACATTCTGCACACACTCCGGTCGGTAGGAGGGCATTTCTGGTTTGGGACAGAATTCACCCCAGAGAGCACAGAGGCCACAGAGTTTTGATATCTTTCTCCCCTGCGCCCTCGGCGTCTCTGCGGTTCAAGACCATTGCCCCAAAACTGAAATGCACCCTCGGTGGATAATCCTTGCCCTTGGCCCACGCCACGACTATAATCTGGCGTAGCAGTGATGGCACTTCAATTCCCACCGTGTGCGTGTTCAACCAGAACCAACCGGGGGCGTCGGGGCTAGGACGCCCCGTTTACTTGAGCAGGCTTAGGACGAGGACAGACGGATGGACAACTTCTTGCTAGGACTGGCATCTTTCGTGCTGGTTCTGGTTCCCCTGGTGATCGTGCACGAGTTGGGGCACTTCATTGCCGCCAAGTTGGTGGGCATCACCGTGCTGGAATTCGGCATTGGCTTTCCGCCCCGCGCCAAAGTCCTGTTCACGCGCGGCGGCACACTCTACACCCTCAACTGGTTGCCCATTGGCGGCTTCGTGCGGCCCTATGGTGAGGATTTTGTCCGTCCCAAGAGCCAAGCCGAGCTATCCAGCGATCAGCGCGAAATCCAGGAACGCGGCATCAAGAACCCCAAGAGCGTCTTCCAGGCTGGCCCCTGGGAGCGCATGTTCTTCATGGCGGCTGGCCCTGGCATCAATTACCTGGCCGCCTTCTTGTTGTTTGTATTCGTCGCGCTCGTCGGCCAGCCCTTTGCCCGCGCGGACGTGACAGTGTACGACGTACAGCCCGGTTCAGCCGCAGAGCAGGCAGGGTTGCAGGCGGGTGATGTCATCCTTTCCATTGACGACATACCTGTAGAATCGGCGGACGAGTTCAATCGTCTCATCGCGCAATACACCAACCAGGCTGTCTCATTGCAGGTCAGGCGTGGCGACAGTATCTTCGAGACCTCGCTTGTGGCTGCCGCCGATCTCAATCAGCAGGTCGAGCGGGTGTACGTTGACTCAGTCGAGCGCGACATGCCCGCCTACGACGCCGGCTTTCTGCCCGAAGACCTGATCGTGGCCGTAGACGGCATCGAAGTCACCAGCATCAAGCAACTGCAAGACTACACCCGCTCACACGAAGGACAGCAGATCGTGGTGACCGTGTTGCGTGGCACGCAGCGCCTTGATCTGCCGGTCACGCCGCGCCTTGACGACGAGGGCACGGTGCGCATCGGTATTGGCATTGTGGGCGTCGAACCAGCCGCCATTGGCCTGACAGCCATCAATCGCAACGAGCAGACCTACACCCGCGCCCTCCCCCTGGACGAGGCAATCAGCACAGGGGTGGATCAGTTCGTGAATCTGCACAAAATGATGGCGAACTTCGTGCAAGACCTGGTTGAGGGCAACATCGCCCCCGAAGCCGCCCGTCCGGTCAGCCCCATCGGCATCGGACAACTGGGCGCGCCCGTCTTCGAGCAGAGTCTCGACGAAGGCAAGATGTACCCCATTGTGCTCTTCGCCGCCCTGATCAGCGTTGCCCTGGCCATCACCAACCTGCTGCCCATCCCCGGCCTTGATGGCGGGCGTATCCTGTTCGTCGTCATTGAGCTGATCCGCGGCAAACCGATGGAACCAGAACGCGAAGGGCTGATCCATTTCATCGGCGTTATGCTGCTGTTGGGCATCATCTTCATCACAGTGCTCAACGACATCTTCAACCCGATCAACATCGAAGGACTCCGCTAGCAGGTAGGAAGTACTACGTTGACCATGATCCACGGCATCATTAGCGAAGAAGAACGTAACGCCCGTTTCCAGCGCACAGTCACCCTGCTGCGCGACGCCGACGCCCCCTTCACCGCCGAGACCATCTATGCACTGTCCGATCTGGAAGGGGAACATCTGGAACGTTTTCGCGCCCTGTGGCCGGAGCTTCCCGTCGAACGGCGGCGCAACCTCATCCTGCGCCTGGTCGAGACGGCAGAGACGAACTTCGAACTGGACTTCAGCACCATCATTCACCCTGCCCTCGACGATCCCGACGACGAAGTGCGCATCGCCGCCATGGAAGGAGTGCTCGAAGATAGCCCTCGTTCGGTGATCGAGCAGTTGATGCGCATTGCCGCCAGCAATGCTTCTGTCACCGTGCGCGCCTCAGCCGTCAAGACGCTGGGACAGTTCGTCTTGCAGGGCGAACTTGGCAAACTCTCGACTGCCCTCAACGAGCGCCTGCAGGACCTGCTCTTCGCCCTCTATCGTGACCGGGGCGAAGACCTCGACGTGCGCCGCCGCGCCCTGGAAGCTATCGGCAATTGCGGGCGCGAAGGCGTCAGCGAAATGATCCGCGAAGCCTACTACGCCGACGAACTCCCCATGCGCGTCAGCGCTGTCTTCGCCATGGGGCGCTCGTGCGACGAACGCTGGGCCAGCCAGATTCTCGACGAACTCTCCAGCGAATACCCCGAAATGCGCTACGAAGCAGCGCGCGCTGCGGGCGAACTGGAGTTGCGCCCCGCTCTGGCCCGCCTGATCGAACTGGCCTATGAAGACGACCGCGAGATTCAGGAAATGGCCATTTGGGCGATTGGCGAGATTGGCGGCAAGCAGGCCACGCGCGCGCTCAACGAGCTGGCCGCCCTGGCCGACGCTCAGGAAGACGACGAGCTGGCCGAGGCCGTCGCCGAGGCGCAGGCCTCCGCGACGCTCTCCGGCGAGGACATGTGGCCGCTGTTCGACTTCAGCGACTACGAAGACGACCTGCTCGACGAAAATGGCACCCCGTCTACCTGGCGGCATTTTCACGTCATCGGCGAAGACGAAGACGACTTCGACCTGGAAGACGACGAAGACTACTTCGACGACGAGGACGAAGCCGACTACTGAGCGCGGCGCTCGCCCGGTTTGGGTCGCCTGACCATCTCTGCGCCCAAACCCTATCCATTCTTTTGCCAGTTGACCAGGAGTATGAAGGACCATGAGCGATCTCGATCACGGCCCACAGGCCGATCACGACAACGAATCAGACGAACGCGAACGCCTCAACGCCCATCTGCAACGGCTTTCTGAAGAGCAGTTTCGCCGTCAGATGCGTCAGGCTGCTATCCTGCTCAGCAGTGGCAATGGGGCCGACGCTATCCCCCTGCTGGAACGCTGTTTTGCCCTGCACCCGGAAGACGTAGACGTACTGGTCAACCTGGGGGGAGCGTACATTCTGGCCGGGCAACACCGCCGCGCCGTGCCCATCCTGGAACGCGCCAGCGAGCTGGCCCCTCACGAGCCAGCCGTCTGGTCGAACCTGGCGGCGGCTTACCTGGGCAAGCTGATCACGTCCACTCGCGATCGCCAGGAAAAGGCGCTGGCCGCCTATCGTCGCGTGATCGAACTGGACGCCGCCTATCCCAACGTGTACTACAACATGGGCCTGATCTACGTAGACCGGCGCGAATGGGACGCCGCCTACGAAGCTTTCACCCGCGCCATCGAGACCAATCCGCACGACGAAGACGCCCATAATATGCGCCGCCGCGTGGACGATCTGCGCTCCCGGCCCGCGCAGCCCCCGTCGCCCAACTAAACCTGTCAGCCAATGCTCGTTTCCCCTGCTGGCTGAGCGCCCGCGCCTGTGCGCATTGTGAGCGCTTCGCCCCCCTGTTATAATGGCGACGCCGTGTCAACCACAGGCAGGAGGAACAGCCATGGCGGACAGGCCGTCTGACGAAAAGGTTCGCCTGCACGCCGTAGTACACGGGCACGTGCAGGGCGTTTACTTCCGCGCGACCACTCAGCGCGAAGCGGTGCAGCGCGGACTCACCGGCTGGGTGCGCAATCGCTGGGATGGCACAGTCGAGGTCGTGGCCGAAGGCCCGCGCTCTGCGCTGACCTCGTTCGAGATCTTCCTGCATCAGGGGCCGCCCGGCGCTCATGTGACTCACGTAGACATCGCCTATAGCGAAGCCACGGGCGAATTCAGCGGCTTTCACATCCGCTATTGACGAGGGCTTATGTTTGTGTCCAACCCGCAGCGCATGGCCTGGGCCACCATGATCGGTGCGCTGATCATCTTCGTCCTGCTCTGCGCGGGCAGCGTCGGCTTTACCCATTGGTTGCTCTTCGATTCACCCACGCAACTGAACGCCACCCTGCACGTCGGGCAGGGCACGGTCGCCCTGGCCGAGCCTAATTCCACCGACCAGAAAGCAGTTCGCAGCTACACCAGCGTTGACGCCAACAACACCCTCACCACGGACAATCTGTCGCAGGGCTATATCGCCTTTTCCGACCCCTATTCAGGAGACATCATCGCCACCGTCACCCTGCGCAACGACAGCGTGGCGACCCTGCGCAGTGCCACGCGCCCCCGTTTCAGCCTCAGCGACAACCCTTACGTGATCCGCCTGGCGGGGGTAGTAGGTCGGCTGGAAGTGTGGGTCATCAGTGGCCTGGACCGCGATCTGCAGATCGAGATTGACGGTCCTTTGGGAACCACCCGCATTAGCGAGGGTGGCAACTTTCTGATCGAGAGTACCCCCGCCTATCTGCGCGTGACCTCGCGCGATGGCAGCGCCACCCTCATCAGCCGGGCGGGCACGGCCCAACATCTGGCCACTGGCACCGAAGGGGAAGTGCTGCCCGATTCCACCGAGATTCGCGTTGGCCCTGGCCCCATTGACCTGTTGCCGAACAGTACCTTCGGCCAGAACCAGGAGTGGCCCACCGAATGGGTATGCGCCCACACCCCTGATCCGGGTTTTCCCAACGCGCCCGGCGGCACCTACGACTTCCCCACCGTAGACGGGCGACCGACCATTCACATCAAGCGCCTGCATCCCAATCCTGGCCCAGCCAAGACAGGCTGCATTCAGGTGCTCGGCGAGGGATCGCAAGGGCTGGACGTGCGCGGCTACGAGACTCTGCGCCTGCGCGTGACCATGCGTGTGCAGCACCAGAGTCTGAGCGCCTGCGGCATCGCTGGCTCGGAATGCCCGGTGATGCTCAAACTGACCTATGTGGATCAGGACGGTAACGAGCGCGTGTGGTATCACGGCTTCTACACCGAATACTCGCCCGCAGCGGGGGGACGGCGCATCTGCGATTCCTGCTGGGAGCCACACGAGCAGATCAACAAAGATGCCTGGTATACCTACGAATCGGGCAATCTGTTCACCGACTGGCCAGAAGGCGAACGCCCCGGCATCATCCGTCAGGTCGAATTCTACGCTTCCGGGCACGAATACGAGGTCATGCTGGCCGAAGTCTCCCTGGTAGCGACGCTGCCGGAGACCCTGCTGGAGGGGTGAGCGCTAGGCCCGGCGTGCCTCGCGGCCCGGTGACGGCTATGCTATACTCATCGCGCCAATGACCGCCCGGCATGGTCCGTTCGGTTGCCCGATGTGCGGAGTGTGCTCATGACGCTCGATCGCGAGACCCTCAACTCGATCCTGCTGTATACCATCACCGCCAGCGGAGCCGTGATCGCCGCCATCTGGCTGGGACTGATCCTCTGGACCTGGCGCGACATCCGCCAGCGCTCGCGCGACCCCCTCGCCCAGGTCGCCGCCAGTCTGATGGTCGCCGTCCTGGGTCTCTTCGGCGTGATCATCTACATCCTGCTGCGCCCCCCCGAAACGCTCACCGAAGCCTATGAGCGTTCACTGGAAGAAGAAGCGCTGCTCCAGAACATCGAGGCCCGCCCGGTCTGCCCCGGCTGCGGACGTTCGGTCAAAGAGGCCTGGCAGGTCTGCCCCTACTGCCACACCAAGCTCAAGAAACCCTGCGTACATTGTGGAGAATTGCTGGAGCTACCCTGGAACCTCTGCCCTTATTGCGCGGGGAGCCAGGTCGCTACAGGCCAGACGGCCCCGGTCATCGCTCCGCCGGTCTACGCCCCCAGCGCGTCACCAGAGGACGCCGTCGAATTCGTCGAGGAGTGACCTCAGCGCAGGGACGCCCTCGCCCGCACCGCTTACATCAGCCACGACAGCAGCACGGTCAGCGTGACGATGCTGGCCAGAGTGCTCACCAGGATGGTGGCTGTCACCAGTTCGGCGTCGCTACCGAATTCGACCGCCAGCACACCTGTGATCACAGCGGTGGGCATCGCCGACTGCACAATGGCCACCTGGCGCGTCAGCCCGTCAATCTGCAGCAGCGCCGCCAACCCCACCGCGATCAGCGGGCCGATCAGCAGCCGCAGCGCCGACGCCAGCAGAATCGGCTGAATGCGCCCACGCACGGAAGCCCGCGAGAGCTGTATGCCCAGCACAGCCAGCATGGCCGGGATAGACGCATCGGCCATCAACCCAACTGCCCGTGTCACCGGTAGCGGTATATCTATGCCACCCAGGTTCACCGCCAGCCCGGCCAGCGCGGCGTAGACCAGCGGCACCCCAAAGACGTTGCGCAGTGCCAAACGGGCCGAAAGCCTGCCGAACGAGGCCAGAAAGACCCCCAGTGTGTAGGAGATCACCACCGTCGCGATGAAAAAGACCAGGGCGCGTTCCTCGCCGGCGCTGCCAAAGGCAAAGCGACTCAGCGGCAGGCCGTAATTGCCCGCGTTGATCAGCGTCGCGCTGAGGGTGAAGGCCGCCGCAGTGTGCCGGTCGAACCTGACCAAGCGCGCTACCAGCCAGGCCACCGCCGCCACCCCCACCGACATCACGATCGCCACGGCCACCAGTTGCCCAGCTTCGCTCCCGCTCAGGTCGGAATACGCCACGCCCCGGAAGATGAGAAAGGGCGTGAACACATACACCAGCAGGCGCGATAGCGCGCGGGGATCAATATCGAATCGGCGGTCGGCCACAAAGGCTACCGCCACTACCAAAAAGATCGGACTGACGATGTTATAGACGATTTCGGCCAGAGTGGACATCGGATCAGCACGGTTTGTCGTTTTCGCCCACCGTCAGCACTTTGAGGAAATTAGTCTGACTGCCAATTCCAAACGGCACGCCACCAATGATCACCATCAGGTCGCCCTGGGCTACCAGCCCTGCTTCACAAGCCGTCTTGACCACTACCGCGATCATCTCGTCTATGGTCTCGAACTCTGGCACCAGCACGGGCATCACACCCCACACCAGCGCCAGCCGACGATAGGTCAGCCTGTTCGGCGTCGCGGCCAGGATCGGTGTGCTGGGCCGCACACGGGCCACCCGTTGCGCGGTGTATCCCGACCACGTGCTGGCGACGATCAATTTCGCGTCCAGCATATCGGCGATGCGGCTGGTCACGTGACTGATGGCCGCCGCAATGGAACGCTGCCGTTCCATATGCAACCTGTCCAGATGTAGCTCGTCGCGATGCAGTTCACGATGTTCCGCCAGGTATTGCTCGGCGATCTGCGCGATACGCACCATCGTCTCGACTGCCTGCAAAGGGTATTTGCCCACCGCCGTTTCGCCGGAGAGCATCACCGCATCCGTCCCGTCGAAGATGGCATTGGCCACGTCAGTCGATTCGGCGCGGGTGGGACGCGGACTTTCGATCATGCTCTGCAACATCTGCGTGGCGGTGATCACCGGCTTGCCCACCTCGTTGCAGCGGCGGATGATGTTCTTCTGGTGTACAGGCACCCGCTCGGCGGGCGTCTCCACGCCCAGATCGCCCCGTGCCACCATGATTCCATCCGCCTGTTCCAGTATCGCCTCGAAGTTCGCCAGCGCCTCCGCCTTTTCGATCTTGGCGATCAGCGCTGCCTCGCCCTTCAAGTGACGCACCAGCCAGCGCAGCTCGCGGATATCGTCGGCAGTGCGCACGAACGACATGGCCAGGTAGTCTACCTGCTGCTCCAGGGCGAAGCGGATATGTTCGCGATCCTCATCGGTGATGGACGAGATGCTCAGCGACGAATCCGGCACGCTGACACCCTTGTGCGACGACAACATCCCTCCCAGGACGACCTCACACTGCACGTCCGCCCCGCGCCGCCCCGTCACCACGAACTCCAGTTGCCCGTCATCGAGCAGCAGGCGCTCCCCCACTTTCAGATCGTCCAGCACGAGCTGATGCGGCAGGGGAATGACGAAAGGCTGTTCTGGGTCGAGCGCTGCGCTGGCCGTCAACGTCACCTGATCACCGGCAGTGAGTTCGAGCGGTTCCTGCACCAGCGCCCCCAGGCGAATCTTGGGGCCAGGGATGTCGGCCAGGATCGCCACCACGCGCCCTTCTTCTTCGGCCACGCGGCGCACATTCTCGATGTTGCGGGCATGGGTTTCGTGGTCGCCGTGACTGAAGTTGATGCGTGCCACATCCATCCCCGCCCGCACCATGGCCCGCAGCATCCCGATGTCCTGCGACGCTGGCCCAATGGTCGCCACAATCTTGGTCCGCTTGTAATGCTCGCCCCCAAGCTGCATCTTCGCCTCCTTGCTCGCCCTCGCCCGAAATCCAAATGCCTGGGACAGACCATCCATCCCAGGCATTGTGTCCTACCTCTCAGCCGCCAACGGACTGGCGCTCGTTACAGACGACGCTTGATGTTGGGGAAAGCATTCTTGCCCGCGTACTCTGCCGCATCACCAAGCTGTTCCTCGATGCGCAGCAGTTGGTTGTACTTGGCCACGCGATCCGAGCGCGCCGGCGCGCCGGTCTTGATCTGCCCGGCGTTCATGGCCACCACCAGGTCGGCAATCGTGGCATCTTCGGTCTCACCGCTGCGATGACTCACCACCACCGTCCAGTTGTGAACCATGCTCAGGTGACTGGCGGCCATGGCCTCGGTCAGCGTGCCGATCTGATTGACCTTGCACAGCAACGAGTTGCACGCGCCCAGTTCGATCGCCTTCTTCACGCGCTCCGGATTGGTGACCAGCAGATCGTCGCCAACAAGCTGCACCTTGTCGCCTATGGCCTCGCGTAGCATCACCCAGTGATCCCAGTCGTTCTGGTCGAGACCGTCTTCCAGCGATACAATGGGGTAACGCTCCACCCAGTCGGCCCAGAAGGCTACCATTTCCTCACCGCTCAGGTTGCGCCCTTCCTTGGCCAGCACGTACTTGCCATCCTGATAGATTTCGCTGACCGCCGGGTCCAGCGCTAGCCAGACCTGCTCGCCGGGCTTGTAACCCGCCTTCTCGATGGCCTCTAGGATCACTTCAATCGCGCCCTCGTTGCTGGGCAGGCTGGGCGCGAAGCCACCCTCGTCACCCACTGTCGTGCGATAGCCCTTGCCAGCGAGTACCTTCTTCAGGCTCTGGTAAATCTCCGAGCACCAGCGCAGCGCCTCGCGGAAGCTCTCCGCGCCCACCGGCATGATCATGAATTCCTGGAAGTCCGTGCTATCCGCCGCGTGCTTGCCGCCGTTGAGGATATTCATCATCGGCACCGGCAACACATGGGCATAGGTGCCGCCCAGGTAGCGGTAGAGCGGCAGACCAACGCTGGCGGCTGCAGCCTTGGCCACTGCCAGCGACACACCCAGAATGGCATTCGCCCCCAGACGCCCTTTGTTCGGCGTGCCGTCGCGCGCGATCAGCATCTGGTCAATGCCCTTCTGATCGGTCGCGTCCCAACCGAGCAGTTCGTCGGCGATCACCGAATTGACGTTCTCCACCGCCTTCAGCACGCCCTTGCCACCGTAGCGGCTCTTGTCGCCGTCGCGCAGTTCGACAGCTTCGTGCTCGCCCGTGCTCGCCCCGCTGGGCACAATGGCGCGCCCTACGCTCTCATCGGCCAGCACCACTTCCACTTCGATAGTTGGGTTGCCACGCGAATCCAGCACTTCGCGCCCGACGATGGACTCGATCTGGCTGTAGGTCATGGTCTCACTCTCCTGAATGCAATCCACGACATGCCCAGAGCACACACCTGCGCCTGGCATGTGGCAGGAAACGAAAAGAACGGCGACAGGTGTCGCCCCTCGCTCTTAGCTCAGCTTGAGCAGCTTCATCAACTCGTCGTACTTGAGATGCTCGGCCACGATGGCCTGGAAACGGCTGAGTTTCTCCGGCTGCCCCAGGCTGGTACGTCCGAACAGATTCTCTACCTTCTCCACTGCTTCGAGCGTGTTGTCCGGCACCAGCAACACCGCTACGTTCAGCTCTTCGGCACGCTTG
>FWPU01008516.1_pt1 | contig 17413 bp, 18 predicted proteins | sample 2228361 | NCBI WGS metagenome assembly FWPU01 (sample SAMEA103939777, study PRJEB20133) | metagenome
CGGTGGCATACGGTTTTCGGGTGTTCTGTTCGGTCATGGCTCGGTAGTCTATCCCAAAAGCCAAATCGCGTCAAATTTTTAGACACGCTCTTAGAAGAGTATGAACGTGGCGACAGGCTCGCGCGCCCGCCCGTCGTCAAAAGGCGTTTTCCTGCTCTTCCTCTGCTGGCTCGCTGGCAAGGTCAGAACCGCTCCCACCGTCCCTGAGGGCAATGGTCAAAACAAAGAGCCGCCCCGATGCGTTAGGGCGGCTCTTTGTTTTTTCTACAGCGGACCGTTCAGCGATGACCCCGTGCTCACAACATAGGCACGGTTGTCCGTCGGATGAATGACAACAGCCGCCAACTGGTTAGGGAACGCGCCGGTCGGGATGGTGAACGTTTGGGGATTGGTGGACGGTATGTAAGGCGTCAATTCGTTGGCTGGAGCCAGTTGCCCGTTTGAGTTGAACCCTGCGACCGCCATTGGCGACAAAGAGGTTAATCCGAGCACCGTGTTCATCGCCGCTGACAAGGCGACCACGCCCCCCTCGCGCTCACGCTCTCAGTATTGCTGAAATAGTTTCCCCCACTCGGTCTTTTCCAGAAACTCCTTCGCCCGACCCGCCCCGGTTTTCGTCCAGAAGAAAACGTTGTGGTAAAGGTGTGACGCCCAGAACGACCAGACTTGGAGAACGGGTGTACGCAGCAGGAATTTCTCAAACGGCTTGAGCAAGCCGTGATAGATGGCTTTCTGCCCACGACTGGCGAAGGTGTCCCCAACTTGGTAGTGGAGGTTGACGCCGCTGATGTCTTCGCCAATGACCTCAATCTCCTTGGGGTCGCCAACGCCCAATCCGCGCTCGTGCGCGAGGCGGATGAACTTGAGGCTCATCGGGTCGAAGCCCATCATCTTCGCCGCAATCGCGTCAATTGCCACCTGGTCAGCCGATGCCAGCAAATAATTCGTGATGACCGGCTCCATCGCCCGTGGGCCGGGACCTTTGCCCGACACGCTGCCGTCCATGACCGCGAACAAGCCGGGATGAATCTCGCGCTGAATCGCCAGCAAGTCCACAAGCGTTTCGTGAATGACCGAGTGCGTGTAGTGGCGGTTCTCGCGCAGTAGTCCCCCGAAGGCGTTTTTCATCGCTCCCGTCGTCGAGGTAAAAACATGGGTCTTCATCGTGGGCATGTGCAGGGCGTTCTTCCCAATAAACAGCTTCGGAATCGTGATGCCTTCGGGGAACACTTTGTCGAGCACGAGCATCTCCGCTTGTGGCTGATAAATGACCCATTCCACCTGCGGCTCCCACAGCCAGACGAAATCGAAGCCATATTTCTGGGCGACGTTTGTGTGCTTGTTGGCTTTCGCGCCGACTTTGGCGTCCACGACCACCGTGCGGTTTTGCGCGGGGATGAGGCTGTTCAAATCGTAACCGTCTTCGAGCATCGTCTTGACGACGCCCTCTAACTGCCACGGTGTTGTAGAGCAGGCGGGGTAGAACTTGTCCCACGAGATGTTGATTTTGAGGATGGTCGGATTCTCCTTGGGCAAGATACGCTGATAGTTCAGCATCCGCATCAGACGGGCGTAATCTTCTAAAACCGTTTGCGGCGACGTTTTAACTACCGCCACCTTGCCCAGCGTGTAATCGCCGCGCACGGTGTCCATCTGCGTTGCAACGTCCGCGCCGCGCACCGTTGCATAACCGACTGCCATAAACTCTGCCTCCTTCAAATCACTTCAACGGGAAAGGCAACGATGAGAACCTCCAACGGCTGAAAGCGGTCTTTCAAACCCTCTTTGTAAGACGTGAGCCACTCGTCGGTTTCTTCTGTTTCGTAGGCATAAATGAGGGCAATGGTAATCTCATCACTGTAAACTTCGCCTGCATATCGCCACAATCCTTTGAGCGCCGTTTCCGACCGGCGCTGCATCAATGTAACGCCTTCAAAATGCTCCAACAACTCTGCTTCTGTTTGGATGAACTTCTCATCCTCAATGAGCTGTCCATCGTTGTAGGTCATTGGCAGATAGATTTCATAGCGACGCGCAGGTCTCATGGGGGGGCCGTTCGACAGACGCTGTGATAATTCCCTCCACTTCGTCTGTGCCTCTTCCTCCGTCAGCAACTCGTAATGAGCGCCCACTTCCTGCAACTTGCGAAACTGTTCTTCGGATAGGAAATAGACGGGACCTTTGACGACGTTGACAGAGTCTATCCGCATGAGTTCGCGCAATACAGACCACTTCTTATCAGAATTAATCTTGACCGCAATCATCACGACATCTCCTTCGGCACAACGCCCAATCCCGCTCCGTCCGGCAGCAGGAGTTTTCCTTCTTTCACCGTGACCCCTTCATACGGGTCGTTCGTAATCAGCAAATTCCCGTCCAAATCCGCGTAGTCCACCAGCGGACTCAGGTGCGCTGCCGCCGTGATAGCGACGGAGGATTCCACCATGCAGCCGAGCATGATTTTCATATCAAACGTCCGCGCCGCGTGAATCATCTTCAACGCCTCGCGCAACCCGCCGCACTTCATCAGTTTGATATTGATGCCGTCCGCGCAGCCGACGAGTCGCGGAATGTCGGCGGACGTGACACAACTTTCGTCCACGAAAATCGGCAGGGGACTGTTTTCTTTGACGAGACGCAAGCCCTCCAAATCATCGGGCGGCAAGGGCTGTTCTACAAATTCCACGTTGAAATCGGGCAAACGCTTCACCCAGCGCAGCGCGTCCTCGCGCGTCCAACCGGCGTTGGCGTCTACACGGATGACTTTATCGGTTGCCGCTCTCACGGTTTTGAGAATCTCTTCGTCGTGGGGCGTTCCCAATTTGATTTTCAGAACGGGGTATTCAGCGGCTTCGGCTATTTTTTCGGCGATGACTTCGAGGCGGTCAATGCCAATCGTGAAGGAGGTGACGGGGGTTTCATTTTTGTCCAGACCGAGAAGGGCGTACAGCGGCAGCCCAGCGCGCTTGCCCAAAGCGTCGTGCAACGCGACGTCCGCCGCCGCCTTCGCCGACGGATTGCGCGGCAGCCACTCGTTCATGCGCCGCACAGCGACCTCAATCGGCGGGTTCTCTTCAATGAGGGGGCGGAACGTCTCCAACGCCGCCAGCACGGTTTCAACGGTATCGCCGTAATAACTGGACGGCGACGCCTCCCCCACGCCGCCGTTCGCTTCCAGCAACACAATCGGTCGCACGCGCATCGCCTCCCCGCGCGCAATTTGGAAGGGATGACGGAGGGTGAGTTCAAAAGGACGGAGGCACAGGCTCATGGGGAAGGAGGGGGAAGAAGGGGGAAGGAAGAGAAAGGGAAGGGAAAATGCCCTTTACTATCCTTTCCTCTCCCTTCCCCTTCCTTTCTCGTCTTTACTTGCCGCCCGCAATCGCAGGCACGATGCTGACTTCATCGCCGTCTTTGAGGGGCGTATCCAAACCTTGCAGGAAGCGCACGTCCTCCTCGTTGGCGTAGATGTTGACGAAGCGGCGCAGTTGTCCGTCTTCGGAGCAGAGACGCTCCTTAATGCCGGGGAACTGGCGCTCCAAATCGTCCACGCACGCGCGGACGGTCGCGCCTTCGCATGTGACCTCTGCCTGATTGTTGGTCAGTTTTTGCAGCGGGGTCGGAATGCGCACTAAAATGCCCATATAGGGTAAACCTCCTTGAACCTCATGCGTGATGCGTCATGCATGACAACATATCACGAATCACGCATCACGTTTCACGCCCGAACGACCTTCTCAAACTCCGCAAAGTGCGGCTCTATCGTGATAGGCTTCCTCATCGAGCCGTTGAGTGCCTCTTGGGTTTTGAAGCCGCTGCCGGTGACGTAGGCGACGACCAATTCGTCCGCGTCAATTTTGCCCTGCGCCACCAACTTCTTCAAAACGCCGATGGTCACGCCGCCCGCGGTTTCAGTGTAAATGCCTTCCATCTCCGCGAGCAGATAAATGGCTTCTAAAATCTCCGTGTCGGAAACCATTTCAGCCGCGCCGCCGGTGGAGCGAATGGTGCTGAGCGCGTAGTAGCCGTCGGCGGGGTTGCCAATCGCCAGCGACTTCGCAATCGTATTCGGCTTAACGGGTTTCACGGCGTCCCAGCCGTTTTTGTAAGCCGTCGTCACGGGCGAGCAGCCGCCGGCTTGCGCGCCGGAAATCTTCGTATCTGCCTGCGCAATCAATCCAACTTTCACCAACTCCTGCAAGCCCTTGTAAATCTTCGTGAGCAAAGAGCCGGAGGCAATCGGCACGACCACGTGATCCGGCGCACGCCACCCCAATTGTTCGACGGTTTCAAACGCGAGCGTCTTGGAGCCTTCCGAGTAGTAAGGGCGAATGTTGACGTTGACGAACGCCCATCGGTAGCGGTCGGAAATCTCGCTGCACAGACGGTTCACGTCGTCGTAGTTGCCGTGCACGGCGATGACGCTGGGGCGGTAGACGAGCGACCCCGTGATTTTTGTCGGCTCCAAGTCGGCGGGGATGAAAACGTAGCACTTCAACCCCGCCCGCGCCGCGTGCGCCGCGACCGCGTTGGCGAGGTTGCCGGTGGACGCGCACGCCACCGTGTCGAACCCGAACTCCAGCGCCTTGCTCAACGCGACGGACACCACGCGGTCTTTGAACGACCACGACGGATTCGCTGTGTCGTTCTTGATGTAGAGGTTGTTCAACCCTAGATATTTGCCCAGTCGCTCGGCTTTGACCAACGGCGTGTAGCCCGCGTTGAGGTCGACGAGACGTTCCCCCTCTACGGGCAGCAATTCCTTGTAGCGCCAGATGCTGCACGGACCGGCGGCGATTTTCTCTCGCGTGATGGAGGCGGCGATGAGGTCGTAATTATAACTGACTTCGAGCGGACCGAAACAGAACTCGCAAACGTTAATCGGCTGAATTTCATAAATGCTGCCGCACTCGCGGCACTTGAGACCTTGAATCCGACCCATGATAACTCCTCACATCAGACATTCTTTAAAAGGGATTTTAATGGGTGGGTGGGGGTTTGTCAAGAGCGGCATTTGACAAGACGTTTGACCGCTTGTTATACTGTGCCCAAACGTTTGAGCCTATTCACGGAGGTTTTTATGATGCCTGTGCCATTCACTCTCGAACAACTCAACTCCTATCATCGTGACGGCTACATCGTGGTGGAAGACTTGGTCACGCCGGAAGAAGTCGCCGCGCTGCGGCATCGGATTTGGGATTACACGCATGGCGGGCGGGCGTGGGGCAATCTGAAAGTGCAAGTCGAACCGCGCGTGCAGCGGGGCGAACTGCGGGTGAAGCATCCCGGCGACGGTATCCGCAAGATTGACCTGCTGGTGCAGGAGGATGACCTGTTTCGGAAGTTGGGCTTGCACGAGAACATCGTGAGCATCATTGAGCAGATTCTGGGACCCGATATTAAGATGTTCCGCAACAGCCTTCTCCTCAAACCGCCAGAAGTCGGCTCGCAAAAGGGCTGGCATCAGGACTCGCCTTACTGGCCCATTGAGCCGATGGACTTGTGCTCCTGCTGGTTTCCGCTGGACGACGCCACCTTGGAAAACGGCTGCATGTGGGCGATTCCCGGCTGGCACAAAAAAGGTCCGCTGCCGCACGTTCACGTCACCGATGATTACGTGATTGACGAGAGCGCATACGACGATGCGCTGGGCGTGGCGATCCCTATGCGCGCCGGCAGCGGGCTGTTCTTCCACTCGCTGCTGCCGCACTACACCGCCCCCAACCGCTCCGACAAATGGCGGCGGGCGATTGCGCTGTCTTACATGTCCGCCAAGTCGCGCTACACAGGACCGGGCGAAAGCCCGGAGTATTTTCACGTCAAAGGCAACACCTATCCGGGCTGCGTGCGGTGATTCTATCCGCGAATCTACACGAATGAGCGCGAATGAATTGAATTTGAATTCGTGAAGATTCGCGTCCATTCGTGGATAGTCTCTTCGGAGGTCGGAAAATGAAGTTGACGGATTTGGTGGGCAGGCGAGTTCGGGTCTGGACGCTTGCTGGCTTTGACGAACACTGGGACGACGGGCGACTTGAGGACATAGATGGCGAATGGGTGCGCCTCAAAACCAATGATGGGAGAACGTTGCTTTTCCCGACGCAAAACGTGCGATTGATTAAGACGTTAGATAAGGACGAGGAGTGAACCATGAAAACCGCTTTGCACAGCGTCAGTTACGCGGGCGTCTGGACGGGGCAGACAATGCTGCCCGTCGAGAAGGTGATTGAGAAAGCCGCCGCGTTCGGCTACGATGGCGTGATGCTGGTGGCGAAACGCCCGCACGCTTCGCTGCTGGACGTGGACGCAGAGGCGCGGAAACGCTTGCACGGTCTGATGGAAGAGAAAGGCATCGCGCTCGCGTGCATTGCGGGTTACAACGATTTCTGTGGGGGGAGCGACACGCCCGACGTGCCTTACCGCGAGATGCAGATTCTTTACATCACGGAATTGGCGCGGCTTGCCCGCGATTTGGGCGGCGACAAGGTGCGCGTGTTCACGGGGTTTGAGCGACCGACTGTTTCTTTCGACCAGCAGTGGGCGTGGTGCGTGCAGGGACTGAAGGAATCGGCGCGGCGGGCAGCGGAGTTCGGCGTGACGCTCTGCGTGCAGAACCACCACGACATCGCCGCGCACTACGAGAGCCTATTTGATTTGCTCACCGAGATTGACGAACCGAACTGCAAAGCCGCCTTCGACGCGTGGTCGCCCGCGCTGCACGGAACGGACTTGGTCGCCGCCGTGAAAAAGATGGCGCCCTTCATCGCCCACACCACCCGCTGGTCAACGCAACGTTGCAGGCGCAAATCGTGTATCGTGAAAAAGATGGCGCCCTTCATCGCCCACACCACCGTCGCCGACTACATGCGCCGCCCGCGCTTCAAGTATCATCCCCGCCTCGTCAATTACGAACGCGAGATGGACGTCATCCGCGCCGTGCCGATGGGCGAGGGCTTCATTGACTACCGCGCCTTCTTCGCTGCGCTGGAAGAGGTGGGCTACGTGGGCTACGTGGGCTATGAAATGTGCTCCGTGCTGGAAGGCGGAGGGAGCGAAGAAAGCCTTGACCGGTGCGCGCAGAAGTTTGTCGCGTGGATGAAGGAACAAGGGTTGAATCAGTAACATGGAAACAAAACGCGAAGACGCTAAGGCGCAAAGACGCAGCGGTGCAGAAACGACAAACTATCCGCGAATAACGCGAATCTTCACGAATGAATTTGAAGTCAATTCGCGTTTGTTCGCGTAGATGCGCGGATGAGAAACATAAGGTGACTCAGATGATGAAAGACTTGCTTTACAAAGATGAGGTGTATGCTGTGGTCGGGACAGCGATGGAAGTTTATAACGTGCTGGGCACTGGCTTCCTTGAACCTGTGTATCAGAAAGCCCTTGAGGTCGAACTGGCGGGGCGCAACATTCCGTTTGATGCACAGAAGGAACTGTTCATCTCCTACAAGGGACATAAACTTGATGCGACCTACATTCCCGACTTCATCGTCTATGGCAAAGTCATCGTTGAAATCAAAGCCCTTGACCGACTGACCTCACACGAGGAAGCGCAATTACTGAACTACCTCAAGGCAACGGGTCTGGAAGTAGGCGTTCTCATCAACTTCGGCTCTGACCGCAAACTGGAATGGAAACGCATGGTGTTGACAAAGAAGTAATCCACGAATAACGCGAATCTACACGAATGGATGAACCTTGAAATTGACTCTCCAGTGACCCGCCAAATTGAATTCTGCCCCAACGTCAGATGCGGCAGTTCAGTTGGCTGGTAGACTTCTACTACCGCGATTCGGCTTACTACGCGCGCGGGGCGTGGCGCGGGACGTGGGCGCAGGAGGGTGAAGGTATTTGCGACGAGTTGCTGCGAGTGGCAGCATGGTGTTGCTGGTTTGCGTATCTTCGGCGAGAACGGTGAAATCTGGGCGGACGACCCGTCTCGCCGCCATCCGCGAAGACCGCGAGACGCTGGTGCCCGAAGCGATGGAGGCGTTGAAGATTCTCAATAGCCTTCACTGGCACGGCTGGAATCACGCGAGCAAATTCAAAGCGTGGGCGGAAGAGTTTGAGTTGCCGTCGTCGGTGGAAGAATCAAAAGCGCAAGGCTGGAACGGCGACGAGTGGATGGCGAAGTTGGTCGGCATCGTGAAGACCCCGACGCGCCGGCTGGATGCACCATTCGTCAGACTGGAGTGCGGCAGCCACAGGGTACGGTGGAGTGGAAGATAGGATAAGAGTAATGGCAGTCTTTACAAACCGCTGACCTTCTGCTATAATTCCCGTTGACAAAGGGCGGTTAGCTCAGTTGGTTAGAGCACCAGCTCGACAAGCTGGGGGTCGCAGGTTCGAGTCCCGCACCGCCCACCAGACGGCAAGGGGAAGGAAGGGGAAATAAGGGGAAATAAGGGGAAAGATAGATATTCCCCTTCTTTCCTCTTCTTTCCTCTTGCTTTCCTTTACTTCCCCTTCTAATGGGAAACAGGAAACATGAGGTCCACACGAACGCGATTTGCGTAGAGGGAAAATGTGAGGAGCCAAGACGGTTGCGCTCTTCGCGTTTTGCTTCGCGTCGGTCGCGGGGTGGGTCGTGTTTCCTGTTTTTGTTTTTGTCCGGGGAAGCAAGGGGAAGTAGGGGAAATAAGGGGAGATGAAAGTCCCCTTACTTCCGCTACAAATTACTTCCCCTTCTGAGAGTGTGATGCGTCATGGGTGACATCGTGCTGAAGTTTCCAGACGGTTCGGAGCGTTCGTTTCCGAGCGGCGTGACGGCGCAGGAGGTTGCTGAGTCTCTCGGTCCGCCCATAGCCCGAGAGGCGTTGGCGGCGATGGTGGACGGGCAGGTTGTGGACTTAAGCCGTCCCCTCACGCAGAGCGCGGATTTCCGCATTCTGACCTGGCAGGATCCCGAAGGTCGCTATGTTTACCGTCACAGCACGGCGCACGTCATGGCGCAGGCGGTGCAGCGACTTTTCCCCGAATCGAAAGTGACCATCGGTCCGCCGACGGAGGACGGGCAGGGCTACTACTACGACTTCGACGTGCCGCGCCCGTTCACGCCCGAAGACCTTGAGAAGATTGAGCAGGTTATGCGCGACATCATCGCGGAAGACCAGAAGTTCATCCGCGAAGAGGTCAGCCGCGAGCAGGCGCGGGCGGAGTTCGAGAAGTTAGGCGAGTCCTACAAGTTGGAGATTTTGGACGCCATCCCCGAAGGCGAGACCGTGAGTTTGTATCGTAACGACGGCAAGTGGGTTGACCTCTGCCGTGGTCCGCATGTGCCCAGCACGGGCATCATCAAAGCCGTCAAACTCACCAGCACCGGCGGCGCGTACTGGCGGGGCGATGAGAAGAACAAAATGCTCCAGCGCATTTACGGCACGTCGTTCGCCAGCCAGCAGGAGTTGGACGCATACCTGCACAAGTTGGAGGAAGCCAAGCGGCGTGACCACCGGCGATTGGGACGGGAACTGAACCTGTTCATGTTCCACGAGCACGCGCCCGCGTCGCCGTTTTTCTTCCCGCACGGCGCGTTCATTTACAACGCGCTGGTCGACTATGTGCGCGGGCTTTACAAAAAGTACGGCTATGAGGAAGTCATCACGCCGCAGATTTTTCTGGCGGACTTGTGGAAGATTTCAGGACATTACTATCATTTCTGGGATGAAATGTTCTCTCTCTCGGTGGACGAGCGCGAGTACGGCGTGAAGGCGATGAACTGCCCCAGCCACTGCCTGATGTATGCGGCATCGCTGCACTCCTACCGGGAGTTGCCGATTCGCTACGCCGATTTTTGCCGTTTGCACCGCTACGAGCGTTCGGGCGTGACGGCGGGGCTGACCCGCGTGCGCAGTTTTTCGCAGGACGACGCGCACATCTTCTGCCGCCCGGAGCAGATTGAGGACGAGATACACAACTTCGTCGAGATGCTGACCGAGACTTACAAAATGCTGGGCTTTGAGGAGATTCAGATTTACCTCTCCACCCGCCCCGACCACCGCGCGGGCACGGACGACATCTGGGACCACGCGGAAGCGACGCTGGCGGAGGTGCTGAAGTCGCAGAAGATTGACTACGACATCCGACCGGGCGAGGGCGCGTTCTATGGACCGAAGATTGACTTCATCGTGAACGACGCGCTGGGGCGTCCGTGGCAGTTGGGCACGGCGCAATTGGACTTCAACATGCCGAATCAATTCGGACTGGAGTTCGTCAGCGAAGTGGGGACTCACGAGCGTCCCGTGATGATTCACCGGGCGATGTTGGGGTCATTGGAGCGGTTCATGGGAATACTGATTGAGCACTGCGCGGGCGCGTTTCCGACGTGGCTCGCGCCAGTGCAGGTGGCGATCCTGCCGATTGCTGACCGTCACAACGATTACGCTTTCAAACTGGCATCAGATTTGCGGAACAAAAACTTGCGCGTCACTGTCAATACGGACAGCGCGAAGACCGGCGCGAAAGTGGCGGAAGCCGAGGCGCAGAAGATTCCGTATATGCTGATCGTGGGCGACCGCGAGGTGTCGAATGAAAGCGTCTCCGTGCGGCAGCGCGGGCGCAAGGATTTGGGGAGCATGAAGGTCGCAGAGTTCGAGGCGCGGATTTTGGCGGAGGTGGCGACAAAATCTGTTTGACTTCGCTCCCCAAATTTGTTACCATAATCAGTTGTCAGCCTCAGCCGACGCGCTCAGGAAATGAGGTGGATGACGAGAAGAGAGTCCGCTTCCCGTCACTCACGGATTCACTTGAGCGGCTCAACTCTTCGGAGGGGTGTATACGCTACCAGACAGACAGTATCGGGTTAATGAGCGCATTCGTGTGCCGGAAGTGAGAGTTATTGACGAGGTGGGGCAGCAGTTGGGCATCATGTCGCCGCGCCGCGCGCTGGACATTGCCCGCGAGCGGGGGTTAGACCTCATCGAAGTCGCTCCACAGGCGCACCCGCCCGTGTGCCGTATCATGGACTACGGCAAGTGGAAGTATGAACAAAGCAAGCGGGAAAAGGAGGCACACAGAAAACAGGCGCACCGCGATTTGAAGACCATCAAACTGCACCCCGACACGGGCGAACATGATTTGCAGACCATGATTCGCCACGCGACGGACTTTTTACAGAAGGGGCACAAAGTCCGCCTGCAATGCCAGTTTCGCGGGCGCGAGATGGCGCACACGGAGTTGGGGCAACAACGCTTGGAGCGCATCGCCCAAGCCGTCTCAGAAATCGGGCAGGTCGAAAGCCATCCCTCCCTGCAGGGCAGACAGATGAGCATGACTCTCGCGCCCCGACCGGAGAAACCGAAGCCGAAACCGAAGCAGGACGCGAAACCCGCAGAGGTTTGACAACGTGAAGCGTGAAAAGTGAACGTGATGTGTAGGTTCACGTTTCACGCTTCGCGCATCACGTTTCAGGAGTGTTTGAGTTGCCAAAGATGAAGACGCGCAAATCCGCCGCGAAACGTTTGAAGGTGACGGGCACGGGCAAATATGTGCGGCGGAAATGTTTTAAGAGTCACCTTCTCACGCGCAGCAAAAACGCCAAGCGCAAACGTCGCCTGAGCCAGCAGGTCGTCGTCTCGTCGGCGAACGTTGAACACGTCGAGCGCATGACGCCGTATTTGAAGTAACGACGTATGGGAGCGTGGGAGTGTGGGAGTGTGGGAGATGCAAGTTTCCCCCATACCCCCATACTCCCATACTCCCACACGGTCTTTTGGAGGTATTACATTGCCGCGAGCAAAACGGCACGAGCAACGCCGTCACAAGAAAATTCTCAAACAAGCCAAAGGCTACTACGGGCGGAAACATGCCTGGTTCAGGACCGCGAACGAAGCGGTCATGCACGCGGGGCTTTACGCCTACCGCGACCGCCACACCCGCAAGCGTGATTTCCGCCGTCTGTGGATTACGCGCATTAACGCCGCCGTCCGCGAGCACGGGCTGTCTTACAGCCGCTTCATCGCGGGCTTGACCAAAGCCGGCGTGGAAGTGGACCGCAAAATGCTGGCGGATTTAGCCGTCAACGATGCCGTCGCCTTTGCGAAGTTGGTGCAGGTCGCCCAAGGACAATGAACGACGGAGTGGTGGAGTGATGGAGTGATGGAGTAGGGGAGTAAGGGAGTTCTGTAATTCAACACTCCATTGCTCCACTACTCCATTTCTCCAATACTCCATGTTGTTGAAAGGCTGTGACGAAGGAAAGTAAGCCGCGCAGGAGTCTCAGAGAGAAGATGCCAGGCGGGACAAAGAAGAGATGTCTCTCCGGGGAATTGAAACAAACAAACAGAGAGAAGACGCCGCAGGCTGAGAGCATCTTTGACACACCGCGCGGCTGAAGTTCCCTTCTGAGCCGCAGGCTGAACCACGAGAGTCAATGAGTCAATGGGTCAGCGGGTTCATGACCCCATTGACCCATTGACTCATTGACTCTTCCAGTAGGTCTTGCCGGTGTGCGCCGCCGTTATCGGGCGCGCGGGTTCGCTGAAAAGCAGACCTGACGGAGAGGTTCGACATTTGTCGAGCAATCAGGGTGGTAACGCGGAAGCCCAGACGCTTTCGTCCCTGCGGGGAGAAGCGTGTGGGCGTTTTATTTGAGTCAATGGGTCAATGAGTTAACGAGTTCATGACCCCATTGACCCATTGACTCATTCACTCGTTGACCATGCGAGAACAACTGCTGCAAATCCAATCGGAAGCCCGCGAGCGAGCGGCGGCGGCGCAGTCGTCGGCGGAGTTAGAGGAATTGCGCCGCGCCTACTTGGGGCGCAATGGGTCGCTGAATCAGATTCTGCGCGGCATGGGCAAACTGCCGCCCGAAGAGCGTCCTGCCGCTGGCAAACTGGCGAACGAGACCAAAGAACTCATCGAGCAACTTCTTGCGCAGCGCGCCGTCGACATCGTGGCGAAAGAGCAGGAGATGAAACTCGCCGCCGAGTGCATTGACGTAACATTGCCCGGTCGCGGGGGGAGCATCGGTAAGAAGCATCCACTCACGCTGGTCACGGAGGAAATCTGCGAGATTTTCACCGGGCTGGGCTTTGAGGTCGTCGAGGGTCCTGAAGTCGAAACCGAGTGGTACAACTTCATCGCGCTGAACATTCCTCCTGACCATCCTGCTCGCGATGAGCAGGATACGTTTTACTTCAGCGACGACGTGCTGCTGCGCACGCACACCTCGCCTGTGCAGATTCGGACGATGGAAAAACGTCAGCCGCCGGTGCGCATCGTCGTGCCCGGTCGCGTATATCGCCGCGACCCGTTTGACGCCACCCACTCCCCCATTTTCCATCAGGTCGAGGGCTTGCTCGTGGACGAGGACACGACGTTCGCCGATTTGAAAGGTACGCTCACCGTCTTCGTGCAGCGGATGTTCGGCGAGAACGTGCGCACGCGGTTTCGCCCCAGTTACTTCCCGTTCACCGAACCGAGCGCGGAGGTGGACATCAGTTGTCTCTTCTGCGGCGGTGATGGATGTAACGTCTGCAAGCAGTCAGGCTGGATCGAAATTTTAGGCAGCGGCATGGTGCATCCCAACGTCCTGCGCAACGTGGGCTACGACCCCGAAAAGGTGCAAGGCTTCGCCTTCGGCATGGGGATTGACCGCATCGCCATTCTGAAATATCAGGTCAACGATATTCGATTATTCTTCGAGAACGATTTGAGGTTCGTGAGGCAGTTCGAGTAAGTAGGTTTGAGCTTCGAATTTCGAGTTTTGAGTTGACTGTTGCGACTCAAAACTCAAAACTCAAAATTATGCTTGTTCCACTCTCTTGGCTTCGAGACTACGTAAAGACCGACCTGTCTGCCGCTGACATCGCTCACGTTTTGATGCGGGGCGGATTTGAGGTCGAAGGCATCGCAGGCGAAGGCGATGACGCGGTGCTGGACTTGAAGATTACGGCGAATCGCGGGGATTGCCTTTCGATGCTGGGCATCGCCCGCGAGGTCGCCGCGCTGACGGGCGCGGAGTTCGTCCCGCCGACGATTGCGGTGAAGGAAAGCGACACGAACGTTCTCGACTGCGTGACCGTTGAAATCATGGACGCCGACCTGTGCCCGCGCTACTCGGCGCGGCTCGTCCGGGGGGTCGTCGTCGCCGACTCTCCCGCGTGGCTGCGCAAGCGGCTGCAAGCGGCGGGACTGCCCGTCATCAACAACGTTGTAGACATTACGAACTACGTGATGTGGGAGTTGGGGCAGCCGCTGCACGCCTTTGACTTCCGCAAGTTAGTAGCCGCGCAATCCATTGCGCGTATCATCATCCGCCGCGCTCAAGCGGGCGAGCGCCTCGTTACCATTGACCACGTTGAACGCGAACTCAATGAGGAGATGCTGGTCATCGCCGACGCCGAACGCCCTGTCGCGCTGGCGGGTGTGATGGGCGGAGTGGACACGGAAATCAGCGTCAACACGGTGGACGTGCTCATCGAGTCCGCCCACTTCGACCCCGCGAACAACCGCCGCACGTCGAAGGCGCTCAGCCTGCCGTCGGAATCATCCTACCGCTTCCAGCGTCGCGTTGACCCGTCGGGCACGGTGCGCGCCGCCGACCGCGCCGCGCAACTCATGGCTGACCTCTGTGGCGGCAACATCGCGCGCGGCGTGGTGGACGTTTACCCTAAACCGCACGAACCCGTGCGCCTCACCTTTCGCCCCGAACGGGCGAACAAACTCTTGGGCACGCAACTGAGCGCGGAAGCAATGACGACGCTGCTCACTCGACTTGGCTTTGAGATATCACAGACGCAAGACGCAACATGCAAGACGCAATACGAAGTCGTCGTTCCCATTGCGCGCGGCGACGTCACGCAGGAAGCCGACCTGATTGAAGAAATCGCCCGGCTGCACGGCTATGACAACATTCCGACGACCATTCCGCCCGACGTTGCGCCGCACGCGGGCGAAGGCGCATCGCGCAAATTAGAACGTCGCGCCAAAGACATTCTGCTGCGCTGCGGATTGACGGAAGTGCAGACGTTCAGCCTGACAAGACCGGCGAACGTAGCGCGAGCGGGATTGGACACATCAACACCGGCGTTGACGTTGCGCAACCCGTTGAGCGAAGACTGGACGACGCTGCGCACAACGCTTGTGCCCAGTTTGCTGGAGGTTCTTTCGCGCAACGCCCGCAATGGCGTGCGGGACGTGAGCATTTTTGAACTCGGCAGAGCCTACCTGCCGCGAACCGGGGAGTGTAGCGCTCCCGCCGAACGCTTTCCCATGTCTCGGCTCGGCGAGAGCCGCGCCCTCCCCGAAGAACGCCGCCTGCTCGCTCTGGCGATGATGGGTCGCCGCTGGGGGGAGGCGTGGAACGTGGACAAAACCACCAACGCCGTTGACTTCTACGCGCTCAAATCGGCGGTGGAAGAGTTGTTGAACGGATTGCACGTCGCGGACTTCTCATTCCAGCGCGGGCGGCATCCGAGTCTGCACCCCGGTCGCACGGCGGAGGTGAGGGTCGCGGGACAACCGGCAGGCGTTTTGGGAGAACTTCATCCCACCGTGCAGGAGGCTTACGACCTTCCGCAGCGAACTTATATGGCAGAGTTGAACTTTGACTGGATGGCGCAGCACGTCGTCACGGCGCGGCAGTATCAGCCCTTACCGATTCACCCGCCCGTCGAGCGCGACGTGGCGTTGGTGGTCAAAGACGACGTGACGTCGCAATCCGTCGTCAACGTCATGCTGGAAGTCGGTGTGCCGCTGTTGCATAATGTTCAACTCTTCGACGTTTACGCGGGTGCGCCGATTCCAGAGGGTCACAAAAACCTCGCCTACTCGCTGTCGTTCCGCGCCGACCGCACGCTGACAGCGGAGGAAGTCGAGGAAACCTTGCGGCGCATCAAGCAGGCACTCAGGGAGCAGGTGGGAGCAAACATTCGGGAGTAAACAATGGAGTGATGGAGTGATGGAGTATTGGAGTTCACATCAACGCTCCAACACTCGAATCTTCTATCACTCCAAAGGGAGGAAATATGATTCGCGTCGGTCTCGTAGATTTCGACACCTCGCACGTGGTTGCGTTCACGCAGCGGTTGAATCACGTGGGCGTTGCTGAAGACCAGTGGGTCAACGGCGCAAAGGTTGTGATGGGTTGTCCTGGCACGTCGGACATCAGCCCGGAGCGCATCCCCGGATACGTCGCGCAACTCAAAGAGTATGGCGTGGAAATTGTGGACAAGCCGGAGGACATGATTGGAAAGATTGACGCCGTGTGCATCGAGTCGCAAGGCGGCACGCCGCACCTGCAACGCGCCAAGCCGTTCATCGAGGCGGGGCTGCCCGTCTTCGTGGACAAGCCGTTCACCTGTTCACTCGCGGACGCGAAGACGCTGTTTGAACTGGCAGCGAAAAACAACGTTCCGCTGTTCTCGTCGTCGTCGCTGCGCTACGCCTTAGAAGTGCAGGAGGTCAAAGCGCAGGAAGCCGAACTCGGCAAAGTCATCGGCGCAGACGCTTACAGCCCGGCGTCCTTGCATCCCCTGAACCCCGGCTTGTTCCACTATGGCATTCACGGCGTTGAGACGCTGTTCGCCCTCATGGGCCCAGGCTGTCAGGCGGTGCAGTGTGTGGACACGGAGGGCACGACGGTGGTGACGGGCTTGTGGAAGGATGGGCGCATCGGCACGATGCGCGGCACGCGCAAAGGCGCGCACAGTTACGGCTTCACCGCCTTCTGTGAAAAGCGCGTCGTCGTCAAACCCATCAACGCCGCTTACATCTACCGCGAGCTGCTCAAGGTCATCGTGAAGATGTTTGAGACGAAACGCGCCCCGCTCGACCCGCAGGAAACCATCGAAATCGTCGCCTTCATCGAATCAGCAATCGAATCGGCGAACAATCATGGGGGACGGATTACCCTGAAGGTGTAAAGCTACTCAGCCGTTGCACATTTTCCGCCAACGAAGGGTGTAGGGGCGAAGCACTTTTCTGGACGTTCCCAGAACGTCCAGAAAAGTGCTTCGCCCCTACAGACGGCACGGACGGTGCACCCGCACGGCACGTAACATGGTTCGTTGGGGGCAATCGTCCAGAATTTCAAATCCGTTTCCACACGCAAGGTCAATCAACTGCACAGCAGACAGGGCGTTCCGTTGTGGCAACGCAATTACTACGAGCATATCATCCGAGATGAACGGTCGCTGGAGATGATTCGACAATACATCGCTGAGAACCCTTCGCATTGGACGGAAGATGAGAACCATCCAGATCACATCATCGTTCGGCGAGCGAAACGGACGTAGGGGCTCTCTCTCACCCTGACGAATCGTCAGGGGAATGGCGTTTGTCTAAACTCGAGTTATTACGGGGGCATGGGTTATTCAGGCAGTAGTGTTCCGTCAAGGGAGGATTGACCGGTGGGAGAGTGAGGCTCCTGCCGAACTCCCTCGGCGCGGCGGGAGCCTTGCCCTCC
>FWPU01001705.1_pt1 | contig 17412 bp, 16 predicted proteins | sample 2228361 | NCBI WGS metagenome assembly FWPU01 (sample SAMEA103939777, study PRJEB20133) | metagenome
CGCCGGGCCTCCCAGAAGACCAGGCCGTCCAGGAAGAGGTTGGAAGCCGGGCCGGCCTGGTGCAGGTCCACATAGCCGCGCCCGCCGTGGTCGGCGGCCAGGTGGAAGACGATCTCTATCCCCTGCATCGCGGCGCGGGTGACTCCCGGTTCTCGCAGGTCGGCCTGGATGAACTCCACGCTGCCCTTCGCCAGGTGGTGCTGGATGTTCTCCAGTTTTCCGCTGGAGAGGTCATCCACGATACGCACCCGGGCCCCACGCTCCACCAGTGCATCGGTGAGATGGGAGCCGATGAAGGAGGCGCCACCGGTCACCAGGACACGACGGTTTTGCCAGAATGACATCTTTGCCTCCTGTGATGAGAGTTATTCCCCCAGAATGCGTCGGTAAAACTCCTCCAGTTGGTCCACCAGGCGGGACCAGTTGAGCGCTGTCTCTGCGGTCCGCCGAGCGTTCTGACCAAGTTCCTCCCGGAGGGTCTTGTCAGTTAGCAGTCGGTTCAATACCTCAGCAAACTCTTCATCCCGAGCCAACAAACCTACACGATAAGTTTTCATAATCATCGGGACATCGCCAACCGGACTGGCAACAGTAGGGCGGCCGGCGGCCATGTAGAACATAAACTTGCCTGGGGACCGACCACGGTTTGCTGCCCGGTCACTCAAGGGTAAGCACATAACATCCGCACATGCCAGATACCAGCTCAGTCCCTCTTCGGGAACAAAATCCGTTTGCCAGAGGCGATCCGCAATACCGAAATGATTAGCCTGCTCCAGCACTCGTTGGTTCTTCGGACCAATGACCATCAACCAAACACCAGGGAGCTGCCGAATGGCTGGCATTATGATTTCCATATCTCCCTGCCCCATCCCGAAGAAACCAACAATTTTACGGTCCTGCGGAATCCCCAGCCGTTGTCTGGCCTCCGCAACGGGAATGGGGCGGATCAAATCCGGCGCACTCCCATTGGGGATGTAAACGACTCTATCCGGCGAACATCCCGCATCCAGAGCGCGTTGATAAAGGGCTGTGCTTCCAGTAACAACTCCGTTGGCCAGAAGTTTGGATTTAATTTCCCACCATTCTTCAAATTTACCTACAGCCGGAACACGGCGTTTGGGGACATCGTTGATACCACCTGGGCCGCCCCACCAATCGGTCCAATCGGCGATCAGGGTCGCTCCGCGCAAACGACCAACCAGGCCAGCAAACGTAGCGTTGGGTTTGTGGTCAAACATATGGATAATATCATAGCGATGTAGCAGCGAGTGAAAACAACGAAGCAAATTGTCCAGGGGGCCATATCCTTCACCGCTGTAATCCTGCCCAAAGTTAGGCATCTCGCCTATATGGACACCATCAGCAATTGACCAGACCGGTTTCCAGCGGTGCTGACGAGATACGGTTAACAGAGTAACAGAGTATCTCCGCTGGACAAGCACTCTGGCAATATGAAAAGCCCTCTGATAAGTACCCAAATAGCGGTAATTGTGATTTAAAAATAACAGACGCATTGATTCTCCCTCTCACCGATCATACTGATGTTGCAAGTAAAGCACCATTATGAAACCCACCTATGCATTCCGATCCCCGCCCTTTTAAATAATCCATCACTGTAATTCGCAAACCGTCATCAAGATTGTATCTCGGTTCCCATCCAAGTTCCCTTCTTGCCTTTGAAATATCAAGACAATAGCGTATCTGTTCCCCAGGGCGATCTGGATGGTAGATCGGTTTTGCTTCTACTCCCAAGATTTCAGCAATTTTTCGGTACACATCATTCAACGTCGTTTCAATACCCGTACCAATATTGAACACCGGGTAGGGATGATCGGCAGGTGCACCCAGTGCAAGCAGATTAGCCTGCACAACATCTTCAATAAAGACGTAGTCTCGCGTCTTGGTGCCGTCTCCCCACATCTCTGCCTGTTGTCCAGATGACAACTTTCGTATATAGTCAGCCATTGCACCGGTTACCTGTCTCGGGCCATACACTGCAGCGTACCGAAGCACCACATAGGGGAGATGATAGGTCTTGTAATAAAATTTCAAGTAATTCTCTATTGCGTGCTTTGCAACCACATAGGGCGACACAGGATCCACAGGGTATTCTTCTTTGGCCGGCAAGAAAGGCGTGTTTCCATAAAGGAACCCCGATGAGGCAAAAATAATCTTCTGCACACCGATCTCTTTGGCCTTTTGGAGCATCCGCAATGTGCCGATGAGAACATCTATGTCAAGCAATGGATTCTCTACCGACCGGGGTACAAGCACAAAAAAGGCAAAGTGATAAATCACATCTGGTCTTTCGCTTTCAATAATGGACTCTACAGACGGATCCGCCAGGTTTGTATGATAAAATTTGGCTTTAGGGTTCAGATTTTCCTTGCGTCCTGTGGAGAGGTTGTCTATTACCGTAACAAAACCGCCCCAGTCAATCAGCGTGCCCACAGTGTGCGATCCGATAAAGCCAGCGCCTCCGGTCACGAGAAACTTTTTCCCTTTTACAACTTCGCATCCTACCATCGTTTCCGGCCCCTTGATGAACAGATCGGTGGGACAAACAGATCGGTGGGACAAAATGATACACTGCCCTTACGCCTTCTGTACTTTCTCTTCAGGAAGGGCAAGAAGGTAAAGATCAATGCCCGATTCTAATGAGACTTCATGGAGATGGTATCCCAGATCCTGCAGGAAAGCTCTCACCTCATAAGGCGAATAGCCAAATGCTTTGTATGAGCTCTCACGCTCCTCATACAGGATTATCGGTCGATCCCGGCAGAGGGTCTCCTTTCCTCCGATGAAAGCCAACATCTCAGCGCCTTCGATGTCCACCTTCATCAAGCCGAGCCGGCTTTCCGGATGTTGGGCCATAAACTCATCTATGCTGACTGCTGGCACCTCGCACGATTCAGTGAGGTGAGACAAGTATGGGCGAAGGGAGCCAAAGACGATCCCCTGAGTGCTCAGATAAAGTTTCATCTGACCGCTCTGATCTGTTACAGCCCACGGAAGCGCGATAAGATTGTCCAAAGCATTCAACATCGCGTTTTGCTGCAGATACTGAAAAGCCAGCGGGTTTGGCTCAAAAGCAAAAACTCTGCCATCCTTGTTCCGAAGATGCCATGCCGCCATTATCGCGTAATACCCCACATTGGCACCAATGTCCATTACGCAATCAGTTGCTTGAAGCCGATTTAGATATTTCAAAAAAATTTCTGTTGTCCGGTGCTCGTACTTGCCAATTAAATACGGCAGGAGCAAGTGACCCGCATTATCATCACCGACCCACATCCGACCCCCGTTGGGTAATCGCATCGTCACCGGATGACGCGACCCGCACAAGCGCACGGTCCACAGGGCCAGCAAGCCCTTTCCTTTGAAGTACGGCAAATATGAAAGTGCATCCAGAATCCTCGAGCCAGCCCAGGCAACCCGGTCCATGCTATTCCTCCGAGAACTCGCTATGTTGCTTCTGCATGACCAACCTCCAGATATACTTTACCCGCCCTTTCATCCCCATTGGCTGCAGCACCCAATTCAGGCCAAAATAGGTCACCAGAACCCACACGGTCTTAACCCCCACCCGCACCGGCACACTCAGGGCATTGATGTCCGTCAGGCGGTTTATGAGCATGTAGCCGATCACCACCAGGGAACTAACCAGGACCGGGATCAGTAAACCCACATCTATCTGGACGCCGACGCCTCGCCGAAGCACTGCATAGGACCCCACCAGGCCCACCGCAAAAGCCAAAGCAACAGCAATGCAGGTCCCTACAGCACCCCACCGGAGCGTCAGCGGCCATCCCGCTGCAATCAGCACCCCGATCTGCACCGCCATAAAGGCCAGATTGAGCCGGGGCTTGCCGATCGCCATAAACAACGTGGTGACATTATCCCATACTGGCCTGGCCGCAGCGATCAGCACCAGCAACCGCAGATAGATCACGCTGGGCAACCAGCGCTCCCCATACAGCAGGACGACCAGGTCGGACGCCGTGACAAAAATGACCAGAGCGATCGGCCAGGCCAGCAACACGATCATCCATAGCACCATGGTGACGGTCTTCCGCAGCCGCGGCAGGTCGTCCTGGAGACGGGCGTAGGTGTAGAACGCGGCGCGCGATACCATATTGGTCAACAGCGTGCTTGGCCACTGAGCGATCCGATAGGCCCGGTCGTAAAATCCCAGAACAGCCACTCCGACGATCGTGCCGATCAAAAAATTGTCCAGTTGGGTCAGCAACATCGCCGCCAGAACCGTCGCACCGACGGCGATCCCGAACCGCAAAAACTGCCCGGCCAGCGAGCGGCGGAACCGCCAGCGCATCCGGAATATATGCGGCAGTTGCCGACGAGCGATCCACCATCCCCCAACCCCCAGAAGGGCGCTGTAAACCAACGTCTGCGAGACCAGACTCCATACTCCACCACCGTGGGTGGCGAACCAGAAGGCAGGGATGTAGGAAAGCGAAAAAACCACCATCTGCAGTCGGCTGGTCGGGCCGAAGCGCATCTCCTTATCCAGCATCACCCCCGCCAGCCCGCCGGTACTCTCCAGAGCGGCAGCCAGCGCCAGCACCAGGGCCGCCCGCACCACAAGGGCTTCATATCCCAACGTCCGCAGGACCGGCGCCGCCAGCCCGGTCAGGAGCAAACCGACCAGAATGATGAGGCTATTCAGACCCAGATACGTGCCAACGGCCTCTTCCGACGTCTCTTTGTACTGGCCGAAGGCCTGGCTGACCCCCATTTTGGGCTCCAGCCGCAAGAGTTGGGCAAAGAACATCGCCAGGGTAAAGGTGCCAAAGATCTCCGGGGAGAGCAACCGCGTGAGAACAATGTTCGTCGCGAATCCAAACCCGATGGTCCACCATGACCCCAGCGCCACCCACAGTCCGCCGCGGACGGCCCGGTAGGCCAGGGGAGTTTCAGAGGGGGGCGGTAACTCGGCATTCGCGTCTAGATTGCCCACTTGGCCACCTTTCCGAGCCGTTTCCACAACGGTTGCCTCTTGGCTTCCAAGCGGATTACTTGCTGTTGACGGACATGCCGAGGCAGCCGTGCGCAAAAAATGAGCCGGAGCATAGGATCAGCCGGCCCTCGGATTCGTTTTGGTGAAGAGGCATTGTATTCCACGTATGTCCTCACAACTGCTCAATCTATCGCCAGTCACCTCTCTTGTATCATGTGTCCATCGTTTCTCATCACGCCAGCCCCCTGCTTACTCCTCTTCATCCGCCCGCGTCAAGCGTTCCAGAAAGCGCACAAAAGCCTCCAATTCCGCCCGGGCTTGTTCGTAAACCGGACGGAGATGGTCACTCAGCACTTTTACCCGTTCCGCATCCAAGTGCAGGGCATACACGCTACGGACGATGTGGCGGAAACGCAGGTACTCATCCAGACGCTGCACCATCTCGCGGGTGAGGACGGCTGGCCGAATATCGGCCAAAGGAAGGGCCATCTGTGTCAGCAACTCCCGATGCCAGGCGCTGCCACTGGGAACTGTTCCGTCAATCTCCGATGCGATCACCTCGAAAAGGCGTTCCAGGCCATTGTAGAAATCGTGCAGATATAGAGCGGTAGCAGCAATGTAAAACTCGCGATCCGCCTCGTTCTGCCTCGCCCGTTCCATCGCGCTTTCGCAGCGCTGTACGACCTCGCCCAGTAACCTCATTTCCTGTCCGATGCGTTCGGCCAGGACGCGGTAACGCGTGATCATAGCTCGACTCCCTCTCTTTCGATCACTGTCAGCATAGCGGGGTGGCAACTGGCGGCATCCACTAGGTTGATTTCTACCTCGGGGTCCAGGTCAAGCACCTCTCCCAGGGCGTGTAGATATTCCGGCCAGGGGATGCCCCAGACCGCCATGTCCACATCAGAGTGTTGCGTAAAGCGGCCCTCGTGAACCAGAGAGCCAAACAGGACGATGCGACCGGCGGCATAGCGCTCCCGTAGCAGCCGGGCAGCCTGGCGGGCTAATGCCCATGCTCGTTGCCGCCGCTCGGCCAGCGCCTCTCGTTCTGCCTGCGCTCGGCGACGGGCTGTGCGCAAATAGGGGGTGTAGTCCATAGATGCTTCTCGCGCTCTCCCACTGCGGGGAGAATCCTCACACCCGCTCCCCACACATAAAGCGGCCGAACACGTCGGCCACGTAATCCAATTGCGCCTCGTCAATGCCGGGATAGACGCCGATGAAAAACGTCTGGTTCATCACCACGTCGGTGTTGGTCAGGTCGCCCACGACACGATGGGGGATGTCCTGAAAGGCCGGATGGCGCAACAGGTTGCCACTGAACAGGTTGCGCGTCTCGACGCGGTTCGCCTCTAAAAAGCGGGTCAGGTCGTTGCGCGTAAAGCCGGCGTCCTCGCGCACGGTGATGACAAAGCCGAACCAGGCCGGGTCCGAATGCGCGGTCGCACGCGGCAGTATCAGCCGGTCCTCGTAGGGCCGCAGGATCTCCATCAGTACCTGAAAGTTGGCCTTGCGCTTGGCGATAAAGCCCTCCAGTTTTTCCAATTGGGCGCAGCCAATGGCCGCCTGCATGTCGGTGACCTTGAGGTTGTACCCCAGGTGGCTGTAGACATACTTGTGGTCGTAGCCAAAGGGCAGCGTACCGAACTGCTGGCGGAAGCGCCGGCCGCAAGTGTTGCTCTCGCCGCCGATGCAGTAGCAATCGCGCCCCCAGTCGCGGATCGAGCGGGCGATGCGCGCCAGTTCGTCGTCATCGGTCACGATGCAGCCACCCTCGCCCATCGTGATGTGGTGGGCGGGGTAGAATGAAACGGTCGCCAGGTGGCCGAAGGTGCCGGTCAACCTGCCCCGGTAGCGCGATCCCAACGCGTCGCAGTTATCCTCGATCAGCCATAGGTCGTGCTCTTTGACCAGGGCCATCACCGCGTCAAGGTCGAACGGGACGCCGAGCGTGTGCGCCATCATGATCGCGCGCGTCCTGGGGCCGACCGCCTCGGCGAGCCGCTCGGGGATGGCGGTGTAATCGCCCAGGTTCACATCCACGAACACCGGCAGCAATTGGTGCTGCACGATGGGCGCCACGGTGGTGGGAAAGGCCGCCGCCACGGTGATGACCTCGTCGCCGGGACGCAACCGGCGCTCCTGCAGTTTGGGGGACGTCAGGGCGGCCAGCGCGACCAGGTTGGCCGATGAACCCGAATTCACCAGCAGCGCGTTGGCAAGGCCGAGATAGTCGGCGAACCCGGCCTCGAACTGCTCGGCGTAGCGATTGGCGGTGAGATAAAAGTCGAGGCTGGCATCCACCAGGTTGCAGAGTTCTGCGGCGTCAAAGACGCGCCCGGCATAGTGCACCATGTCGCGGGCGGGATCGAAGGTTCTGTCGGCGAACTTGGCCTGGTAATACTCACGCACCAGGTTCAGGATCTGTTGCTTCAATGTAGCAGCGTGCGACAAAAGCCTAACCCCCTGACCCGGACACGTTGGGGTCGCACATCGGCTCGGCGGCCCAACGCCATCCGCTTGGCGTCTGCTCCAATCCCCACTGCCGGCGAGCAGCAGTGACGCGGCGGCGCAGCCGTTCGTATACGCCACCGATGTCGAAGAGCACCTGGCCCTGCTCAATGATCTCACAGAAGAAAGGCTCGCCCGCCGCGATCTGTGCCGTCAACTCGTCCTCCGTCTTGACCAGCGGCTGGACGATGCCATCGCTGCAAGCATAGACCGTCTCCCAGGCGATGGGATGCTTCAAGACCACCAGCACGTCGGCGTCGCTATACTGGGTGAAATCGCCGGTGACCACCGAGCCAAAGAGCAGCACCAGCAGCGGATCGAGCCGCTTCGCTCGCTCCACAAACCGTTCTATCGAGGGCCATCGGGGATAATCACGCCACGTGGCTTTGGACGAATTCGAGGATGGCGGTGCCATAGGTCAACACCCTTTCGGCGGTCTCCCGATCGTAAAACTCTGCCGGGTAGCCGGCGGCAAAGCCGTTGGGATAGCGAGACTGGATTTCTTTCATTATAGCCTCCCAGGCGAGTTCGGTCAAGACACATCCACTAGCAGGAGCCTGCGCTTGACTGCGTTAATGCTCGGTCGCGGGCGAAGGCGGTGCGATGAACTGCCGCTCGTACAGGTCGCGGTATAGCCCACCCTGCGCCAAAAGTTGTTCGTGATTGCCCTGCTCCACGATCCGCCCCCCGTCCAGGACGTAGATGCGGTCGGCGTGACGCACGGTGCTCAGACGGTGGGCGATGACGATGGCCGTACGTCCCCTCAACAGCCGCTCCAGCGCTTCTTGGATCAACCCCTCCGTCACCGTGTCCACGCTCGACGTGGCCTCATCGAGGATCAGGATGCGCGGGTTCACCAGCAAGGCGCGCGCGATACAGATCAACTGGCGCTGTCCCACCGAGAGATTCACCCCGCCTTCCAGGATGCGCGTCTCGTACCCCTCGGGGAGAGCGCGGATAAAGCCGTCGGCGTTGGCCGTGCGGGCAGCGGCGCTCATCTCTTCATCGGTGGCGTCGGGCCGCCCGAAGCGGATGTTGTCGGCGATGCTGCCGGGGAAGAGGAAGGGCTCCTGCGGCACCAGCCCCATCTGCCGGTGCAGGCTCTCCTGCGTCACGTCGCGTACGTCATATCCGTCAATCAAGACTGCACCGTCGCTCACTTCATAGAAGCGGGCCACCAGGCCGGCGATGGAGGTCTTGCCCGCCCCCGTCGGCCCGACCAACGCAACCGTCTCTCCTGCCTCGATGGTCATGCGAATGTGGTGTAACACTTCTGTCTCGGGGGTATAGTGGAACGAGACATCGCGCAGTTCGATGCGCCCGTGGATCGGCGGCAATTCGACCGCGCCGGGCCTGTCCTGCACAGCGGGCGGTGTATCGAGCAACTCGAGCACGCGCTCACCGCCCGCCGTCGCTGCCTGTAGCGTCGTATAGATCTGGCTGAGGTCCTGGATCGGGCCGAAGAAACGGCTAACATAGGTCAGGAAAGCGACTACCACTCCGATCGTCGCCGTCCCGCGTGCGGCCATCACGCCACCTGCCAGAAGCACGATACACGTCGCCGCGACGCTCAACACGTCCACCGTGGGCAGGAAGATGAACGAGAGCGACATTGCGCTGATGTAGGCATCGCGGTTGGCCCGGTTGACCGCTTCGAAACGCTCCTGGGTGGCCCCCTCCTGGGCAAACGCCTGGATGACACGCATCCCGCTGAGGTTCTCCGCCAGGTCGCCGACTACGGCGCCGATCCGCTGCCGCGTTTCGCGGAATGCCACGCGCGCGTGGCGGCTGAACGAGAGCGTCGCCAGGAGCATCAGCGGCAGCACGCTGAAGGTTAGGAGTGCCAGGCGCGCCTCCATCACGAGCATGACGCCGATCGTGCCGACCAGCAGGATGCTATCGCCGACGATGTTGATCAGCCCCTGCGAGAGCAGTTCGTTGATCACGTCCACGTCGTTGATCACGTGCGAGATCGTCACGCCGACGATGTGCCTGTCGTGGTAGGGGACAGATAGAGCCTGCAGGTGGCGGAACAGTTGCCCGCGCAGCGAGGTCAGCACCTTCTGGCCGACCCGGGCCAAGATGTACGACTGTCCCGCCGAAGCCAGATAGGTGCCGATCAGCGTCACCGCCAGCCAGAGGCAGGTGATGATCAGCCCGCGCACGTCTGCCGTGGCGATATTCCGATCAATAGCAACCTTGATCAGGTAGGGCGCCAGCAGGCCGGCCGCCGAGGAGAGCAGCATCAGCAAGCCCGCCGCCAGCATCGGCAGGCGGTGGGGCCGCACGAAGCGCAGCAACCGCAGGATGACGCGGCCGCTGATCTGGCTGCGCTCGTCTTTGGAGCCGAACCGTTCAAGCAAGTAGCCGGGGCCTCCGGCTGTGGCGCTGCCGCCAATGGCGATGCTCATCGTGTTTCTCCTGGCCTAGACGAGTTTCCGGTACAAAACTGTCCCCGAGGCTCCTGGGCCACCATGGCGTAACTCCGGCAGCCCCCGCCGTGCGCTCAAAGCGCACGGCTGAGGGCAGGCCCGCCCTGGCGGGCTTCCATCTGCTGAGCCGATGGCTGCTAGCCATCGGCGAGGCCGGGCCTGCGCCGCCCATGGGCAAGGGCCTGTGTTTTGTACCGAGAATAGACGAGTCGAGCACCGGGCCACAATGCTAATCCTGCACGACAAACCGCCCTGACAGCACATTGGGCGGCAGAGTGCCGGTCCTCTCCGGTTGCTGGCCGCCTACCCATACCTGGAACTCGCCTGGTTCCAGCACCCAGTCCCCCTCCTCGTCGGCAAACGACATTTGCTCAGCCGTGAGGGTGAATGTGACCACTTGTCTTTCGCCGGGAGCCAGGCGAATGCGGGCAAAGCCCTGTAACTGGAGCAGGGGCACGGGCAGTGAGGCTTCCACGTCCTTCAGGTATAGTTGCACAACTTCGTCACCCAGGCGCGGGCCGGCGTTTTCGACTTCCACCTGGACGGTGACAGGGTCGCCGGGCTTGACCGTCTGCGGGGTGATCTGCAGGTTGCGATATGCGAAGGTGGTATAACTCAGCCCAAAGCCGAAGGGGAAGAGCGGCTGGCCCGTGAAGTAGCGATAGGTGCGGTTATCCATGCAATAGTCGTCGAAGGCGGGCAGGTCCGAGACGGAGCGGTAGAACGTGACCGGCAATCGCCCGCCGGGGTTGGTCAGCCCGAAGAGTGCTTCGGCCACGGCAGTGCCGCCCGCCTGACCCGGATACCAGGCCTCCAGAATCGCGGGAACGTGCTCGGCGGCCCAGTTGATGGAGAGAGCGCTGCCGTTCAGCAGCACCAGGATGATTGGAGTGCCGGTCTCGTAGATGGCCTGCAAGAGCTGTTCCTGAACGGGTGGCAGGTCCAGGGTCTCGCGGTCGCCGCGGCTGACTACTCCCGGTGGATTGCCCTCCCTCTGGCCTTCTTCGCCCTCCAACTGCTGTGAGAGGCCCATGACCACGACGGCCACCTGTGCTCTTTCGGCTGCCCGGATAGCCTCGGCAAAGCCGTCTTGAGAATCGTGGATGATGTCGCAGCCGCGCGCATAGATCACCTCGGTTCCGGGAGCGACTAGGGCCTGGACCCCCGCCAATACCGAGATCGGTTCTGCGGGTGTGCCCATATAATTGCCGGTCAGCACCAGGGTATCGGCGGCGTTCGGGCCGATGACGGCGATAGACTTGACATCGTCTCTCGACAGCGGCAGCAGGTCACCCTGGTTCTTGAGCAAGACGAGCGATTGGCGGGCGACTTCCAGGGCCAACTCGCGATGCTCCTGGCAGTCCACGACGCTGAAGGGAATCTGTGCATAGGGCACCCGCTCGGGTGGGTCGAACATCCCCAGGCGAAAGCGGGCCATGAACAATCGCTTGACCGAACGGTCAATGTCCTCTTCGGTCAGCAGGCCCTGCTGGACAGCCGTCTCGAGTCTTCTGTAGTGACAGGCGATACCGTAGGTACAGCCGCACTCCAGGTCGCAGCCGTTCTTGACGGCCAGGGCAGCCGCTTCGATCGCGGAACTCGTCAAGTGGTGACCGACGTAGATGTCGTTAATCGCCCCACAATCGGAGACGACGTACCCCTGGAATCCCCATTCGTCGCGCAGGATTTTCTGAAGCAGTGTCGGGCTGGCACAGCAGGCCTCGCCGTTGACCCGATTGTAGGCCCCCATGATGGAGTAGGCCTGTCCCTCGACGATACAGGCGCGGAAGGCGGGCAGGTAGGTCATGCGCAGGTCACGCTGGGATACCCTGGCATCGAAGGAGTGGCGTCCTTTTTCAGGCCCGCTGTGGACGGCGAAGTGTTTGGGGGTGGCGACTACTTTGAGATAGCGCGGGTCCGTTCCTTGCATGCCCTGCACGAATTTGACCGCCAGGCGGGCTGTGAGATAGGGGTCTTCACCATACGTCTCCTGGCCGCGACCCCAACGGGGATCGCGGAAGATGTTGATGTTGGGGCTCCAAAAGGTCAGCCCGGTATATAACGCGCGCACGCCTTGGCGGACGGCCTCGTGATGTTTGGCCCGCGCCTCGTCCGAGATCGCCTCGGCCATGCGATAGATGAGGTCGGGGTTCCAGGTGCTCGCCAAGCCGATAGCCTGCGGGAAGACGGTGGCAATGCCGGCGCGGGCAACGCCGTGCAGCGCCTCGTTCCACCAGTTGTATGCCGGGATGCCCAGGCGCCCGATGGCCGGTGCTTCGTTGCCCATTTGCGCGACCTTTTCCTCGAGGCTCATGCGGCCTACCAGGTCATTGACTCGCTCTTCAAAAGGGAGAGCGGGATCAAGATAGATTGCCGGCCGGTCAGGGACCGGGGTAGCCACAATGGTGGGTTGAAGGTCCGGGCTCAAAGTTACCCGGGGGGCAAGGGTCGGCGGGGCCACGGTAGCAGGTTGGGAGCGATTGTCGCTGCAGCCTGTGAGCGCCAGGCCGGCGGTGGTAAGAAAGCCCTTCAGGAATTGGCGTCGCGAGAGCATGCGAGACGGTTTTTGTATCTCGGTGTTTTCCATGGTTCTTCCTCCTATGTTCGTCGTATATGGCGACCTATATACTCAGGGGCTTTAGGCACAGTCTCTTGGGCGAAACAGCACTGATTTTGGGCAATAGCGCAAAACTCACCCTGTCATTGCGAGCCGCCCGAAGGGCGGCGAAGCAATCCCCTTGTTGCGATGAAGGAGATTGCTTCGGGCGCTTCGCGCCCTCGCAATGACAGGAGGGTGAGCAGTTACCAAATGGGGTTGAAAGTGACGGACGCCCGGCTTTAGCCGGGGCAGCCTCGCTAAAGCGAGGCGTCCAAACAGCAGCCCTTATTTGGTTTTGGCTCTCGAAACGGCCGAGTGTTAAAAGTGCAAAACTGCTGGAGCACCATTCTGGCGGGTCTCTTGTGGTCGCAACTGTCGGTAATAGATCTCGGCATAGAGGCCGCTGGTGCGCAGCAACTCGTCGTGCGCCGTGCGTTCCGCCGTGCGTCGCGCACGCGCGGCAATGCGCCCCTTGTCCAGCACCAGCACCTGATCGGCCCGGCGCACGGTGCTCAACCGCTGCGCCACGACGAATGACGTGCGCCCCTGCATCAACCGGGCGAGCGCCGCTTGAATCTCGGCCTCCGTCTCCGTGTCCACGCTGGAGGTCGCGTCATCCAGGATCAGGATGCGCGGGTCTTTGAGCAACGTGCGGGCGATGGCGATGCGCTGGCGCTGCCCGCCGGAGAGCGTCACGCCGCGCTCGCCAACCGGCGTATCGTATCCCTGGGGCAGTTCCATGATGAATTCGTGTGCTGCCGCCGCTTGGGCGACAGCGATGATTTCCTCGTCGCTTGCGCCAGGACGGCCAAAAGCAATGTTCTCCCGCACGGTGGCGGCAAAGAGTGTGGCATCTTGCATGACGATGCCGATCTGCTCGCGCAAAGAGGCCACCGTCACGTTGCGGATGTCTTGCCCGTCGAGCAGGATGCGGCCTGCACTAGGATCGTAGAAGCGCGGAATGAGGCTGATGATCGAACTCTTGCCGGAGCCGGTCGCACCCAGAAGGGCAACGATCTCTCCTGGCTGCACCTCAAAGTCAATGTCCTCCAGCACCCGATGGCGGCCAAAATAGGCGAACGAGACATGCTCGAAGCGGATGTGACCGGCGACCCGGCCTAGCGGTTGAGCGCCGGGCAAGTCTCGTACCTCCGATTCGGCATCCAGAATCTCAAAGATGCGTTCGCCGGAGGCAATCGCTTGTGCGATCGCCGTGACGACCATCCCCAGGCGGCGCACCGGCCCCACCAGTTGGCTCACGTAAGCAGTAAAGGCGACCAGTTCGCCCATCGTCAGGTGGCCGGCCATCACCTGCTGTCCTCCGTAGACGAGGATGATCAGCGTGCCCAAGCCGGCGATCAGGTTCAACAGCGGCTGGATGAATGAATTCAGACGGGCAGCCCGCACGTTGAGCGTGAGCAGCCTCAAGTTCTCTTCGTCGAAACGACGGATCTCGGCCTGCTCCTGGGCGAACGCCTTGACGATACGCGCCCCACGCAGGTTCTGTTCCAAGCGGGTGGTCAGTTGGGCCACCTGCTGCTGGATCACCTGCGACATCGGGCGGTAACGCCTGCCGAATATCAGGGCGCTGTAGGCCAACAGCGGTACGATGGTGAGCGTCAACAGTGCCAGGCGCAGGTTCATCACCATCATCGCGGCCCCGATGCCCAAGAGCAGGGTGGTGATTTCGACCAGGCGCACGAATGCGCGGCCGGTGAGGAAGCGGACACGGTCCACATCGCCGATCGCGCGGGCCAGCAGTTGGCCCGTCTCGGCCCGATCGTGGTAACTGAACGAGAGCGACTGCAACTTGTCGTGGATCGCGTTGCGCAGGTCGTAGGCCACGTTCTGTGAGGCGGTCTCGGTCCAGCGCCCGAAGAGGAAGGTGCACATCCCGCGGATCAAAGCCAGCCCCATCACAGCGAGCACTCCCCAGCGAATCGCCGCGAGGTTGCCGCCACGAATGCCGTCGTCCACGATGGCTCGGATGATCAGGGGCATGGCGAGTGTGATGCCGTTGTTGAGCAGTAGGAGCAGATAGGCCCCGGCGACGAACCGCCAGTAGGGGCGCAGGTACCTCATACAGCGCACAAAGGTGCGTATGGCAGGGTGGTCTCGACGGACAGACACAGGCTCATTCTACCCCATCCATCGCTGTGTGGCAAATCGGCGTCCCCCAATCCCGCGATTCGTGGTAAGATTACGGCGATGGCGTGCGTTCTGGTGAGCGGTGCGAACGGCTTCGTCGGCTCGATGCTGTGCCGGAAACTGGTCGAGCGCGGCGATACGGTGCGTGGCCTGGTACGGACGACGAGCGACCTGGCATTGCTGGAAGGCATTCCGGTCGAGCGTGTGGTCGGCAGCCTGGACGATCCGCTGTCGCTGGAGGCCGCGACGCGCGGCGTCGAGATCGTCTATCACGCCGCCGCTGCGGTGAGCGATTGGGGGCCGCTCGACTACTTTCGGCGGGTCAACGTCGCAGGCACGCGCAATCTGCTGGAGGCTGCCGTCGCCAACTCTGTCCGGCGCTTTGTTTACGTCAGCAGCGTCGCCGTGCACAGTTTCATTGACGCGCAGGAGATGAACGAACAATCGCCCCAGTTGCCCACGCCGTTCCCCTACTGCCAGACCAAGCGCGAGGCCGAGGCACTGGTGCTGGATTACCACCGACGAGGCGAGATCGCCGTGACCATTGTTCGCCCCGGCGACGTGTACGGCCCCGGCGACCGGGTGGCGCTGCTCAACATGGCGGGCCTGCTGGAAGCAGGGTGGCTGCCCTACGTCGGCGGAGGGCGCAAATTGGGCGCGTTCGCCTACGTCGAGAACCTGGCCGATGGGTTGATCCTGGCAGGCACCGTCGCACGCGCCGCCGGGGAAGCCTACGTCATCACCGATGGGGTCAGGATGACGTGGCGGGAGTATTTCGAGCGGCTGACGGCAGCGTTAGGGCTGCCGCCTCCGCGGATTTCGGTGCATCCGGCATTGGCCTACGCGGTGGCGACGGCACTTGAGGCGGTCTATCGTCTCCTCCGATTGCCGGGCAGGCCGCCGGTCACGCGCTACCTCGTCGCCCACCTGCGCGGCGATTTCCACTTCAGCATTGCCAAGGCGCAGCGCGAGTTGGGCTACGAGCCGCGCATTGGCGTGGACGAGGCCATTCGCCGCACGGCAGAGTGGTACACAGTTCTTGGGGTAAAAACTCCTATGTGAGACACGGCTTGTCTTCAGCACATCACGCCAGGCTCTCGAGGCCCGCGCTATCCGTCGCCAGTTCCACCATCTCGCCGGTGACAGTAAAGACGACCCGCTCGCAGATGTTGATCACCCGGTCGGCGGCACGCTCAACGTTGTGCGCGGCCCAGAGCAAGTGGTTGGCCTGGTCGGCGACGCCGGGGTTTTCCAGGATGCAGGCGATCAATTCGTGGTAGACCTGGTTATAGAGCGCGTCTACTTCATCGTCTTGTGCGGGGATCGCGCGCGCCGTCTGCACGTCGCGCTTGGCAAACGCCTCTAGCGCCTGATGCAACATTCCACCGGCCCGCTCGGCCATGCGCGGGATGTACACTAGCGGCTTGAGCAGCGGTGCCTCGCCCTGCATCAGTGTGATGCGGGCGATGCCTTTGGCATAATCGCCGATGCGCTCCAGTTCGGAAGAGATGTCCAGGATGGCGGCGATCAGCCGCAGATCACCTGCCATCGGTTGCTGCACCGCGATCAGCGTCAGCGCATCGGATTCGATAGCGAGACGCCGCGCGTTGACGTGGTGATCCTGGGCGATCAGGCGACGCGCGCCGATGGCATCCTGCCGCTTGAGCGCGTCCGCTGCCCCAACGAGGGCCTGCTCGACAATGCTGCCCAAAGCCAGGATGTCGTCTTCGAGGCGCTGCAGATCTCGGTTGAACGTATCGCGTGGCATCATTCTCCTCCACCGGCAGAGTTTTCGAGATAGGCCAAGACCCTCTCGCGGATCTCGTCGCGCACGCGGCGAAAGGCCGCCAGTTGCTCCTCCGGGCTGCCTGTGGCGGCCGCCGGGTCGTCGAAGCCGATGTGTGCTGCCTGTTGCCAGCCCATGCAGAGTGGACAGGTCTTGGCATTGTCGCACAGCGTCACCACCAGGTCGAACCGTTCTGCGTCGAACACGCCTGCGGACTTGGGCTGCTGCGCCGAGATGTCAATTCCCAATTCGGCCATCGCCTGCACGGCCAGCGGATGCACCTGCGCTGCCGGTTGGGTGCCGGCAGAGCGCGCTTCCCAGCGGTCGCCCAGAAAGTGATTCACCAGCCCCTCGGCCATCTGGCTGCGCGCCGAGTTGCCGGTGCACAGAAACAGCACGCGCTTCTTAGCCATTGTTCTTTATCTCCTCCAGCCACTCCCGGATGCGCCGGTCAATCGCATCGCGCACCTCGCGGAACTTGGCCAACTTTTCCTCCTCCGTGCCCTGGAACGCCAGCGGATCCTCGAACGGCCAGTAGAGCCGCTGCCCGACGCCGGGGAAGACGGGGCATTGTTCCTCTGTGTTCGAGCAGACGGTGATGAGGTAGCCAAAGTGCATCCGGCCCAAGAACTGCTCAATGCCTTTCGAGTACAGCCCGGCAGTCTCCAGCCCCGCTTCCCGCAGTACCTGGATGGTATAGGGATGGATCAGTCCGGGTTCCAATCCGGCGCTATAGACCTCGAAGCGGTCGCCGGCGTACTTGCGCAGCAACGCCTCGGCCATCTGGCTGCGCGCCTTGTTGCCGGTGCACAGAAACAATACTCGTGTCTTGCCCATATTTGCCTCCATAGACCTCGGAAGTCTTGGAGACTCAGTAGATCCGATTTGTCACCCTGAGCGGAGCGAAGGGTCTCGTTCTTGGCTTTCAGCAACGAGATTCCCTTCGACTTCGCTCAGG